>Ga0163144_10023025_pt1 | contig 12324 bp, 11 predicted proteins | sample OliLak19BULKMAT1_FD_123175 | JGI IMG/M metagenome (GOLD analysis project Ga0163144, IMG submission 123175) | Freshwater microbial mat bacterial communities from Lake Vanda, McMurdo Dry Valleys, Antarctica - Oligotrophic Lake LV.19.BULKMAT1 | ecosystem: Environmental > Aquatic > Freshwater >... | reverse complement strand
ATGTCCGTACTTCGAGCAGATGTAGGCAAATTGAATCTTTTCAACTTCTCCTGGTGTTAAACAGACTTGAAGAGGGGCAAAGAAGATTTCTCTTCCGGGGGGACGGATAATTTTGGAACTGGTCATAGAGACCTCCTTGTATGAAGAACCCTCACTTACTAAGCGTAGTGAGATGTCCTAATTAAACACTAAATTTAGAATAAGTAAAGGGTAAGGAGATGATGTCCTCACGTACCTAGAATCACTGCATTCGAACCTTCAGCCAAAATTAAGTTCTTCGCCAGACAGAAGTTTAAAAGCTTTATTAATAGCTTTTATCTCGGGGTCGTCACCTCTTTTGTTTTTAGTCATGACCTTTTCTAATTCATCTTCAGCAAACCAACCATATTCTGAATGATCTTCTGGATCAATTTTGATGTCTTCAACAGGCGCAGCAAATTTGGCAAAATATATAACTTCTATAGAGTGTGAGCCTTTCACTTGATTCATGTAGGTAAAAGAAGCAAATGGATCACCGACTTCAATATCAGCACCAAATTCTTCTTTAATTTCACGTTTCAAACCCTCAACTATATCTTCACCAAAATCAATGTGCCCTCCCGGAATTTCGTAAACGCTAGGTAGAAACTTTTTAGTATCAGCTCGTTTAGGGAGAAAAATTTTCTCCACTCCATCAATTTTTTATGAATAAGTGCACAGGCAGTTATAACCTGCTGCCCTGCGGCGAGCACTTCACTATCATGAAAAGTTTTAATTTCCATAATCTACAGTATTATTTTTTTAAGGGGTGCTAAGACGCATTGTCTCCAGCTCTGAGTATTAAGCTGAGAATACTATAATAATTTAAAGTTGTAAATCATGGGGCCGGATCTAATCTTCCCAAACACTCGGTGTGTTTTTAGCATTCTCCAGGGTGCTGTAATGTACAATTTTACTCACATCCTCAGTTTTTACATGGTGAGTTTGTAAGAGTTCTTTTTTGTATTCAAGCCAATGCTCCAATAAATGCCTCTGGGATATTTTATCTAAATCATAGATACCAGAATTTTGTTCATGTATTGAGAGCAAGTATGCTGCTTGCATAGCACCGATATACAAAAGACAACGTGTCAGAACAATGTCTTCGTCAGGAGTTGTATCCTTTGTGCGATCAAAGTTAATTGGGTAGCCTCCATTTAATATTTTTAGTTCAAGATTCTCGTGCACCTTTACTTTTTGAGTAGCAAAAACGTCTTCAGATTGTTCTGCCAGCTTTAATAATGAACCAAATTCAACATCAGCAGATGAGGCGCTGGCAAGTATTTTAGTGCCAGACACTCTCTCTAGGGCTGTACCAATAATTGAGTCAGAGCCTACTGTACCAATAATGAGATCACATTTATTCATTAGGCGATCAATTGCATTTACACCATTTTCTGGCATCGTCGTGCTTGAATGATAGGCTGTGTCATAACATAATGCCGTCCTACCTATTTTTTGTAAGGCGCGCTGAATCGCGCCTCCGATACTCCCTAGCCCAAGAATACCTATCTGTTTTGATGCAGAAATAGCTCCAAGCTCATCTAATTTATTAACTACTGAGATTCCTATAAACTCAGACTCAATTAATTTCTTTACGCCAGAGGACGCAACGCTAACTATGGGTGGAGTCTTAATACTACTTCTTTGAATACGAGTGATGCCACGTTGTGTTTGCTCAACTCCTGTAATCTCTACGCCCTCTAGTTCTTTCCATGGAATCGTAAGCCAGAGATCCCCACCATCATCAACTACCAGTATTTTTTTAAAGCCATTTTTTTTCTGACTTTGGACAACTTTTCTCCACAACACCTCCGTGCTTTTTTGCGTAGCAAACTCATAAGGCATTCCTTGCTCTAAATATACCTTTGTTACGTCGTACCCAGATTTCACTAATTCATTAAAAACAGCCTTAATGGTTGAGTAGGGTTTTTCAAGAATATAGATTTGACCTGGTGCGACAAGATGGGAGAGGTGTCTAAAAAATGGAATACTGTTGGTGAGAAGGTGTGTATGGACCACAATCGCACAATCAACTAGGCGCGACCTAGTGGTATGACTTGCCACCCAATCTAGCAGAGGTAAGGCGCTAATAGGTTGCGGCACATGATCTGCCCGTGCAAGCTCAATCAAGTAATTCCTAAAATTTGAAGTGGTTACATTTTCTCTTAACAAGAGAGATGAACTGAAAAACATGATTTCACAATCGGTATCTGCCATTAAGGTCCAATCACCTATCTGTCGAGAACGCTTAGTTAATAGCCAGTCACTGGTCTCGAACAATCCCATGAAGTCCCCTGGTCCTAGAGTCTTTACTCCCTTACCGGCTTTGATCACCACGAGGCTTCCACGCAGAACTAAACCAAGAGGCACTTGAGCATAATTATACTCAACGTCATCTTTAATTAACTGCTCGGTTATCACACCTTCACTCACCACCTCTTGATCTTTTTGGTATTCAGCCACAATAGTTTCGGAATTCTCATTAGCTATATACTCTTGAAGCGCTTTTGCATTGGCAACGGGGATTTGATGATAGCATTTTGTTCTGTCGTTGCTAATAGTTTCAAGTATCGTCTTTGCTATTTGCGTACCCATTCGCTTCAATATGACTGGAGTCTGCATATTAAGTATTTTTTACCATTTCTTTGAGAGAACAAGTATAAACCTGACAATTATAGTGAAAGTCTGAACCGGAGTAGGCTGGGTCACTCCAAACATTCTTTTCTTCAAAGTCATTAATCTCAATATTGTTCTTTTCAAGGGCATCCTTAAATCTTTTTACGTTTCCAGACTGAGAAAAACCTAAATACAGCTTTCCGTCTACCTTTAGAAAATTCTTGACCTCGTTCAGGAAAGTTTCCATCGCATAATAGTCAGCATCTATAACTCCCTTCTCTAAGTCATTGGCTGGAACACCATCATGGTAAGGGAGGTTAAAAATGATTGAATCGTATTGCTTCTTTGGTACATTTGAGAAAACGTCAGATACAACTGCTATTGTGTTAGTTTGATTAAACTTTTCAAAATTGAGATTAGTATTCTTAACGGCAACAGGATTAATATCCGCCGCAGTAATAGATTTAGCCCCACGCAGACCAACAAAGACAGAAACGAGACCGGAACCAGGTCCGAGTTCTAATACATCTTGCCCTTTAAAATCTTTAGGCATGTAATCAATCATATATAATCCCGCCCAATCATATTTGGGAGACATTACGCCTGGCAAGACCGTAATTTCTTCCCCAAACACAATTACCTCATAAGGCTGTGAGTGGGCGTTCACTTTATCTAAATAAGGCCTGGTAGTTAAGTGGATATTATCTTTATCTAGTGCGCTCAGGTATTGTTTTTTATTCATAACCAGTATTTAGCTTCACATTTGAGATAATGTCAATACGTAGTCATGATTTCGGATTAAGGAATATTGACTGTGTAGCTTGATATTAAACTATATTACGCTATAGTAGTCATAAATATATGACTACTACAAAACAATCCCTCTTAGATAGCGCTTTGAAGGCTGGTCTATCTGCTAAAGCAGCCACGGTGTATCTGTCACTTTTAGAAGCTGGGGTGGCACTAAGCCCCAAAGCACTCATCATTCGCACTTCTCTTCATCGACAATATTTGTATGATGCTTTGCATGAACTAACTGCACAGAAACTAATCACTTCAGTTGGCAAAAAGATAACAACAAAGTACCTGGCCACTAGTCCCGATAGGCTGCTTCAAGAAGTGGAAAGAAAGAGACTTGATACGCTTGATGGTGTCCAGGCGCTTATGAAGCTCTATGATCAATCCCCGGCTGGTTTTGTTGAAGTCATTCGTGGCAGCAAAGAAGCTGTAGAAAGTGAATTCAAAATGTTAAACGAGGCTAACAAAGGTGACTTTTTAGATATTATTGGCGGAGCTGGAATGAGTTTTGTTGAATTGTTTACCGGGCGCATTGATGAATGGGAACAATTACGTAAAGAGAAGCAAATTAAATTGCGATACATAGGCACTGATCAAGATGTCCAACACAACAAAGAAGTAAGCCTTATTAAGAATGAGTCGCGTTCAATACCAGGAATTGGAAATATAGTTAATGTCAGTATTAGGCCCGAAAGCGTTAGTTTTAATATTTACGAACCGGAAATCCTAATAGTACGGGTTAGGAATGAAGCTGCGGTTTTGAGTCAACGTGCTTTGTTTGAAGTTCTTTGGAAAGTAGCTAACTAAATGTTCTATAAGAAATAAAAAAGAACCGCCGAAGCGGATCTTTTTACGGAGTTGAAAGCAAACAAATGGTAACCAGAAACATGTAGTGACTGGCAGAATTTAAACCATATCAAACATTTGTTTAATCTCAACTTCCTATAGTATACACTACTGTATTAATTATGCAAGCTTTATGTACAGAGTGAGAAGAATGGTGACGAGTTACTAAGCATAATCATTCGCTTTGCTCTGATTCTATCAAGTACTCTCGAATCTTAAAGATTCTGTTCAGGTTGTTGCCACATAAGCAGCTGGCAACCTCTTGCGAAAGTCTCCCAGACTTTCTCACCCTCCTCGCTTGTTCGTAAACTCACAGCACTCCGGCTTTCGATTCCTAGTACCTGTCCCACTATAATCCACTTCTCTTGTGTCTAATATGCAAAATGGACACTTTCTACGTTACAAATTTTAAGCTGTGGGACTAGAACTGTAATAGTTGTCTTTCAATTCGGTATCTATATAATTAATATAAATGGAATTCCCTGCAGTAGATAAATATAGAAGCATGCAAAGGTCTTATATAAGACTAAAAAAAATCAATACTAATAACGGTAATGAAATTAGTAATGCTGATGCAAGGGATGCAACAGAGGATTTTTTCAATCAGGCGTACCACTTTAAAGATTGGCTGAAGAAAGACGTGAATACAAAACTTTTAACTGATGTAGAACAGTACATAAATAAAAGTTCTGCTTTATCCCTTGCTGCTGATTACTGCAATGCTTTTAAGCATGCGGGATTAAATAAGGATGCTCGGTCTGGCAAAGAACTTCAAAAAATTAATACACATGTAAAATTTGATTTGACTCCACATGGGTTTGTAGCATCGTCTCGATTAGAAATCACAATAGACCAAAAAAGCTACGATGCTTTTTTACTCGCAAGCAACTGCATTAACGAATGGGAGATATTCCTTAGGGTGAATAAGATTGTTTTCCCAAAACCTTAATACTCTTAATTTAGAGGCCATATTTAAAAGGGTAACGTATTGTTGGACATCTATAGTAGTTGATGTACTACAGTGTAAGCTGGACAATCAAATCATCACAACTAATTTTATATTGTAGAGACTTGCAAAATGTTGTTAATAATATAACTTATTCATATATGGCTTATCTCAAACAATTACGTATCGTTAATTTTAAATCATTTTCAGAGGAACAAACTTTTAATTTTTCTTTACCTCGTGAAGAAGAAGGCATGAAGAAGAAAGGTCTGACTGTAATTGTAGGAGGTAACAATTCTGGTAAAAGCACTGTTTTTGACTCAATTAAAAAACTTACCCCGAATAAGAAGCTTCCTAAATCAGAGCGTCATGATGGAGTTTCGACACTCATTGTATTTTTAAACGAGCATGATGAAGAGACTACCGTGACAAATATTAATAACGGTAATCAGATTGATATTAGTGGGTCGAACAAAATAACCATAAGTAATTTTGATTTTGTAAACTCAAGAAGACACTGGAGTCATAACTTTTCTGGGGAGGCGAGTTGGGACCAATATGATGACAGGACGAGAAACAATACCAAAATTGCAATTGATGAAATACTAGGAACATTACTATCTGGGCTCAATAAAGACCCCAAACAGAAAGGTAAATTTGATTATTTGATGCGGGAATTAGTGTCTGACTTTAGAGACTGGACAATTGATAGTACAGAAGAAGGACATAGTGATTTCATTGCATATAAAACAGCCTCAGGAAATGAACATAATTCTAGTCTTCTTGGAGATGGAATTATAAGTTTATTTAGAATAGTTTCTGCGATTTTACGACCTGATAACAATAAAGTTTTAATTATTGATGAGCCAGAGTTGTCACTACATCCGCAAGTTCTAAAAAAACTTGCCTTTATGCTTTCAGAATTATCATATTCTAGACAGATAATAATATGTACTCATTCACCTTATTTTGTTAACTGGGATGATATTGCATTAGGAGCACAAATATTAAGACTAATTAAAGGTGAGAATGATTTTACCACTGTTAAAACACTTAGTATTGATGGTGGAAGTTTAGCAAGTATTTCTAATCTGCGTGATTACCAGAAACCTCACTTATTGGATTTGGTATCGAAGGAAATATTCTTCTCAGATAAAGTGTTGTTTGTAGAGGGCCAAGAAGACGTAAGTCTCATAACTAACAAAATGAAAAACTCGAAAGATTTTTTACTATTTGATGTTTTTGGATACGGAGCTGGTGGTGCTACAAACATATACCTATTTCTTTCCCTGGCTAAAGAAATGGGCATAAAGGCCTCAGCAATATTTGATGGAGATATGAGTACTGAGTACTCTCGTTGTAAAAGAGCATTTCCTGAATTTTTAGTTGAAATCTGGTCTGAGTCTGACATCAGAGATAAGTACAATCTCGACTCTAGTGGTATCCGTGCTAAAAAGAACGGTATCGAAAAAGAAGGTATATTTAATGGCTCTGGTGATTTAAAACCAAAAAATTGTGTTGAGTTTGGCAAAATGTTTGCTAAGGTAATTGCTTATTTTAGGAAGTAGAGTCAAGGCTGGCTTGCAGTTAATAACCTATAAATTGTTTTCTATTATTTCAAGATTTGATTTATTGTAGGACATTCATTTTCACGTAAGTGCCGGAGTGGCACTTACTTCACCCTCCCATATGAAAAAGCGCCTTAAGGCGCTTTTTCATCTGTGCGGGTGAGAAGAATCGAACTCCCGACTACTGCTTGGAAGGCAGTCGTTTTACCACTAAACTACACCCGCAAGTGAGGTACCGTAAGAAAGCTAGCTTTCTTACGTGCGCCGAACGCAGCGGGTGAAAGCTATGCTTACGCGCCGCGATACTGACTTACTACCTACGTACTCTTTTCAAGCAACGTCACACCCCATAAGTGAGTAAGTTATAAACAAGCTTGTTTGTTTGTAATTCTCAGGAACGCAGCGGTTGCATCAAGGATACCCTCCACGAAACTCAGTCACCGCTTACCCTACTCCTCTACTCTCCTAATCGTCGCTGACTATAATCAAATCAGTACCGCCGATTCTAACACTGTTAGACTAAAAATTCCACCAGACCTTGCTATACTATTAGATATGCAATTTTTAACTGATCTGGCGGTTGCCATAATCACGACCTATCTGGCTTTTACTAATCAACTGGCTGATAAAATAATCGATATCCTACCATCCAATGAAGAGGAGCAAGTTAAGGACGTTATGGAAGAAAGTGACTCTGTCAAGCTTAATCCCCTTCCAACCAAGCTATCTACTAAGAGCCTACCTGATATCCTCCTACGGAGCGTTGCCTACCAACGAGCCTCAGCTATCACTGCCATTGACTCTGATCAGGTTTATGTAGAAAACCCGACTGACGCCCTAGTAAATATATTTTGTACCTTCATCACCGACAAGACCATCCGCACCACCACTGGCTCTGGTTTCTTTATTCACAACGAAGGTGTAATTTTGACCAATGCTCATGTAGCCCAGTATCTACTCTTGGGATCGACTGATATTTTAGGTGAGGCTGAATGTATCGTACGACAAGGGAACCCGGCTGAACCAAAATATCTAGCTGAACTTTTATACATTCCCCCAACCTGGGTACAAGAAAACGCTGGATTGATTAATGACGCCGCTCCAACCGGTACTGGAGAGCGGGATTATGCGCTCCTTTACGTCACTAAAGCAATTAATGACGGACCATTACCAGAAGTATTTCCTACCCTACCATTTGATACTGACCTGCTTCCACGTACCATCGCTAATAAAGAAGTAACGGCAGTGGGTTACCCAGCCGCTTCACTAATAAGAAACGGCCCCCGTACCAACCTATTACCTGTCGCCTCACTCACCACTGTCTCTGAGCTCTACACCTTTGGCTCAAACTTCGCTGATGTCTTCTCGATTCGGGGCAGTAAAGTTGGAGAAGAAGGTTCCTCTGGCGGACCAGTAATCAATGAAGCTGGGTCGGTCATCGGTATCATTGTGACTAGGGGAGATGATCAGAAAGACGGAGCTGGAAGCCTGCGTGCTATTACTACCTCATATATAAATCGTACCATTCTAGAAGAAACCGGATTTTCTCTAGCTCGAAATGTTGGCGGTAACCTAACTAGTCGAGCTAATATATTTGCCACTACCCTAGCTCCATTTATGCTCAGCCTTTTGTCGGAAGAGATCTTAAACTAGTATTTGATAAACGAAATAAAAAAACTGGCCTGTTGCCAGTTTTTTTGTTTTGTTTATCAAAAGTTTAAACTTCTAAATCTTCTTCAGTAGTTGTTGCTATATCTAGATCAACTGAGACTTCTTCTTTACCATCAATATCGTTTTCTAACACCGTTGAAATGTGCCCAACTTTAAGCTCCAATAATGTCGCCACATCGAAAATGATACTGTAAGAGTCTAGTACCAAAGCTTCCATGGCTTCTAATTGTGACTCATCGTTATTTAACAGTGATTCTTTTAAGCTAGCGATAGCGGCCTTACTACTAGCAATCGCTGGTAAAACTTTATCTTTAACTGATTCATTAACTGAGGTTGCGGTACTGGTAGATAAAGCTGTTTCAGAAATCTCTATAAGATCTTCTGTCTGTTGTACGCGTAAACGCAGAGCTAAAAAACGATCTTCGATTGATAGGGTATTAGGAACCAGTTCTTCGATAGTTAAATTATCTCTAACACCTATATTGGTCATAAACACAATCAGGCGGTGTGTCTGCTGCAAGGCATTCACTAATCCTTGTTTAGCAGCCAGTTCATCAGACTCAACTGAGGCCATGGCTGTTATAATCTTCTTATCAATATCATCTAAACGCTTTTTGATATCACCCTGTTCTACCGTGCTAGCATATGTGGTCACCCCCTTTAGTAACTCATGAGCTCTAGTAGTTTCACTTTCTACTTTTGCAATCAATCTGTTATACGCAGGCAATTCATTATCCTGAGCAATCAATTCTGCGTTTTGGGTCTGTGTCAGCATGGCTTGTATAAGAGCTGTTGATTGAGCTTCTCCCTCCACTTTATTATTATCTCGACGATTAAGAGAAACTGACTGCAAATCTAAAGCTGTGGTTAGACTAAGAGATGCTAGTGTCGCTTCGTCCTTATCGGACAATTTTAAACGTTTGATTTCACGTCTAGCATTATCACTGTGTAACTTAATAGCGGAAACGACTTCGGCTTCAACTTCTTGTGTTAATCGTCCTTCATCAGCCAAAAGTCGTGCCTCCGCAATCCGTCGATTTAGTCTTTCTGTTTCCCAAACCACTTTTTCGTAAGATCCTAGAGTGACGGTACTACGTAGTTCTTCATTAAAACCTACCTTGATTGCATACAAGACATCTCCCGGGATCGCTTTTTCCGCTATATATGAAATACTAACAACCAAAAGAAGCGCCAGCGATCCGGACCAGCGCAATACGCGCCATTTATTGAAATTGAACAAAATGAAATGCTCTTTCTGGCCAGAAACAATTACGGCCTCGGCTTTAAGGGCGCTTGGCAACGGATGATATTCCATATAAGAAATAACCCGATTGCGCAGCTCGCGATTTTCAACCGCACTAAGACTAATGTCTTTGGCTTTTTTATTAAATTGTTGACTGAAACGTTTCATGTTTATTTTGTAACTCGGCGTTTTTCGGCAGCGGCCATACCGGCTTCAATCTTGTTCCGCAAAAGCCGAAGACCCCGATGAATGCGGACAGAAACCACATTTTCACTTTCCTCAATCATCTCAGCTATTTCTTTAGGCCCCAAGTCATCAACAAAGCGAAAAATTAGAACTTCTCGATACTGCTCGGGGATATCCGCGAGCAAGGCGAAAGCCTTGCGTCCATCAATTGTTGCTGCCAGTGCTTCAACAGAACTTTCTGAAAGCTCCGGAAATGAGCCCTCATCGACACCCTCAATCTCTAGCAGAGCATCTAAAGAAGACTCTTTATGTTTTCGGTACTCATCAATTATGAGATTGTTAAGCACTTTGTATAAAAAAGCCCGAAAAGAGTCAATCTGGTGTCCTTGTCGAACGTATGACCACACCTTAGTGAAAGTATCATGAACAGCATCAATGGCCTTTTCGCGATCGTTGATACGCATGGCTGCGTGGCGAAATAAGGCGTCGCTATACTCTTCAAAAGCTTCCAGGAAGCGTTTTTCCTGGTCTTCCACTATGTCGCTTGTCAATTTTCGACTCAACATATATGGAAACCATTATATACGTAGACGCGGTAATATACGAATTCTTACGCCTAGGTAAATCTAAATTAAGCCAAATCCTTAATAGCTGCCAGTAATTCAGGAAATTTTGCTACCAGAAAGTGGTTTTTGTCATTAAATGTAACCAATTTGGCCTTATTTACATGTTTTTTGTACTCTAAAGCCTGCTCGTAAGGCACCACAAAATCATCGATTGAGTGCCAAATATTGATTGTGTCTACCCTTTCATTGAGTTTGTTTAAAATACCCGTATCAAACTGGAAGCTACCGCAGTCATTACCTTCCGGGCCAGGATGAGCGCCCCAAGGAGCCGCTAGTAGGAATAAGGTCTTAATCTTTTGCGGAAACGGCTTTTGACTCAAATATTTTACCAAAAACGTACCTCCCAGTGACCAACCAATTAAAATTGCGTCGTCTCTTAGATATTTAAAGTGCCTTTCAAACCAAATACTCCATTCGTCATAATCGGCATTTTGCTTATTTGGCATATTAGGCATGAAGACCTCATATGCTTCACCCAGCTCTTCTGGCAGAGATTTACTCCAGAAATCAGCCAAGGCACGGCCAGGTAGATTTCGAATCGATGCTGAGATTAAGGAACGCAAAAAATCCTCTCGCTTTGAGAATGAGTCTCCTCCATGAATAAAAAATACTTGCTGTTTCATAAGCCAAATTAAAACCAGCGATTCCGTCTAAAAAAATAACTTAACCCTACCAAAAGAACCAAATTAATTAGCACCACAAAATAAAAAGTATACGGACTGTCCTGAAACGGTAATGGTACATTCATTCCATACAAAGAAGAAATCACTAAGGGCACTGTCATTAGGATAGTTAATACAGTTAGTATCCGAAAGGCATTATTTAAACGACTAGTAATGATAGCTTCGGCTGCACTACGAATATTTTGGACCGTCTTCATGATTGACCGGGCCGAGTTAACCACCTGATTATTAGCGATAACTAAGTCCTTCATTTCTTCCAAATCTTCTTGATAAAGCTGCATATAATTACCACCAGTCACTTGTTGTAGCCAAGTATTGGTAGGGACCAAACTATCAATCATACTGTTTAGGACCGTTTCGTAGTTGACCAATCTCTCGATTTCTTTGACACCGATGTTTTGCAATTGCGCCCTGTCTTTATGGACTCCCTTACGTAAGCGTAACAGCTCTTTGTCATACGAGTTAGTCAAAATATTTATTATCTGTATAAATAACTGTGATTTTTGAGTGGTATATATCGAGATCTTTCCTGAAAGGAGCTGGTCAAATTGTTCGATTTTATTAAGAGCAATAGTCACAACAAAACTTTCTCCCATAACTATTAAAAGTGGCGAAGTGTAGTTGCTTTGCCGCTTATCTGTTAGTGGATAACGGGTGAAGAAATAAGTTGTCCCCGCCGACTTTTCCATACGGGGCACTTCATAAAAGTCTTTTGAGTCTTCAATAATGTCTGCATCTAAAGCAAAAGTATTGATCAAGGTTTGGAGTTCATCTTCAGTTGGCCCCACGACGTGAACCCAAACACCAGATTGCGCTTCCGCGACCTCTTTCAAACCATCATCTTCAACTGAACGAAAATAGTAAGTCAACATAAGTCATCATTGTGCCCTATTTATAAAAATTTACCAAACAAAAAGCCCTTGGTGTATTGGGGACTTAAGACACAATCATAAATTAGACTTATCTCGATCTAATTTTGCCACCTATAAAAATCATCCCCAGAAAACAGTTTTCTAGTCGCCAACAATAAATTACCGGTACGCTTTTTGAAATGCTTCTCCGTAATATTTAATCTGAGCTATAAAATTAGGATTTCTTTGGTGTTTTTGAATAATGTTAT
>Ga0163144_10023024_pt1 | contig 12324 bp, 9 predicted proteins | sample OliLak19BULKMAT1_FD_123175 | JGI IMG/M metagenome (GOLD analysis project Ga0163144, IMG submission 123175) | Freshwater microbial mat bacterial communities from Lake Vanda, McMurdo Dry Valleys, Antarctica - Oligotrophic Lake LV.19.BULKMAT1 | ecosystem: Environmental > Aquatic > Freshwater > Lake... | reverse complement strand
GGGCCATTGGAGTCTGGATACATCGCAATCCGATCCGCGCCGCCTTCGAGGTCATAAATGCGGATGCCATAGCCTCCGGTGACGACCATCTGACGGCTATCTGGGCTGAAGGCCAAGCCATAGCCCGGGTAGATCTCACCGCCGAGCGTGTCGGGGATGTCGGGCGCGGCCAGTTCATAGACTTGGACGCCGAATGAGCCGACCAGACCGAGTAGTTTTCCGTCGGGGCTAAATTCACCGTGGAAGGGGCGACCAGCGCCAAGCCATTGGGTGGCGGTAATGTTATTGACCGTTTCCGGCGTGATGGGCGCGAGTTGGGCGCGGGCGGGTTGACCCGATAAAAGCAAGCTCAAAAGGATGAAGAGGGCGTAACGTAACATGGGAGTCCCCCGATGATAGATGTCTGTGACGAGTGTACATCGCTTGCAACAATTTTGTGTTACCCCAACGGCGGCGGATTCGGTACAATGGGGTACTAGGTATTATCGTCTCCAACCTTAATCGAGCCTGCATGACTGCGCTGACTGTCCTCATGCTAGAAGATAACCCCGATGATGTGCTGCTCATCAAACGTGAGTTGGTACACGCCGGGTTTAAGCCCGTCGTTTACGTCGCACAGACCGAGGCCGAGTATCTCTCGGCGCTGTCGTCAGAGATTGACATCGTACTGGCCGACCATAACCTGCCGGGGTATGACGCTGTGCGGGCGCTGGCCGCTATCCGCGAACACAACCTCGATTTGCCGTTCATCCTCATCAGCGGGGTCTTGAGCGAGGAAGTCGCGGTGGAGATGATGAAGCGCGGCGCGGCGGATTATCTGCTGAAAGACCGCCTCAGCCGTTTGGGGGTGGCGGTACAAAACGCGCTAGAAGAACGCCGTATCCGCGTGGCCGCCGACATCGAACGCGCCGTCGCGCAACGCCTACTCGCGCAACTAGACCGCGAACGCGCCTTGAATGAGCAACGTCACCGGCTGGTGCAGTTCGCCACCCATGAACTCAAAAATCCGCTGACCAGCATCCGTTCGAGCGCGGAGAGTCTGCTGCGCTTTTATGACCGACTGCCCGAAGATCGCCGGTTGCAGCATCTTGAAATCATTTTCTCAGGCACGAGCCGCCTCTTGCACATGATTAACGACATGTTGACGTTGGGGCGGTTGGATGAGGGCATCAGCCTGATGACGCCCGTCCGCCTCGACCTTGATGTGCTGGTTTTGGGAATCGTTGACCAGTTCAGAAGCACATACCCTGACCAGAATATCATCTGCAACGTCCAGCCCGCCGATTATCAATTGGATGGCGACCCGACTCTGTTGCGCCAGATCATCGAAAATATCCTGAGCAACGCCGTGCGCTATTCGCCGGAACACCACCCCATCGACCTCAGCCTGAGCCGCGATGAGGCGCAATTGGCGCTGAGAGTGGCTGACCGAGGTATCGGCATCCCCCCAGAAGATTTGCCCAACCTGTTCGAGCCGTTCCGCCGCGCCAGCAATACCAAAGACATTTCCGGCACGGGCTTGGGGCTGGCAATCGTCAAGCAATCGGTAGAGTTGCACGGCGGTTCGATCTCGGTAGAGAGTTTGATGGGGCGTGGCACGGCCTTCACGGTGATTCTGCCATCGATTTAACAAAATTCCCAACAACGGACAGGCGTGGGCGACAACCGCACCATTCCCATAACCAATCCATTTAATCGGGTCGGGCGGTAAATCACCAATCGCCAAAAACGGACGGGCGTGGGCGACCCATGGGTCGCCCCTACAACACACCATATAACCTATTCAAATTAAGAGGAAAATAAAGCATGACCTTTGCAGACCCGCAGAAGGCCGAGCGTGTTTCGCTTGGCCTGAATCCGATTACGTTACATGCCGGACAAACCCCGATTTGGGCGAGTCCGGCGCGGTTTAAGGTTTTGGCGTGCGGCAGACGCTTCGGCAAGACTGAGTTGGGTAAGCGTCTGATGTTGGTTCATGCGTTGTGCGGCGGGCAGTGCTGGTGGCTTGCCCCGACGTATGGGATGGCTGCTCAGGTGTGGCGAGATTTCAAGCGCATCCTCAAGCCGCTGAACCCTGAGATTGACGCACAAGACCGGCGAATCGACCTGCCAGACGGGGGGCGAATCACGATCAGAAGCACGCATACGCCGGATTTGCTACGTGGTGCGGGCTTAGATTTCGCGGTCTTAGATGAGGCCGCCTATATGCCGGACTCGGTCTGGCCGGAAGTCGTCCGCCCGATGTTGATGGATAGACAGGGCGGCGCGGCTTTTTTATCGACCCCGCATGGGTTCAACGGTTTTTGGGCGTTGTATCAATTGGGCCTCGATGCGTCCGAGCCTGAGTGGGAATCGTTTCATGTGCCGTCAAGCGCTAATCCGCGCCTCGAACCCGACGAAATCGAGGCTATCCGTCGCGTGACGCCGGAGCGCGTGTTTCGGGCGGAATATTTGGCGGAGTTCGTTGATGACGCCAATACGGTGTTCCGCGAGGTTGCCGCCCATGCTACCGCCCCGCTTGCGCCTCAGCGCCGTGAGGGGGTGCGGTATGTGGCTGGGTGCGACTGGGGGCGCTCTAACGACTATACCGCCGTGGTGGTGGTTGACGCGGACAACGGGCAAATGGTCGCGTTGGAACGGCATCGCGGGCTGGGCTGGCAGGTCATCCGCGCACGGGTGGCGGAATTGTGTCGGCGCTGGGCGGTCAGCGTGTTGTGGGCGGAAGAAAACGCCGCCGGTACGGTGAATATCGAAGCGCTGCAAGCGGAGGGGGTGTCGGTGCGCCCATTCATGACGACCTCACGGAGCAAGCCGATTCTGATTGACGGTTTATCGGTGGCGTTGGAACGCGAGGAATTGGCGTTGCAGCCGGACGAGGTGTTATTGGGGGAATTATCGGCCTATCGGATGACGCCGATGCCGGGGGGTGGGTATAAATACAGCGCTCCGGTAGGCGGTCATGATGATACGGTCATCGCATTAGCGTTGGCGTGGCACGGGGCGCGTCAGGGGCGAATCGGGTTGGGTTGGGCGTAAAAGAGAGGGATGAGTGAAGGACAAGGAGAAAGGAGAAAGGCAAAAGGTGCAAGGTGCAAGGTGAAAAAGCAGGGATGAGTGATGAGATAGAAAAGCGAGGGGAAAGGTGCGAGGGGAAAGCTGTGCCGTTACTATAGGGTGATGTGGGCGACCCATGGGTCGCCCCTACGGTGGTGCGGAAATTTGTTTTGGGGGATGAAATATGATGTTGCCGATGATTGAAACTGACTCGCCGTCGTTGGAAAATCCGATTTTGCGCGCCAAAAACGGGATATACACCCGTGGCGGCGTGCCGTTCGCCATCACATTGCGATATGCAGATGCGGCGGAACTGCCGTTCGACCTCCCCCACATGAGCGGTCTGACTCAGTTGGACATCACCGGCTGCGGGTTCAGCGAATTGCCGCCACTACCACACCTCACCCACTTGTACGCTGACCACAACCGCCTGACTCACCTGCCGAACACGCCTAAGTTGGAAGTCGCGTATCTGGATGGCAACGCCATCTCTAGCCTGCCGGACGACCTGAGCGCATGGGCGAATGTGCGGAGTTTGAGCTTATATGGGAACGAATTGGGCGCGATTCCGGACTCGTTGGGCGACCTGACGCGCTTGGAACATCTGAGCATCGGGCGCAATCGTTTGGCCGACCTGCCGGAGTCGCTGTGGCGTCTGACCGGACTCCGCAGTTTGAACATCGCGCATAATCACCTGACCCATCTCTCGGACGGGATTGGGCATCTCGGCGCGTTGGAGATGTTCGATGCGGCGCACAATCAATTGGCGGTCTTGCCGGACGGCCTGATGAATTTGCACGGGTTCAGCGGCTTTTTGTATCTGGGGAATAACCCGCTGACCGACATCGCGCCCGGATTCTTCTCAGCATTACGCGGGACGCGCTATCTGAATCTGACCGATACCGCGTTGGGGACGTTGCCGGAAACATTGGGAGAGATGACCGACTTGCGCGAATTGCGCTTATACCGCGCCAACCTGATCCATCTGCCGGACTCGTTGGGACAATTATCGGCGCTGCAAGAACTCCATTTGACCGACAACGCCTTGACGCATCTGCCGAATAATTTGGGCGGCCTGACCGCGCTGCACACGCTGGATTTACGCAACAATCACCTGATGTCGATTCCGGACTCGTTGGGGCGGTTGCCGCGTCTGCGCCAGTTAGATTTGCGGAATAACCGGCTGGTGGCGATTCCGGAGTCGCTGGGTGGATTACCGTCGCTGGAAAAGTTGGATTTGCGTTGGAATAAGCTCACCTTGCCGGCGTGGGTTGAGGACATACGCGGGCGCGGCGGGTTGGTTTATAGTTGAGGGATGTGGGGGATGTGGGGGATTTGGGGGATGGAGGGGGCTACCCATGGGTCGCCCCTACGACGAATATTGTTCATCATGCGTTTATCACCGAATATCATTATGCAATATCGTATAGCCGCGATGATGCGGAAATGAGGGATTTAGGGCGGGGGTGTGGTTCTAGCCGTAGATGACGACGCGCTCTAGGAAGGATTGGGCGGCTTTCAGATAATGGTCGAGCGTTTCTGGCTTGCGGAATCCGTGGCCTTCACCCGCGTAGACATGATATTCGACCTCGACGCCGTTGGCGCGTATCGCGGCCACCATCCCGTCGGATTGGTTTTGCGGGACAACCGTGTCATCTGCGCCCTGAAACACAATCAGCGCATCGCGGATTTGGTCTGCGAAGAACAGCGGCGAACGCTCACGGTAGAGTTTTGCCGCGTCTGGGAGTTTGCCCAGTAACAGGTCGCTGTAGGCGCGTTCAAATTTATGGGTGTCGCGCACGAGGGCGTATTGGTCGGCCACGCCATATAGGTTGACGCCAGCTTTAAATTTTCCGGGGTAGACGGTCAAGGCGCGTAGGACGGAATAGCCGCCGGATGAGCCGCCATAAATCACACACTTGGCGCGGTCAATCAAGCCTTGCGCGGCCAGATAATCTGCGCCGCTGACCGCATCATCGACATCACAGCCGCCCCAATCTCCATACAGGCGGCGCATATAGTCGCGCCCATAGCCGGTGCTGCCCCGAAAGTTGAGCGCCAGCACCGCATAGCCTCGCGTCGCCCAATATTGGATGTCCGGCTCGAAGCGCAAAAACGCTTGGCTGGTCGGGCCGCCGTGGACGTGCAGAATCAGCGGCGGCAGACCGTCAGACTCGAAGCGGGCGCTGGTCGGCGGATAATAAATCCCGTAGACGGTTTCGCCGTCCGCGCCTTGCCATTCAATCGGCTGACCGACGCTCAACGCGCCCGACTCGAAAACCGGATGGAGGGCGCGGGCGTGGAGGGTCAGCGGTGCGCCGGGGGCGGGATAAAACGAGATGACCTCTTGTGGCCTATCGGTGGCCGAGCCAATACATGCGATGCGCCCGTCGCTGGCGCGGATGCTGAGTTGCTCAAGATGGGTATAACCCGCGTTCGCCAATAGCTGAGTCCGTTCGCCGGTTTGGGCATCTATCAGCCAGAGCGTGTGGAGCGCGTTTTCGCTGCGCCGAATCACGATATGACGGTTGTCCGGCAACCACGCGAAATAACGTAGACCGGCCACCCACGCGGGTCCGCTGTACTCGGCGGCGTCGGAGGTCACGGCGCGGCGCTGGCGCGTCTCTAGGTCGAACAGGATGAGGTGGCTGAAGCCGGACTCGTCGCTGAGGTAGGCCAGCGTTTTGCCATCCGGCGAGAAGGCTGGTTGCGCGATGGCGTAGGCTTGCGCCTGACCCTGCAAAACCTCGATGTCCGCGCCGTCTGAGGAGAAGGTCAGCATGGCGAGAGTTGTGCCGTCCCACGGCATATTGGGCATGTCATATTTGACCCATACCAGCCGCTTGCCGTCGGGCGACCAGACCGGATTCATGGCGAAATCCGAGGTGTCGTCTAGCTTGCGCGGCCACGCCCCGTCGGTCAGGTCAATCAGCGCCAGCGAGTCCGTGTCCTCATAGGTATGGACATAGGCCGCCCGCGTCCCGTCTGGGCTGGGGAGCGGGCAGCCCGCGCCGCCGAATCCGGGGGTTACGGGCTTGATGCCCCCGCCGTCTACCGGCGTGCGATAAATCCGCCCGTCACGCCCGACGAACAGCACAAAATCTTTCGTCACCCCAAAATCCCCGCCGCCATAGGCGATTTTGCCGCGTCCGGCGTGTTCTCCGCTGATTTCACGCGGGGCTTGGCCGTCGCGTTGACTGAGGATGACGTTGCCAGCGCCTCGACTCTCGTGCCAGACCAGCGCATCACCCGCCCATTGCACGTCATTGATGCGGGCGCGGCTGCCGACGACTTTGCTGCTGATGGGGCTGCTCCATGTGCCGTATAAGGCGCGGATTTTCGACATAAATGGTTTCTCCAGAATTTTAGCGGATGTGAATCGGGTGGGGTTGACCGTGTAATTTACGCCGCGGTCACTTTTTGGAAAATGACCGCGATGTCGTCCTCATAAATGATTTCCCAGTCAGAATCAGCGCGTAGCGCGTCGGTTAATTCCCGTGTCTTGCCGATGAGGATGGTTTGGACATCGTAATCGGCCAATTTTTCCTCCCAGCCGTCCTGTACCGTGATGATGCTGTAATAGGTCAGGAAAAAATCGGCGTATAGGTCGGTGCGGGTATCGACGAATACCGGGTATTCGGGCAGGTAGTAAATCAGGTAGCCGCCCCAATTATCGGTATTGAACAACTCACGCGGGGCGTTGGATTGCTTGAGGAAGGCCACCGCGTCCGCCGGGTAACTCACCCGTTTGAGTTCGCGGATTCGGTCAGGCCGTGAGCCGTTCAGGAACAACAATACGGCGGCCAGCCCCATCACCACGACCAGCGGCAGGCCGAGCCTGACCGGGCGGCGCAGGACATCTTCGCGCAAGGTGAGGCGCGGCGCGATTTGGCTAATCCACTCGGACAGATATGGCGTGAGCATGATGGGCGCGATGAAGGTATACATCAGCACGATGCGCGTGGTGGTGAGCGCCCATAGCGCGAATCCGCCCAATAAGAACGCCTCTAATAGGCTGATTCGCCGGTAATACTTGGCGACGACCAAGAGGTTTAGCGCCAACATAATCGGGAAAGCGATGCGGTTGAAGGCCAACAAATCGGGCGGACGCCATTCGTTCAGATATGGACGCGACGCCAGATTGAAGGTTTTCAGCGGGACGAGCAATTGCTCAAACCCATACGGGTTGATGAGTAGCGCCAAGATGCTGACCAACGACCAGAGAATCAGCCGCCGCAACCAGACAATATCGCCGCCGCGCCGGAATACCAGCCGGATGACCTCACTGGTGACGGCTGCCCCCAACACGATATAGCCGGTAATCCATCCGCCGTGTAGGTTCACCCACGCCGCCATCATCAGCGGAATCCAAAACAGCGTCCGCGAATTTCGCTTTAGCATCATCCCGACAAGGATAATCGTAAAGACGAGCATCCACCCCTGTGGGCGGGCGAGCGCGGTGGTGGTCGTGATGTTCGCCACCAGTAGCACCATCACCAGCCGGACGACCACACTCCCTGTTGAGAGTCGGTACATCAAGATGAGGGCGGCCATCGCGCAGACCGTGGCGGCCAGAGTCACACCATAATCCGCCATCACGCGGTATAGCCCAGAGAGCATGACCTCGGTCAGCCATTCGTGGTGTGGGCGGAACACCCCCGGCAAGGTGTGGCTGAACAGGTCGCCATAGATGACGGCGCGGTTCTCAATCATGATGTCGCCGCTGCGGAGATGCCAGTACAGGTCGGGGTCGGATGTTTGGGGGAACATCACGACCAATGAGGCCAGAAAAAACACACCGATAATCAGGACACGCTCAAAAGTCAGTTTAGGCATAGGCGGGGACTCCGTTACGGGCGGGTGTAGATGACGGCCAGCGAATCTTCATAGACCAATCTCCAAGCGGGGTCGTCAATCAGCGCCGTCGCTAAGATGCTGTCCGGCCTGATGAGGATGGTATTGACGTTGTAGGCTGAGAGTTTATCTTGCCAGCCGTCTTGGGCAGTGGCGATGCTCTGATAGACGAAGAAAAAATCGTCATACAAGTCGGCACGCCCATCAATGAACACCGGATAACCCCGCAGGTGATAAATCAGATAGCCGCCCCAACCATAACTGTTGAACAATTCGGGCTTCTCAATCGGAGGGGACGCGGCCAGAAATTCTACCGCCGCAACCGGAAATTTGGCCGTGTCTTGAATCTGGCGGATGCGCTCTGGGCGGGAGCCGGTGATGAACAGGACGCCGACCAGCACGCCTAACCCAATCAGCGTGGGTAGGCCATAGCGCAGGGTGTGACGCAGCCGCGCCTCTGATATTTGGAAACGCGGGGCGGATTGCGCGATGATTTCTGACAGATACGGCGCGAGGATGACCGGCGCGACGAAGGTATATAACAGCACCACCCGCGAGGCGGTCAGCGCCCAGACGCCGAATCCGACCAAGAGCAACGCCTCCAAGAGACTCAGCCGCCGCCATTGGGTGAGCAAGACGCTCACGCCCAGCAGTAATAAAAGCGTGAATCCGGCGTAGCTGATATTCAACAGATTGGGCGGCAGCCATTCAGCGATGAACGGGCGGGCGGCCTGAGTCAGCGTGTCCAGCGGCACGAGCAATTGTTCAACGCCATACGGGTTGACCATCAGCGCCAATACGCCGATCAGTGACCACAGGATTAGGCCGCGTAGCCAAGCCACATCCCCGCCGCGCTTGAGGGCGATTTTGACGGCCTCTGCGACCACCGCCGCGCCCAACACGATATAACCCGTCACCCAGCCGCCGTGCAGGTTTCCCCATGCCAACATCATGACCGGAATCCAACGCAGACTCGGTTTGCGGCGCAGCACCATCCCGACCAAGACCAGCGTGAAAATCACCATCCACGCTTGCGGACGCGCCATCGCGGTAGCGCCCGTGGCATGGGCGGCGACCAACATCAACAACAGCCGCACCGTCAATGCGCCGGGGGTGATGCGGAACATCAACACGAGCGCCGTCAGCGAAAAAATCGCCGCCAACAACGTCAGGCCATAATCACCCAGCGCCCGATACATCCCAATCAGGATAATTTCACTCAACCACTCGTGATGCGGGCGCAGCACGCCGGTTAAGGTATGGCTGAACACATCGCCGGTGATGACTCTGCCGCTGTCGAGCATGACCTCACCGCTGCGGAGATGCCAGTATAAATCGGGGTCGGAGGCTTGCGGCTGGATGACCATCAGGGCGGCCAGCAAGAAGGCCGCGACCACCAGCACACGCTCTAGCGTCAGTTTTGGCATAGGGTATTGAACTCCATCATGGGCGGGTATAGACGACGGCCAGCGCGTCTTGATGGGCGAGCGTCCAACCGGGTTCGGTTTTCAACACGCTAGATAGTGAGCCATCGGCATAGGTCAAAATTGTCCGCACGTCCCATTGGTCAAGCGTGCCGCGCCAATCGCCTCTGACGTTGACGACATCGAAATAGGGGGTGAAAAACTCGTCGTACAGGTCGGCACGCCCATCCATGAAAACCGGATATTCTGGCGCGTACAAGATGAGGTAGCCGCCCCAATTATATTCGTTGAAGATATTATGCGGCGGGCGGGCTTCTAGCAGATAGTCCACCGCCTCTAGCGGCATGGTTTTGCTCAGGGTCGCCCGGATGACTTCTGGCTGGGTTTGTTGGATGAAGCGCCCGATCACCGCCAGCGCCAAGACCCCAATCAAGATGACCCGTAAGCGCGTCTGGCTGGGCGAGACTTCTTGCTTGATGGGTTTGAGGCTGCCGCGTGCCTCTAACCATGCTGCCAGCGCATCGCCGCAAATCACCGCCGTGACCAGCCCGTGCAACGCGACCACCCGCCCCGTCGTCAGCGCCCAAGCGCTCAGGCCAAGCACGATGAACACTCGCGCTGGGGAGATATGGCGTCGGGCGAAGACGAGCGTCGCGGCGCAAATGATGAGCATCAGCGCGAACGGGATGTATTGCGGGTTGGTGAAAACCGGCGGCTTCCAATCCTCGATATACGGGAGGGCGGCCATTTTCGCGGTATCAATCAGCGCGTAAAGTTGGTCGAACCCATAAGGATTGAGCAACAGCATCGGAAGGCTGATGGCGCACCAGAAAATCAGGCGGCGCAAATAAGCTGGGTCGCCGCCGGTTTTACGCGCAATCTGCCAGAGTTCACCCGCGCCCGCCGCGCCCGCAATCAGGTAAGCGACCATCCAACTGCCGTGTAAATTCACCCACGCGAGGACAATCAAGGGGATGAGCCATAGCCGCGCCCGCCAACGCACAGTCACGCCGTATATCAACAAGCCGAACAGCGGCATGACCAGATGAGTACGCGCCGTCCACGAAATCGAGGCGGCGGCGCATCCGGCAATCAGGATGAGCGCCCGCGCAACTAGATTCCCCTCCCCAAGCCGGAAAGCCAGCCAGACCGTCAGCGGGACGTATAACATCACCCACAAGATATTGCCGGTGTGACCGAATGTGTCGTATAGCCACGCCATGACCGGCTCGGACAGCCATTCGTGGTGGGTGCGGAATACCCCCGCTTTCGTGAAGCTGAACGGGTCGGCGCGGATGACATCGCCGGTCTGACTCATGACTTGACCGCTGCGGATGTGCCACCATAAATCGGCGTCATCTTGCGGCCTAATCAACAGGAGCAAGGCCAGTAATGGGAAGATGAAACCGAGGGCGCGGGTGAAGGTCAAACCCTTGACGCTGGGCTGTTTCGCGCCCTCGGTTGATGTTTCAGTCAGCATATCCCTCCACCTTTATCAGGGCGTCGGGGTGGGCAAAATGCCGAGGTCGGCGGGATCAACCCCCGGCGGCAGCGGCGTCGGGGTCATGGTCATCATCGGCGCTTGGGTCAATACGGCGCGGCGGAAGTCTGGGTATGTGCCGTCGTAATAGGTCGAAGGCACGCCAGATTGTGCCGCCGCCTGCGCGTTGAATTCCAGCGGCCCCATGCCGTTCTGGTAGAGTTCTGGGCGCACTTGCTCGTCTAGTAGCGGGATACCGCCTAACGGGACGATGCCGATATTCACCGCCAAATTGTCAGACGGGATGGGCGCGGTCATCAGTTCCATCGGATAGTTATAGCCCGCTGAACGGCTGAAACCCGGCCACGGCTGTACGCTATAGGCATTCGGCGCGAGGAGGTTGGCCTTGCCGCCCATGACGTCACCGACCAATCCGAACGCGCCGCCCCAGTCCTCCGGCAAGTTATACAGGCCGAGGGCCAACGGCTCGAACAGCAGTTGCAAGCTCTGGGCGACATCGTAAAGCTGAGTCTCTTGCAACGGGATGACCGCCCGCACATCCAGCGAGACGGGCAAGGTATCATCCACCAACACGTTCAAATCCAGCGAGACGGGCAGTTCTAAGCCAACCGGCAATTCCAACTGTACCCGCGCATTGCTGAGTTGCAGGGCGGGGGCGCTGATTTGCGCGATGACCGTCAAGGGGACGGCTTGCGTCAGCGTGACGATTGTGTTTTGCTTGAGGGGGATATCGAGGTTGACCGGGATGTTGGCGCGTACCGGGATTGTCCAGTCGATGGTGGCGTCCTCTAACCCGACGAAGGCGCTATATAATCCGCCGACCAACGGTTGCGCGATGTTGCGCTTGATGTCGAATAATGTCAGGAGCAGCACTGCGACCACCACGAGCAGCACAATATTCACGATAAACGAGAATATCACCATAAACCGCCAGAAATATCGACCCAAACGCCGCATATTACCCTCTGTTCTTTTGCCTTGCGCGCTGATACACGGCGCGTCCATCAGAATATTGAATCCCTAAACAATACCCCGCCCCGCGTCGGATGTCCAATTACGAAATTGTTGGATGGTTGTTAAAATACCCCCAATAGGGTTTTGTAGGGGGGCGCACCCGTGTGTGCGCCCGATGAAGGGATTGGCATGAAAATCTATACTCGCACTGGCGACGACGGCACAACCGGCCTGTTTGCCGGGGGGCGCGTCAAAAAAACGCACCTGCGCGTCGAAGCCTATGGCACTGTTGATGAACTAAACAGCATTTTGGGGTTGGCGCGGGCGCTCAAACCGGCGGCGGCGGTGGATGCCGACCTTGAACACGTCCAGAACGCGCTATTCCATCTCGGCGCGGATTTGTCTACACCGCTAGACGCCAATGCCGCGTGGGTGATTCGCGTCACGCCGGAACAGGTCGCGTGGTTGGAGTCCAGCATCGACTCGATGACGGCGCAGATTCCTGAGCTAAAGAATTTCGTCCTACCGGGGGGGACG
>Ga0163144_10023022_pt1 | contig 12325 bp, 15 predicted proteins | sample OliLak19BULKMAT1_FD_123175 | JGI IMG/M metagenome (GOLD analysis project Ga0163144, IMG submission 123175) | Freshwater microbial mat bacterial communities from Lake Vanda, McMurdo Dry Valleys, Antarctica - Oligotrophic Lake LV.19.BULKMAT1 | ecosystem: Environmental > Aquatic > Freshwater >... | reverse complement strand
TCTTGAAACGGCAAGCGTTACGACATCCGGGCGAAATTGGCGACGCCGGGGGCTGGGGTCCGTTGACCCTCTGGCTCTAATGCAAGGTGGGCTGTTGTTGGGGAAAGAGCTGCCATCGCCGCATTGACCTGCGCCAACTCGCTCTGGGTCAGCGAATAGAACACCAGCTTTGCCTCCTTGCGGGTATCCACTAGCCCTGCCTTGCGCAGCACGCCAAGCTGCTGTGACAGGCCGGGCTGCCCGATCCTGGTCGCTTGCTCGATCTCGCCGACATTGCGTTCGCCCGTGGCAAGCGTGGTCAGAATCCGCCAGCGCAGCGGGTGGGCCAACGCTTTCAAAGCCTCGATAAGATCGTCTTCAGCCATCAGTCTTATACGTCCATTTCGCGCAGGAACCAGCTTGTGGCGTCGCTGGCAGCGAAGACCTCGTCCAGATCATGAGACGGCGCTTTGAGCAACGGGTTGCCCTTCTGCCAATTGGCAGGGGCTAGCGCGTTGTGTGCGTCGATCGCCTGAAGCCCGTCGAGAATGCGTAGCATTTCAGGCACCGAGCGGCCGAGGCTGGCGGGATAGCAGGTCATTGCCCGTATCACGCCCTTCGGGTCGATAAAGAAGGTGGTGCGCACGGTTGCGCTGTCATTGTCCTGGGCCGACACCATCCCGAACGCGCGCCCGATCACTAACGTTGGATCTTCGACGATCGGAAAGCGCACCTCGATGCCAAACCGGTCGCGGATCATCCGCAGCCACGCAAAATGCGAGAAGAGGCTGTCAACCGACATTGCCATCAGCGCGCAATCGCGCGCCTCAAACGCCCCGGCTTCTCGGGAGAGGGCCACGAATTCGGTGGTGCAGACAGGAGTGAAGTCCGCCGGGTGCGAGAACAGCACCAGCCACCGCCCACGATAGGCGGAAAGCCGGACGGGGCCAACGGTGCTGCGTGCCTCAAAGTCGGGGGCGAAATCGCCGATCCGGAGGCCCACCGAGGGAGGCAGAGTGATGTTGGCTTGGTTCATGACACCCTCATAACACTTGACATCAGGATTGCAATACATATACACAGTTTATGAAAGTGATTGGAGAAATGCCATGACGACGAGCAACTCAGTTTTGCAGTTAGCTACGGATCAGGTGTTGTGTGCAGGTAGTGACACGGCGCTCCGTCCTGAAATCGCAAGCTTCTTCGACGGTGCAACCTTCACGGTGACATACGTTGTACACGATCCGGCGACGATGGAAGCGGCGATTATCGACTCGGTGTTGGACTTCGATCCAAACTCGGGTCGCACGAAAACCAACTCTGCGGATGCGGTGATCGACTATGTCGCTTCGCATAATTTGAAAGTGACATGGCTGCTTGAGACTCATGCCCACGCCGATCACTTTTCGGCTGCTCCCTATCTTCAGGAAAAACTCGGCGGCAAAATTGCGATCGGCGCCCACATCACCATGGTGCAGCAGGTGTTCGGCAAGCTGTTCAACGCCGGCACTGAATTTGAACGCGATGGCTCGCAGTTCGATGCGCTGTTCAATGATGGCGACACCTTCACCATTGGCAATCTGCCGGTGACTGTGATGCACGTCCCCGGCCACACGCCGGCCTGCATCGCCTATGTCGTGGGCGAGGCGGTGTTCGTGGGCGATACGATGTTCATGCCCGATTACGGCACCGCCCGCGCCGACTTCCCAGGCGGGGATGCGCGCACTTTGTTTCGCTCGCTCCGCCGCATCCTGTCGTTGCCACCCGAAACCAGGCTGTTCATGTGCCACGACTATCTGCCCAAGGGCCGGACCGAATACGTCTGGGAAACCACTGTCGCGGCAGAACGCGAAAGCAATGTCCATGCGCACGACGGGATCACCGAGGATGAATTTGTGGCTATGCGCGAGGCACGAGATGCCACGCTCGATATGCCGCGGCTGATCCTTCCTTCGGTGCAGGTAAATATGCGCGCAGGACACCTGCCGCCGCCGGATGCGAACGGCGTTACCTACCTCAAAATTCCGGTCAACGCGGTATGAGCCTGCTGGCGACCACCTTGCCGGGCTTTCCAGACGCGGCGCCGGTTGCCGGGTTGGCCGGCGGTGTGCTGATCGGGCTGGCCGCGGCGCTGATGCTGCTGGGGGCGGGACGAATTGCCGGAGTGTCCGGCATTGCTGCTTGCGCCTTCGGGATCGCGAACAGCTCGATGCCGCGTGCTGGAGCGTGGGCATTTATTATCGGGTTGCCATTGGGCACATTGATTGTCGCCAGCCTGACAGGTGGAATTGAGGCAAGTTTTGCCGCGCCGCTGCAGCTCGGCATCGCTGGGCTTATTGTCGGCATCGGCACTCGGCTCGGCAGCGGTTGCACCAGCGGCCACGGGGTGTGTGGCATGAGCCGTTTGTCACAGCGTTCGATCGTGGCAACCGGAACCTTCATGGCCACCGGTATCGCCACGGTCGCCTTCATGAATCTGCTGCTCTGAAAGGAAACGACAATGCAAAAGAACATGGGAACCACTGACAAGACGCTTCGACTGATCGCCGCCGTCATCGCGATTGCGCTGGCTGCGACCGGGACGATTACCGGTACTCTCGCAATCATTGCCAATGTGCTGGCCGGGGTATTCGTGCTGACGAGCCTCGTCTCGTTCTGTCCGCTGTACCGGATATTTGGGCTGCGTACGTGCGCCAATCGTTAGTCGCACTTGCATCCGGCATAATCTTTGGCGCGGGCCTCGCGCTGGGCGGGATGACTGACCCGGCACGGGTTCGCAGTTTCTTGGATGTGTTCGGCGATTGGGATCCGACGCTCGCCTTCGTCATGGGCGGCGCGGTCTTGGTGATGGCGCTGGCTTGGATCATGCAGCGGCAGATGCTGCAACCGGTCTTTGCAGAGGGCTTTTCACTGCCCGACCGTAATGATCTGACCCCGCGTCTGATCGGCGGATCGGCGCTGTTCGGGATCGGTTGGGGGATCGCTGGCCTGTGCCCCGGCCCCGGCTTTGCGGCACTGGCGATTGAACCTGTGTCAGCGGCAATTTTCGCGGTCGCGTTGCTTGCCGGGATGGTGCCGGTGCGACTGTTTGAAGGAAACGGGTAATGGAAATTCGCAACGTCGATGATCATTTTGCGGTCGCCCCGCAGATGCAGCCCGAAGACCTTGCAGGCCTTGCTGCCGAAGGTTTTGTCGCGGTGATCTGCAACCGGCCCGATGGCGAGGAGCCAGGCCAGCCGCCGCTTGATGATATGCGCCGCGCGGCTGAGGAAGCGGGTCTCGCCTTCCACCACATTCCTGTTTCGGGCGGGGTGTTTCCGCCCGCTGCGGTCGCTGCTTTTGCAGCCATTCGGCGCGGCACGGCGGGCAAGCAGCTGGGCTATTGCCGCACGGGCACACGCTCGATCACGCTTGACGCGCTCGCCAATACAGGTGGCTTGAGCGCCGAGGCGCGCATTACCCGCGCCAAGGCTGCCGGATATGACCTGTCGGCACTCGCCGAACGGATGGACGCCGGCAGATAGCGCTGCCCAAGGGAGGGATCGACATGCACGCAGCTTCACACACAGTCATCATCATTGGTGGGGGCGCGGCGGGAATTGCCACCGCAGCTTCGATGTTGAAGCGGCGGCCCGGTCTCGACATCGCAATTGTCGAGCCGAGCGACACCCATTCCTATCAGCCCGGCTGGACGATGGTGGGGGGCGGAATTTTTGATGTCGCCACCACCATGCGCCCGATGCAAAGCGTGATGCCAAAGGGCGTGCGCTGGGTAAAGCAGGCTGCTGCCAGCTTTCAGCCAGAAAACAATCAAGTTACGCTCACCGATGGCAAAACGTTGACCTACGATGTGCTGGTCGTCGCTCCGGGCATCCGCCTCGCTTGGGAGAAGATTGCCGGGCTTGAGCAGACGCTGGGCCAGAACGGTGTGACCTCAAACTATCGTGCCGATCTCGCGCCATACACGTGGGAACTGGTGCAGAAGACCCGCGCAGGCCGAGCGATTTTTTCGCAGCCGACGATGCCGATCAAATGTGCCGGTGCACCGCAAAAGTCGATGTATCTTGCGTGTGACTATTGGCGACGGGCGGGGGTGCTGGGCGATATCGAAATTGAATTCCGCAATGCCGGAGCTGTGTTGTTCGGGGTCGCCGACTACGTTCCGGCACTGATGGAATATGTCGAGAAGTACGGCATCCACCTTGAGCTCGCTAACAATCTGATTGCAGTCGATGGCTCGGCCCGCCAGGCGACTTTCGCCACCGCAGAAGGCGAAGTGACCGTTGGGTTTGATATGCTCCACGTCGTCCCCCCGCAGATCGCGCCGCAATTCCTCGCCGATAGCCCCTTGGCGGCGGCGAGCGGCTTTACCGATGTTGATCAGCACACCATGCAGCACGTGCGCTATCCCAATGTGTTCGGGCTGGGCGATGGCGGTTCGACCCCGAATGCCAAAACCGCAGCGGCGGTTCGCAAGCAAGCACCCGTGGTCGCGGTCAACGCGCTGCGGCAGCTTGATGGCAAGGGGCCGACGGCCGGGTACGACGGCTATGGTTCCTGCCCGCTGACGGTTGAGCGCGGGAAGATCGTGCTGGCCGAATTCGCCTATGGCGGCAAGCTGGCCCCAAGCTTCCCGACTTGGCTGATTGACGGCACCAAGGCTAATCGACTGTCTTGGATGCTCAAAGCTGATTTTCTGCCGTGGCTGTACTGGAATGGGATGCTCAAGGGACGCGAGTGGTTGGCTGGCCCCGGCGGCCTGATCGCGCAGTAGAGTACCGGACCATGCTGCAACGCTACTTCCCGATCCTCGAATGGGGGCGCACCTATAATCGCGATGTGCTGACCAGCGACCTGATGGCGGCAGTGATCGTCACCATCATGCTGATCCCGCAGAGCCTTGCCTATGCCATGCTGGCGGGCCTGCCACCGGTGGTCGGCCTCTATGCCTCTATCCTTCCGCTGTTCGCCTACGCCCTGTTCGGGACGAGCCGGACGCTGGCGGTTGGGCCGGTGGCGGTTGTCTCGTTGATGACGGCAAGCGCTGTCGGAGCAGTGGCAGCCCCGGGAACCGCCGCATATTGGGAGGCGGCGGTGACGCTCGCCGCGCTGTCAGGCGTTATGCTGGTGGTGCTTGGCCTGCTGCGGCTGGGGTTCCTTGCGAACCTGCTGTCGCATCCAGTGATCAGTGGATTTATCTCGGCCAGCGGCGTGCTGATCGCAACCAGCCAATTGAAGCATATTTTGGGCGTAAAGGCTGGGGGCGAGACCTGGCCGGAGATGCTCGGCGGCCTGGCGAGTTCGCTGGGCGACGCTAACGTTGCGACCCTCGCGATCGGCATCCCTGCGACGCTGTTTCTGTTCTGGGTTCGCAAGGGGCTAAAACCCGCGCTCCAGCGTCTGGGCATGGCTCCGCGCGCCGCCGATATGACCGCGAAGGCCGGTCCGGTGGCGGCGGTAGCGGTAACGATCCTTGCGGTAATCGGTTTCGGGCTTGAGGCGCGGGGTGTTTCGGTGGTCGGTGCGATCCCGCAAGGGCTGCCGCCGTTCGCGTTGCCCTCGACCGACTTGGCGCTGATCCAAGCCTTGTGGGTGCCTGCGTTGCTGATCTCGGTGATCGGGTTTGTGGAAAGCGTATCAGTCGCGCAGACGCTTGCGGCCAAGCGCCGTCAGCGGATTGCGCCGGATCAGGAGTTGATCGGGCTGGGCGCATCAAACATCGCTTCGGCGCTGTCGGGCGGTTATCCGGTGACGGGCGGGTTCGCGCGGTCAGTGGTGAATTTTGACGCAGGTGCGCAAACCCCGGCGGCGGGAGCTTTTACGGCGGTGGGCATTGCGCTCGCCTCGCTGTTCCTGACTCCGCTGTTGTTCTACCTCCCTAACGCCACGCTGGCCGCGACCATCATTGTTGCAGTGCTGAGTCTGGTTGATCTCAAGACCCCGCGGCAGCTGTGGGTCTATTCCAAGGCCGATTTCGCCGCCCATGCTGCGACCATCGCCATCACCCTGACCGCCGGGGTTGAGCTGGGCGTGATTGCCGGGGTTGCGGTTGGCTTGCTGCTATATTTGTGGCGCGCTAGCCGTCCGCACGCCGCCATTGTCGGCCGGGTGCCGGGCACGGAACACTTCCGCAATGTTGAACGCCATCAGGTGCTCACCCTGCCGCACCTTCTGTCGATCCGGATCGATGAATGCCTGACCTATTTGAACGCGCGCTGGCTGGAGGAGTACGTGCTGGAACAGGTCGCTGACCGGCCCGCATTGCGACACGTCATCTTGATGTGCAGCGCCGTGAACGCGATTGATGCATCAGGGCTGGAAAGCCTCGAGGCGATCAACCACCGGCTGTCCGATGGCGGGGTGAAACTGCATTTGTCTGAGGTCAAAGGCCCGGTGATGGACCGCCTCAAACGCACCCATTTCGTGGAGGAGCTATCGGGGCGCGTGTTCCTGTCGCAGGATGCCGCCTTTGCCGATCTTGCGCTGGACACTGGCGAGCAACCTGGGGTCGACGATCCATTCGAAGCGCGCGGCCTTATCTGACCCTCGAGGTAAACAATATAAAAAATCTGTAATTATTTGCGTGTTTCGCGAGCATAAATGGAGCGGTTCACTAAAAAATTCAGCAAATTTATTTTTTTGCCAGAAATCAAAAAAAACGATTTCATAAACCGAGTAATTGAATTATCACCGACTCAGATCTCCTGTTAAAGCGGTTAGACCAACCAAAGGAGCAAAACCCATGAGCTTGCATATCGGCGATATTGCCCCCGACTTCACAGTGGACACCACCACCGGCCCGATCAGCCTGCACGACTGGGCGGGTGATGCCTGGGTGTTCTTCTTCAGTCACCCCGCCGATTTTACCCCCGTCTGCACAACGGAAATGGGTACCACCGCGCGCCTTGCGGCCGAATTCGAGCAGCGCAACTGCAAGCCACTTGGCCTGTCGACCGACACGGTTGAAGAGCACCTTGCATGGGTCAAGGATGTCGATGAAACGCAGGGCGTAACGCTCGCGTTCCCGATTGTCGCCGATCCCGATTGTGCCATCGCCAAGCTCTACGACATGATCCACCCTGATCAGAGCGAAACGGCAGCGGTGCGATCGGTGTTCATCATCGATCCGGCCAAGAAGATCCGCCTGACCATGACCTACCCGATGAGTGTGGGCCGCAATTTCGACGAGATATTGCGGGTGATCGACGCTTTGCAATTGTCGGATCGCAAGAAGGTTGCAACTCCGGCCGATTGGCGCCCGGGCGACAAGGTGATCATCCCGCCGTCCATCCCGGATGCCAAAGCACACGAGATGTTCCCGCAGGGCTTCACCACGATCAAGCCTTACCTGAGGATGGTCGAGGTCGCCTGAGCAACCCGGCCGACCTATGCACCGCCGGACACCCCCCGCCCGGCGGTGCAACCCTTTCGCCCGCTGACCGTATATTACATGCAGGCAATGCAATTGACCGCCAAAGCCAAGGGATTAGCTGCTCATCATGCTTGAAAATCTCGACGCACTGCTGCTCGCGCGCATCCAATTCGCCTTTACGGTGAGCTTCCACTTCTTCTTCCCGGCCTTCTCAATAGGGCTGGCGAGCTATCTCGCGGTATTAGAAGGGTTGTGGCTGAAAACGGGCAAGGCGGTTTACCACGACCTGTTCAAATACTGGATCAAGATTTTCGCGATTGCGTTCGCGATGGGCGTCGTTTCGGGCATCGTCATGTCGTATCAGTTCGGCACCAACTGGTCGGTGTTTTCGGACAAGGCCGGGCCGGTGATCGGGCCGCTCATGGCTTACGAAGTGCTGACTGCGTTTTTCCTAGAAGCGGGCTTTCTGGGCGTAATGCTGTTCGGAATGGAGAAGGTCGGCAAGAAGTTGCACTTTGCCGCAACGTTAATGGTGGCGCTGGGCACGTTTGTGTCGGCCTTCTGGATCCTCAGCGTCAACAGTTGGATGCAGACGCCGACGGGTTATCTGATAGGGGCAAACGGCCAGTTCCTCCCTGGCCCAAGCTGGTGGGACATCGTGTTCAACCCGAGCTTCCCTTATCGCCTCGTGCATACGGTGATGGCAGCCTATTTGACGACCGCTTTTGTGGTCGGTGCGGTGGGTGCCTGGCACCTGCTCAAAGACCGTGCGAACCCGCACGCCCGCACCATGTTTTCGATGGCGATGTGGATGGCGGCGATTGTCACACCCTTGCAGATTTTCGCAGGCGACATGCACGGGCTCAACACGCTTGAGCATCAGCCCGCGAAGGTGATGGCGATGGAAGGACATTACCAAAGCCACCCCGAAGGCGCTCCGCTGATCCTGTTCGGCATCCCTGATAGCGAGGCCAAGACAGTCCGTTATGCGATCGAAATCCCCAAAGCATCCTCGCTGATCCTGAAGCATGATCTGAACGCGCCGCTGGCAGGTCTCGATACGATCCCTGATGACGAGGAGCCGCCGGTTGGGATGCTGTTCTGGTCTTTCCGTATCATGGTCGGCATCGGCTTTGCCATGCTCGGCATCGGGCTGTGGAGCCTGTGGGGCCGGGTGCGCGGGCGGCTTTATGACATGCCGTGGCTGCATCGCGCCGCGGTGCTGATGGGGCCGAGCGGATTTGCCGCGGTACTGGCTGGGTGGATCACCACTGAGGTTGGCCGTCAGCCTTATGTCATCTACGGGCTGCTTCGCACTGCAGACGCGGCTAGCCCGCTCGAAGCGCCCGCCGTCGCCGCATCGCTATTGGCTTTCGTGGTCGTCTATTTCGCGGTGTTCGGCATCGGCGTGTGGTACATCCTCAAACTGATGGGTAAGCCCCCGCATGCCGGCGAATTGGGCGTCAAACGCGGCGATGTCGGCCCAATCCGTACCGCCGGCATCACTCCGGGGCCAACGCAGAATCCCGGCGGTGCGGACACCCTGCCGACCGAAGCCCCCGGTGAAAGGGAGCCTGCCTGATGGATCTAACCGTCATCTGGGCTTTCATCATCGCCTTTGCCGTGTTCGCCTACGTGGTGATGGACGGGTTTGACCTGGGCATCGGTATCCTGTTCCCGACCTTCCGCGTCGGCAAAGGGCGGAACCGGGCGATGAACTCGATCGCACCGGTGTGGGATGGGAACGAAACCTGGCTGGTGCTCGGCGGCGGCGGGCTGTTCGCTGCATTCCCGCTGGCCTATGCGGTGATCCTGCCCGCGACCTATCCGCTGATGATCGCAATGCTGCTAGGCCTCGTATTTCGAGGTGTGGCGTTCGAGTATCGCTGGCGCGATGCTGCGCATGAGAAATTCTGGGATGCGGCATTCTTTGGCGGTTCGCTGGTTGCAGCGATGGCGCAGGGCATGATCCTTGGCGCGCTGTTGCAAGGGATCGAAGTCGAAGGGCGTGCCTATGCCGGGAGTTGGTGGGATTGGCTCACGCCTTACACTTTCCTTACCGGGCTAGGCACGGTCGCGGGCTATGCATTGCTGGGAAGCACCTGGCTGATCTGGAAGCTGGATGGCGGAGTGCAGGACCATGCGCGCTATGTCGCCTTTCGCGCGGCGATTGCGACCATCGCGGTGATGGGGGCGGTCAGCCTCTATAATATCACGCTGAACGCCGAATATGCTGCGCATTGGCTTTCTACGCCTCAGATTTACTATGCTGCGCCTGTGCCGATCATTACCGCGCTAGTGGCGCTGGCACTGATCCGGGCGATCCGGGGGACGGGCAATTCCGCGCCGTTCTGGCTGTCGATTGCACTATTCTTCCTCGGTATGGCAGGGCTGGGGGTCACCATATGGCCGAACGTTGTGCCGCCAGCCATTACCATCTGGGATGCTGCTGCGCCTGAAAGTAGCCAGATTTTCATGCTGGTCGGGGTGGCGATCACCCTGCCGCTGATCATCGCCTATACGGTCTGGGCATACTGGGTGTTCCGCGGCAAGGTGGGCGATGAGGGGTATCACTGATGGCCTCAAGTAGCGAAGCGGTAGGACAACAAGAGACTCGCTCAAGTAGCGAAGCGGTAGGACACCAATAATGCTTGCGCCGCCTGAACGGCCACCCGAAGCCCCGCTGTGGCAGCGCCTCGCTTGGATGGCGGGCATCTGGGCCACGAGCGTGGCGGTGCTGGGCGCGGTCGCTTACGTAATCCGTTTGTGGATCGCGCCATGAACGCGCCCGTAAAGGTCTGGTTCGATGGCGCTTGCCCGCTGTGCGTCCGCGAGATTTCGGTGATGCGGCGATTGGACAGGCGCGGAGCGATCACCTTCGTTGATGTCGCAGCCGGCGCCGACCCTTCATGCCCGATTGACCGCGCAGCACTGCTCGCCCGGTTTCATGCCGAGGAAGACGGCGTGGTTTACAACGGTGCCGCGGCGTTTGCGGCAATGTGGCGCGCGATTCCCTTGCTCCGCCCGATCGGCCTTGCCGCGCGCAATGGTATGGTGCTGCGGGTGCTGGAGGCGGCGTATCTGCAATTCCTGAAAGTCCGCCCTTGGCTGCAACGACTGCTGGCCTGATGCCAAATTGAGGCTTGCCCTTGCCGCCCTCATCGGCTGATCTGGGGAACAAACTATAACAAACGGGAGAGACACGCCGCCATGACCTATTTCGGCGCGATGCAGAACGAGATCTATAATGCGGGCCTCAAGGGTATCCTGCCCACTTGGCCGGTCGATTTCGCCACGCTGGAGAAGCGCGCGCACGAAGCCCTTGGCCCGATGATGACCAACTATGTCGCGGGCGGTTGCGGGGACGAGCACACGCAGGATCAGAACGCCGCCGCCTTCCACCGCTGGGGCATGGTGCCGCGGATGATGGTCGATTGTTCGGAGCGCGACCTGTCGATTGAGCTGTTCGGCCAGACCTACCCTTCGCCATTGTTCATGGCCCCGATCGGCCTGAATGGTGAAGCCTCGCAAGATCGGCATGGCGACATGGCCGCCGCGCGCGCCGCGGCGCTGACGGGGGTGCCGTTCTGCGCCTCGACCTTGTCCAATGATCCGCTGGAGGATGTGAAGGCGGCCTGCGGCGACACCCCGGCCTGGTTCCAGCTCTACACCCCGCGCAACCGCGAGCTGGCGGAAAGCCTGATCCGCCGCGCTGAAGATGCCGGATACAAGGCGCTGGTGGTGACGCTTGATACATGGGTGACCGGTTGGCGCCCCCGCGATCTGAACGCTTCGAACTTCCCGCAGCTGCGCGGCAAGGTCCTGCAGAACTACTTCACCGATCCCGTCTTCCGCTCGCTGCTGGCCAAGCCGCCTGAGGAGGATATGCAGGCGGCGATCTTCACCTGGGCGGCGACCTTCGGGCAGGTGCTGACGTGGGACGATATGGCGTGGTTCAAGTCGGTGACCAAGCTGCCAATCGTGCTCAAGGGCATTTGTCACCCCGATGATGCCCGCCGTGCGGTCGATAGCGGGGCGGACGCGGTCTATTGTTCGAACCACGGCGGACGGCAAGCCAATGGCGGGATCGCCACCATCGACATGCTGGAAGATGTTGTTGCGGCTTCGGGCGATACCCCGGTCCTGTTTGACAGCGGGGTCCGGTCGGGCAGCGATGCTGTCAAGGCGCTGGCGATGGGTGCACGCGCGGTTGGCGTGGGGCGGCCTTACACCTACGGGCTAGCGCTCGGCGGGGCAGAGGGCGCGGCGTGGGTGTTACGATCGATCCTTGCCGAGGCTGATTTGCTGATGGCCGTTAATGGTTATCCGACCCTCGCTGATGTACGCGCTGCCGGGGTGCGGCGCACGGATCGGTGAGCCGCGCGACGCGCAAGCCCGTTAACCATATTCGCTATGGGTTTTCCACAGATTTCCTGTTAGCTTGAGGCATAACAAAACAGCGAATCGGGAAGCGTTCAATGGCACGATCAACTATCTGGTCCAGCGGGCCAGATCCCATGCTCCGCACTGTCTGCATCCAAGACGAACATTCGCGCCGCGCGCGCTATGGCCGGATCCAGCCGATGGAAACCCGCCAGTCACTGCTCGGCTGGATCGCGCGCCTGATCGCCTGATTTTGGACGCGGCTTACCCGCCTGCCTTGGCCATGATTACCAGCTTGGTATCGGTGAAGGCGAGGTAGCCTTCCTCGCCGCCTTCCGAACCGAACCCGCTATCACCGACTCCGCCAAACGGGGTTTCAGGCGATGACACGATTAGCTGATTGATCCCCACCATCCCTGCGCGCAGGCTCCGCCCGAGGTAATGCGCTTCGTCCAGATCGCCGCTGAAGGCATAGGCGGCGAGGCCGTAGCGCAAGGAATTGGCGATCCGCACTGCGTCTTCGATCGCATCAAACGGGACGATCCCGGCAATTGGGCCGAACGGCTCTTCGGTCATGAAGCGGCTGTCGGG
>Ga0163144_10023021_pt1 | contig 12325 bp, 8 predicted proteins | sample OliLak19BULKMAT1_FD_123175 | JGI IMG/M metagenome (GOLD analysis project Ga0163144, IMG submission 123175) | Freshwater microbial mat bacterial communities from Lake Vanda, McMurdo Dry Valleys, Antarctica - Oligotrophic Lake LV.19.BULKMAT1 | ecosystem: Environmental > Aquatic > Freshwater > Lake... | reverse complement strand
GAAGGTGGTGCTGAAAACTCCGAACTCCTGACCATGCACGAAAACACCGAAAAAACTCTCCTGCGCGATTGCCCTGCGACGCGCATCCCCAGCGGCGAAGCCATCACCCTTGAAAAAGGCACGCCCGTTTTCATCACCCAGGCCCTCGGCGGCAGCTACACCGTGGCCACTGATCAAGGTCTCGCCCGCATCGCCGACGAAGACGCCGACGCGCTCGGCCTCGAGCGCGCCATCGCCGCCGCGGCTCCGGTGGTGACGAATGGGCCGGTCGATGAAAAGGCGGTGTGGGACCAGCTCCGCACCTGCTACGACCCGGAAATTCCCGTCAACATCGTCGATCTCGGTCTCGTCTATGATTGCGTGATCACGCCGCGCGAAACGGCCGGCGCCATGGTGGATGTGAAGATGACGCTGACCGCGCCGGGCTGCGGCATGGGGCCGACGATTGCCGCCGAAGCGAAATCCAAGGTGCTCGGCGTACCGGGCGTGGGCGATGCCGAGGTCGAACTCGTGTGGGACCCGCCGTGGAATCAGGCGATGATCAGCGAGGTCGGCAAGATGAAGCTCGGCCTCATCTGACCTCCTGAGTCAGCCCCACGAGGGCGCCCGCATAACCGGTGAGTTCCATGTAGCCGTGTCCGCGCAGAGCAGCGCCGTTGCGCTGCCCCGCGACCTCGATCAGCCCTTCCCAATAAGCGACGGGTTGGAGAACGAGTTCCTGGTCGGGGAGCGGCGTGTCGATCGTCGCGCGCAGGTTGAGCTTCGGCACCTCGAGCCGCCACGCGATCGGGTAACGCCCGCCGGTCGCTTTGCTCGTCCAGTATTTCATCGGCGTAAGCTGGTAATCGCCGACGCGGAGATACTGCGACTGACCGGCGCGATCGACGAATGTCCCGCTGGAATTTGGATCGAGGCCGCCGTCCCGCGTGCGCATCTGGTAGAGCATCAGCTCGGTGCCGTCATCGAACTGTACGCTGAACCAATTCCAGCCGATTTGCTCGGGCGTGAGTTGATTCGACGCCCACTCGCGATCGAGCCAGCTCTCGCCCGTCACCGCCCGGGTGCGCCCATCGAGCGTCACTGAGCCTTCCGCCTTCAGCCGCGTCGCCGAGTAATAATGCGAGGCACGCCCCTCACCCGTTGCCTTTTGGCTGACCCCATTCTCGCCGTGGACTACGAACGGCTTGGCGTTTTCCAGCTTCAGCTTCAGCGCTGCTTTGTCGTTCTTCGCGCTCAATTCGAACCCACCGCTCGGCAGCAAGACCAGCGACCAATCGTCGATCCAGGCCAGCCGTTCGTCACCGCCGAAACCCGCTTCACCGAAAGCGCCCCGGCTGAGCTTCTGCTGAAAGTGGAAGCGCTGCCCGCCGATGTCGCTGAGCGCGAAGTGCGCGAACTTCACATCCGCGACCACGAACCGGGAAGTCGCGGCGACCCCGTCGGCGGGCGGGCGCAGACCCTGCCGGAAGAACGTGAGCTGGTAGCCATAGATCCCGCCTTTTTCATCCGCGACGCGACCCGTGAAATACCACCACTCCGTCTTGAAATCAGGATGAGCGTGATGGTCGCGCGGGAACTCATACTTCCAGCCGGGCAAGGCGACTCGCCAGTCCGCCGCTTGGAGATTCACCGCGAAGGACAAGAAGAGCACGACCAGGAAATGCGCAGTTCTTATTCCGATCTTCATGCTCTTCTTGTCCTTCCTGGTTTTCATCATTCCTCGCGCACAGCTTGGGCGATGTCTTTGCGGCTCGCCTGCCACGCGGGATACCAGGCAGCGAGCAGCGCGGCGGGCAGGATCCAGAGCGGCGTAGCCAGCAGGCTGGCCCACGGGATGCGCAGCGCGATGGTCCAGCCGAAGAACGCCGGATTTACCACCCACGTCAGCGCGCCGGCGAGGATCAGACCGGATGCCGTCCCGAGCAGGGTCGCGACGACGCCGATCATTCCCGCCTCAGTCATCAGAAAACCCAGCACCTGCCCGCGCGAAGCTCCGACGGCACGCAGCACGCCGATCTCGCGTTCGCGCTCCGCGACGAGCGTGGTGATGGATAGGAAGATGCCGGCGATGGCCACAAGCAGAGCGACCGTGCGCAGGATGTAGGTCACGGCAAAGGTTTGGTCGAAGATCGAAAAGATGCGCTCCCGCAACGCGCGATTCGAGTAGATGACGAACTCTCCCTCGCGGCTGAATTGCGCGCGAAAAGTGTCGGCCAGGGCGTCGGCACCAGCACCGGGGCGGAGATAAACGGCGAGCGATTGCACCGAGGGATCATTCCACCACTGGTCGAAATTGGCGCGCGCGATCAGCACCACGCCTTGATCGCGCGTGTAGTCGGAATAGACGCCGGCGATCTCAAACTCCGCCGCGCCGCGCGGCGTCGCGAGCACGATCCGGTCGCCGTCGCGCACGTGGTGTTTGCGGGCAAAAGGTTCGGTGACGGCCACGCTTTGACCACGCTGGACGCGCTCCATTTTCGCCGCGTCTCCTCCGCCGACAAAGGTGAGGTTTCTCCGATCCTGCCCATCGACGACCGCGAGCCGGGCGATCCGCGGCTCCTCGGAACGTCCGGCGACCTGCAAGGTGCATTCCATTTCCCGGAACGTGTCCACGCTGGCGACTTCGGGCCGCGCCTTCAGCCACGCGATGGCGGCGGGCGGCACAGAGGCTTCGAGGCCGATGGTTTCGTTGGAAGCTGGAGCGAGGAAAAGATCAGCGACGATCCCGCGGTCGATCCACGCATTCACGCTGCCGCGGAAGGAAAAGATCATGACCACGAGTCCGATCATCATCGCGATGGCTGCGGCGAGCGCGGCGACGGTGATTCCATTGCGATGAATCGATTGCCGCAGGTGATCGGCCGCGAGCCGCCAGACCGCGCCGAAGCGAGAGAGATGCGTGGCTGCGAGGCCAAACTGCCAGGTCGCGCCGGGCGAAAGAAAAGCGAAGCCCGTCAGGATGAAGAACGCCGAGCCAAAGGCCCACGCGGGCGGCCCGACGCGCAGCGCCAGCACCGCGGTGATCACCGCGGCCACGAGCGAAGCCACAGCGAACCAACCCCAACGAGGAACGTGGACGATGGCCTGTTCGGCGCGCGTGCCGAGGCTCAACGCGCCGATCGGATCAATCCGCGCGGCTTCATTCGCCGGCCGCCACGCCCCGACCAGCACCGTGCCAAAGCCGAGGACCGCTGCGGTGATGAATTGCCAAGGCGAAAGCCAACTCCGCTCGATGCTCAGCAGCATGTAAAGCGAAGACACTGTCTTACCCACTGCCCCGGTCAAAATCTGCGCGAGCCAGACACCGCCGAGCATTCCCACACCGATCCCCAGCACCCCGAGCAGCGCCGCTTCGCCCAAGAAAAGCGCGCGCACTTCCCAGCGCGTGGCGCCGATCGAACGCAGGATGCCGATCTCCACGCGCCGCCGCGCCACCGAGGCGGAGATGGTGTTGTAGATCAGGAAAATGCCGACGAGCAGCGAGACCATGCTGAGCGCGGTCAGGTTGAGCTGAAATGCGGAGAGCATGTTTTGGATTTGGTAGCTGCGCTGGCGCGGCGGCGCGGCGCGCAGACTCGGCGGCAGCAGCGTGTTGAGTTGCGCGGCCACCGCCGCCGCGCGAGCCGGGTCATCGAGGAGCAGTTGGAGCGACGAGAGCTTTCCCTGCCGGCCAAAGAGTTCCTGCGCCCAGCCGATGTCCATCACGGCGAAACGCGACTGCACCGCGCCGGGCGAATCTTCCCCCGCGAGCAGCGCTCCCACTTTCACCGTCCGCGCCTCGCTGTTCACGAGCACGCTCACGCGATCGCCGACCTTTAAGCCATGCGCATTGGCAAACTCCGCCGTGAGAGCCACGACACCGGATTCCCCCATCCATTGTTCAATCGGTACGCCTGCGCTTTTGCTCCCGATCTCGAAGGTGCGGAACGGTTCGCCGCTGAATAAATCCACGCCGACTACGCGCACATATTCGCCGGGCCATTGTGGAAAAGTCATCACGCCCTCGACCAATCCCGTGACGGCTTGCACGCCTTGTTGCCGAGCCAGCACCGGCCAGAGCATTTCGTCCACATCGCCCCGCACCTCGAGATGCGCACGGCCCGCCACGAGATCGATGCCCGCGGCGAAAGAACGGTTCGCGCTGTGATTGGCGATCTGGATGGCCAGATACACGGCGATCCCGAGCGCCACGCTGAGCACGTTCAGCAAGGCCAGCAGCGGGTGTCGCCGCAGATGTCGCACGACGTGCCAGAGAAAGATGCGCGGGAATTGGGGCGTCATGATTGGACGAGAGTCCAATCCTCTACGCGGGCGGCGTCGCCTGCGATGCGACTTGCAGCGCTTTCTGCAAACTCGCGAGAACCGCAGCCGTGCGGACCTTGCGGCCTTCCGGGTCGGTCACGTAGAAGGCATCGATCGCGGCGCCCTTCTCCGTGGAGATGCGCGAGAGCGCGATTTGCACGCCGGTTTCAGCAAACGCGCAGAGCAATTTGTAGAGCAGGCCGAGCCGGTCGGGCGTCTGGATATCGACGAGCGTGTAGATCGGGTGGGCGTCGTTATCGATGACGATGCGCGTCGGGAAATCGAGCTCCTGCGAGAGCTGAAAGCCGCGCTTCTTGAGCGATTTGGCGAGCAGTGGATTGAAGTCGAACTCATCGGCATCGAGCGCCTGGCGGAGGCGTTTCTCGACGAGCGCCATGTCCTTCTCGTCCGTCACGGCTTCGAACTTCGTGTTGCAGACGCGGAAGATATCCAGCACGAGGTTATCGGTGCGGGTGAAGACGTCGGCGCCGAGGATGTTCAACTGCGCAACCGACAGCGACCCGGCGATACTCGCCAGCAGTTCCTTGCGATCCCAGCCGCAGAAAAGGAATTCACTGTGGCCACGGTTGGGGTGCGAAATCCATTTCACCGCGGGCGCGAGCGGCGTGCTCTCGCCCTGATTCCGGTTCTCAAGGAAAGTGCGGAAAAGCCGGATGTGCTCGACGATATCGGCGGCATTGTAGGCCTGGAAATAGCGCTCCGGCATGTGCTCGAAGTGCGCGTCGATTTCCTCGCGGAATTCGGCGGACATTTTCTTCCGGACCAAGCCGCGCATTTCTTCGCGCTCGATGGTCCGCTGGCGGTAGAACGCTTCGCCGTCGGCGAGGTAGGAACTGGTGTTGCGGTAGAGCTGCCAGACGAGGCCTTCCTTCCAGTCCGACCAGTTTTCGTCGCCCGTGCCCTGCCCGTCGGCCAGCGTGAGCAGCATCAGCAGGTCGAGATTACGCTGGTTGCGGATGAGCCCGGCAAACTCCGCGATGGTCGCGGAATCGTCGAGATTGCGCCGCTGTGCGGTCATCGACAGGACGATGTGATTGTCCACGAGCAGGACGAGCGATTTGCGCTGCTCGGCGTTGAGTTGCAAGCGGCGGGAAACCTTCTGGGCAAAAAGCGCGCTCGCTTCCGCGTGAACCTTTGCATTCGCCGCCTTGCCCGTGTCGTGCAGGAGCATGGCGAGATACAACACGCACGGATCCTCGATCGTCTGGAACAGTTTCTTGTATTCCGCAAAGCGCGGCTCGGGCGTATCGACGAGCATGTCGAGCTTCTCGACGCAAACGAGGGTGTGCTCGTCGGCGGTGTAGCGGTGGAAAAATTCGTGCTGCACGAGGCAGGTCAGTTGCCCGAATTCCGGAATGTAACGCCCGAGAAAATCGACCTCGTGCATCGCGCGAAAAATCCGCCCGACCTCGCCCTTCCGCGAGCAGATCGCGAGGAAGGTTTCGCGCGTCGCCCGCGCATACTGGAACGTCCGATCCACGAGGTGCAACCGGCGGCGGACGAGCTGCGCGAGCTCGGGGCTGATGTCCAGGCCCCGCTGCTGCATGTGCTGAAAGAGACGCATCATGCGCGCCGGCTCTTGATTAAAGACGCTCGAAGACTCCGTGCAGATCTGGCCGCCGACGCTGAAAAAGCCGTCAAAATCCTCGGTCTTGGGCGGCTTCGCCTTGCGCAAGAACCCGAGCAGACCACCCGGCTTCTGCGCCGCGCCGGGGTTCAGGCAGAGGCGCTCGGAGAGCAACTCGGTGATCGAGTAGATATTGCGCGCGTGCTGGTAGTAGTCGCGCATGAAGGCCTCGCTGCGACGCAGGATATTCTTCTGCGGATAGTTCAGCTTGTTCGCGATCTGAACCTGCTGGCTCATGATGATCACGTCGGCCGAGCGCTTGTTCAGGTAGTGCAGCTCCGTCCGAATACGCAGGAGAAAATCGTAGGCGCGATCGATCTGCCGGCGCTCCGCCTCATTGATGAGTTTTTTTTCCACCAAGCCCGCCGTGGTCTGCACGCGTTCCTTGAAAAAGCTGATCCACAAAAGGTTCTGGTAGTCGCGCAAGCCACCGCAGCCATTCTTGATATTCGGTTCCTGGAGATAAATCGTCCGGCCAAACTTCTCGTGCCGCTCGGTCTGGTTCGTCACGCGCTGGGCGATGTATTCGTCCACGTAGCCTTCCACGCAGTTCTTCACAAAGGCCGCGCGAAATTTCTCGAAGAGCGCTTCGTCGCCCGCAATCAACCGCGATTCGAGCAGCGCGGTCTTGGAGAGCATGTCCTCATTGGCCTGCTTAACTGCGCCGGAGATCGAGCGCGTGGAGTGACCGACTTTGAAGCCGACATCCCAGAGCATGTAGAGGATCTGCTGCACGATGTCGTTCAGCCGCGGATCGAGCTGCTTCATCGAGTCGTCGTGGAGAAACATGATGTCCACGTCGCTGAACGGATTCAGTTCGCCGCGGCCATACCCACCGATGGCGACGAGCGCCAGCTTGGGCAGCCCCTTTTGCACCGGCGCGGTCTCGATCGCCGAATCCAGCAGGTGCCGCAGCACCACGTCCACGAGGCTCGCGCGTTGCGCACAAATCTCCCGCCCGCCACCGCCGCTATGGTGCTTCAGGCGGATGCGGTGGTTCTCGATCTTGAGGAACTTTTTGTAGAGCGAAAGCAGCTCCGCGGAATTGAGCTGCCCCTGCGAACGCAGTTGCTGCTCAGCGTGGGCGAGGACTTTTTCGCGGTGGCGCATCATGGGTCGGGAGAAAACTCAGCCGGGAAAATGCCGCTTTTCCGACAATTGGCGAAGGGAAACCGCGGCGATCATGAAAGCGCGATCCCGTAGCGCTTCATCTTGCTGTAGAGCGTCGGCCGATGGATGCCGAGAACCACGGCGGCCTTCTTTTTGTTGCCATGCGTCTGGGCCAGCGCCTGCAAAATCGCGTTCTTCTCCTGCTCGTCGAGTTTGAGCGTCGACCCGGCGGGCGTCGATTTGGCCGCTTGCAGCGCGACGGGCAGGCGCAGCTCTCGCGGCAGTTGTTTCGGGGTGATGAGCGCGTGGTCGGCCAGCACCACGCTGTATTCGATGGCGTTCTGCAATTCGCGGACGTTGCCGGGCCAGTCGTAGTGCAACAGAAGCTCATAGGCTTCGGGCGAAACGGTCGGCTCTTCTTTGCCGAGTTGCGCAGCAAAGCGCTGGAGGAATTTCGCCACGAGCGCCGGAATGTCGGCCTGCCGCTCGCGCAGCGGCGGGATCTCGATCTGAAAGGTGTTGAGCCGGTAATAAAGATCCTGCCGGAGCGCGCCGGAGCGCACCGCTTCGGCGACGGGGCGGTTCGTCGCGGCGACCAGGCGGAAGTTGGCCTGCACGGTCTTCGTGCTGCCCAGCGGACGAAACTCGCGCTCCTGCAGCACCCGCAGGAATCGCGTTTGCAGATCGATCGGCATTTCCGCGATCTCGTCGAGAAAGAGCGTGCCGCCATTGGCCTCGGCGATCATGCCAGGGAAATCTGAGACCGCGCCCGTGAAGGCGCCCTTGGTGTAGCCGAAGAGTTCGCTCTCGATCATGTTCGGCGGAAACGCCGCGCAATTCAGCTTCACCAGCGGTCCGACAGAGCGGCGGCTCAGCCGGTGAATATCATTGGCCATGACTTCTTTGCCCACGCCGCTTTCGCCGAGGAGCAGCACATTCGCATCGGTCGGCGCCACCCGCTCGATCAGCTCGAAGACATCGCGCATCGGGCGGCTCTTGATGATCGGCGCGAGCTGGCGTTCCGCTTTTTCTAGGCGCCGAGCGAGCTGCTGTTTCTCTGCGCGCAGCGTCTCCGTTTCGCGTACGAGCTGGCGCTGCTCGATGGCCCGCGCGATCAGGCTGAGCAGCTCCTCCACCGCGTAGGGTTTGCTGATGAAATGAAACGCACCCTGCTTGATCGACTCGATCGCGTTGCTCAGCGAATCGTTCGCCGTGAGGATGATCACCGGCATCTGCGGGAATTCCTTCTTCAACTGCTGCAGCACATCGAGACCATCGGCATCGGGCAGCCCGAGATCGAGGAGCACGAGATCGGGCTGTAGCTTGTGCGCCAGCGCCAGCCCGGCACCGGCCGTGTGCGCCTGATGCGGCTCGTAGCCGTGGCGGGTGAGCAAGGCCTCCAGCGTGACGAGGATCGAACGTTCGTCGTCCACGACGACGATCTTGTAGCGCGCGGAAGCAGGCATGATCAGCTCGCCGCGAGGGGCAGGGTGATGCGGGTCGTGAGCAGTGGCGCCGCAGGATCGAAGGTGAAGGTCACGCCGCCCTCATGCACCGCGAGGATGCGCCGGGCATAAAAAAGCCCCATGCCATAGCCGCCCCGGCGCGTGGAAACGAGCGGCTCGACGCCCCAGGTTTCCGGCGGCGAAGGGATCGCAGATTTTTCCTCGCGCAGTTCGAGGACAAACTGTCCGTCTTTCACCGCCGCGCACGCCGCGATCGGGCGCCCGGCTTCGCGGAAGTGAATGGCGTTTTTGAAGAACTCGCGGAAAGCGCGGAACATCATTTCGAGGTCTACCGCGATCTCCTCGTCGCCAAGCTTCTCAGTCCACTCAATCTCCGCCGCGCCTTCCGGAATCACTGTCTTGAGCCGCGAGCGCAGATCCTCAACGAGAATCTTCGCGGTGTAGGTCACGAGCTGCGCTTCGGGCAGCCAGAAGTTTCCCGAGAGGGCTTGCAGGGTCTTGGCCGTGGTCGTGATCATCGCGCGCAGGCGCTTGATCTCGGGCATGGCCTCGCTGTCTGCCGTCACGAGTTCCTGGAGAAAGGCCGTTTGCAGATCGAGGCTGTTCAAGCCATTGCGGAAATCGTGCGCGAGATGGCGCACGAGCCCGGCCACGCGGCCAAATGGCACCTTCGGATCATCCGTCCCCGAGCCGTTCTCGACAGACTTTGACATCAGGCGGTGGCAAAAGTATCGAGCGCCGCGCTGGCCCCGGCCACCGCCTTCACCTTCGCATCGTTGGCCGCGAGATGATTGAGCGCGTGATAGACCGCTTCCGCGTCTTCGCCGAGCGCCGTCGCAATCTGCGCGGCGGTCTGCGGATTGGCCGAAAGCGTTTGGCGCACCTGCCCGATGGTCTTGAGCACACCCGCTGCGGCTTTCTTCCCGGCTTCCACACCGGGCTGATGATAGGCGTTAACGTTCACCAGCGAGCCGTAGAAGCCGACCGCGCGATCATACAGCGCGATGAGTGCGCCCACGGTGTAGGGCGTAACGGCGCGCATACTGACCGTAATCGAATCGCGGCCGCCTTCGTAGAGCGCCGTCCGCGTCCCGCGCAGGAAGCCCTGCAGGAAGTCGCCCGTCTGCGCGCCCGGTTCGACCTCGATCGATTGCCCCGCACGGCCGCGGCGGACTTCGATGAAGGTGACGAAGAAATTATGCACGCCGTCGCGGAGCTGCTGCACATAAGCGTGCTGATCGGTGGATCCTTTGTTGCCATAGACCGCGATGCCTTGGCTCACCTTTTTGCCATCGAGATCGAGTTCCTTGCCGAGCGACTCCATGACGAGTTGCTGGAGGTATTTCGAGAAAAGCACGAGGCGGTCCTTGTAAGGCAGCACGACCATGTCCTTTTCGCCGCGCCCATTGCCGGCAAAGTGCCACATCAGCGCGAGGAGCATCGCGGGGTTCTTCAGCGTCTCGGTCGTGCGTGTCCATTCGTCCATCGCCGCCGCGCCATCGAGCAGCGATTGCATGTCGAGCCCCTGCAGCCACAGCGGCACGAGGCCGACCGCGCTCATCACCGAAGTGCGCCCGCCGACCCAGTCCCACATCGGAAAACGCACCAGCCATTCATTCTTCTCCGCATACTTGTCGAGCGCCGAACCCACGCCCGTCACCGCCACGGCGTTGTGGCTGAAATTCAGCCCGGATTTGCGATAGGCTTCCTCGGTTTCGAGCATGCCGTTGCGCGTCTCGGCGGTGCCGCCGGATTTCGAAACGACGACGACGAGCGTGTGCTCGAGGCGGTGCTGCAGATCGGTGAGCACGCGGTCCATGCCCTGGGGATCGGTGTTGTCAAAAAAATGGAGGCGCAGCCGGTCATCGTCCGTGCCCAAGGCATCGCTGACAAACTGCGGACCGAGCGCCGAGCCGCCGATGCCGATCAGGAGCACGTCGGTGAACCGTCCGCTGGTGTGAACTCGCGTGACGAAATCCTGGATCGAGGCGTTGCAGCTTTCGATCTCCGCTTTCAACTCCGGCGTCGGCGCGAGGTGCGGCGCGCGCAGCCAGTAGTGACCGACCATGCGGCCTTCATCGGGATTGGCGAGGCCGCCGGCTTCGAGGGATTTCATCGAAGCAAACGCCTTCTGCGCGAGCGGCTCGAGCTGGCCTAAGAATTCGTCGCCGAACCGCATCCGGCTGATATCGAGCGAGAAGCCGAGCGCCTCGTGGCGCAGGAGAAATTTCTGATAACGATCCCAAAGAGAACTCATGAAGCGGATGCGAACAAATCGCGGCTGGCGTGTCGAGTGACGAGTGCCGCTGCGGATCAGCCCGCGAGCCACAACCGCTCGCGACGCGACGCCCGCCAGAGCATCAGCAGCGCGGCCACCGCGACCGCGAGCAACACGGCGACGAAGTTAAGTTGCAGCGGAATCACCAGGCCGCCGATCGCCACGGTGAGCCCCAAGCCGTAGGCGGAAGCTCGCGCGGCTGATGTGCCGAAGGCTCGATGCAGCAGCACGATCGAGGACGGAATCGTGGACTGGAGCAGCGCGACGCCGGCGCACAGGCTCGCGAGGTTTCCCCGGCCGAAATCGAGCAGCAGGCAGGAGACGAGGAGCGTGGCGCCGACCTGCCGCACGGTCGGCCAGCGGGCGATCATCCAGCCTCCGAGGATTTTTCCGAAAGCCGCGGATGCGACCACCGCGAAGACCACCTGCGGGTCGTGCAGGCGCGCCATATGCACCAGATCCCAGAGCGCGGAGCGTAGGGTGAGCGCGAGCAGCAGGAGCAGCATCAGGCCATCGTGGGCGTCCACGCCCGGCGCTGACGCGCGACTTTCCGCCGCTGCCTCCGCGGGCCAATGCCGGCGAAGCGCCCACCAACCGACCAGGAGCACCGCAGGCAAAAGCGCGGCCCACAGCGCGACCGCCCCGGAATGATGTCCCAGCCATCCGCCGATGGTGAGGCCGACGATTCCCGGCGCGGAAAACCACCCGAGTGCCCGCTCGCCTTGCGGGAGTTGCAGCGCGAGAGCACCGCCGGCCACGTGGCAAAATGCGGACGCGACACCGGAGATGATCACTGCCAGGCCCGGCGAAATCGCGCGTGCGAAAACCGCGACGACCATGAGCACGAGGGCCCCGGCCAGCCAACGATCCTGACGCGGCGAGCGATCCATGAGCCAGGCCGCGGGCAACTGCCCGGCAAAGGCGAGCGCCGCGTAGATGACCAGCCACGGCAGACGATCCCACGCGGAGGACGCAGGCATTTCTCCGCCGAGCAGCCAGCCCGCGAGGAAATCATTCACGCCGTGACTCGCGGCGAGCAGCACGAGCATCGAGGATCGCAGCGTCGCGTTCATCGGCTGCGTGCGAGCACCATCAGCAGCGGAGTGCCGACGAGCCAACTAGCGAGATTCATGAGCAGCGATCCCACGATGGAGCGGCCCGCCGACCATTGCCAAAACCACGCGAGCAACGCCGCTTCCACCACGATGATGACCGCCTCCAGCAGCGGAACAGGGACCGACCAGAGCGTGAAGACGCCCATCGCCACGCCCCAAGTGAGCGCATTAAACGAGAGGCAAAACCAAACGGTGCGCGCGAACCCGAGCTTGGAAAACCACGCGAGCACGATCCACTCGATCGCCACAGTGAGGAGAAACGCGAGGGCCAGCGTCATGGCCTGCGGCTCACGAGCGATCCATCGGCGCGGACGTGGCCACGGACGAAATGCGCCGCTGGCGCAGCCACCAGAGCACTCCCGCGGCGACGACGGCGAACGCGAGAAAACCCAGCGACGCGAGGCCG
>Ga0163144_10023018_pt1 | contig 12326 bp, 10 predicted proteins | sample OliLak19BULKMAT1_FD_123175 | JGI IMG/M metagenome (GOLD analysis project Ga0163144, IMG submission 123175) | Freshwater microbial mat bacterial communities from Lake Vanda, McMurdo Dry Valleys, Antarctica - Oligotrophic Lake LV.19.BULKMAT1 | ecosystem: Environmental > Aquatic > Freshwater >... | reverse complement strand
TAGGCGCAGCGCTTGAATCGCGGGATGTCCGGGACCTGGATTGCGCCATGGCCCGTCGACTTCGACGACATTTCGAACGCTCTATTCGCGATTCGCGTCATGACCCCTCGAAACTTCGTGACCCCTTGAAACTTCGGGCGAAGGTCCGCAAGAGGCTCCCGCCCGTGAGTTGCCAATCGTCGCGCCAGTCCCGCTCGCGTTCCGGCTCACATTCCGGCGTGGCAGCCCCGGAGATTTTGCTTGCGGAGCGATTTGAGCGGCCCGTCCTTGGTGTATCCCCTGCCCCGTGAGTTCGCCCCCGACCACTCCCTCGCCCCACGTGGAGAACGCCCGCTGGTTCTCTGAGGAAGTCCATGCGCACGAATCTTCGTTGCGCGCCTATCTGCGCAGCCGCTATCCGACTACGCCGGACATCGACGATGTCGTGCAGGAGTCGTTTCTCCGCGTCTGGCGGCTGCGCGCCGCGCAACCGGTGAGCTACGCCAAATCGCTTTTGTTCAAGGTCGCGCGGCACATCGTAATCGATTCGGCGCGGAGAAAAATCGTTTCCCCGATTGATCGCGTAACTGATTTGGCGGCGACGCCCGTCTTAACAGATGCCAGGCAGAGTCCCGATGAGGTCGCTTGCACCGGTGAAGAAACCGCGTTGCTGCTGGCCGCCATCGACTCGCTGCCCGGTCGCTGTCGTGAAATCCTCATCCTCCGCAAACTTCGCAACGTCCCCCAAAAGGCCATCGCCGCCCAGTTGGGTATTTCCGAGCAGACCGTGCAGGTGCAGGTCGGACGCGGTGTGCGGCGCTGTGAAGAGTTTCTCCGTCGGCGCGGAATGCGCTCAACCCTTTCGCGATGAAACGGCCCGCTGATATTTTTGGTGACCGGAGACCGGCCCCGCAGGATGAGGAGCCGGTGATTCCCTCCGCCATTTCCGAATTGGCGGCCGATTGGGTCGCGCGACGCGATGCCGGTTTGACGCCACGTGAAGAAGCTGAACTCGCAACCTGGAGGGCGGCCGACCGGCGGCACGGACGAGCAATGGAACGGCTGGAGTTCGCCTGGAGTTCGCTCGACCGTCCGCGATTGAGCGGGTCGGCCGACGCCGCGCTGTGCGAATTGGAGAGCCGCGCCGGACGGCGCCGTCGCAATGCCTCGTTCGCCACCGCTGCGCTCGTCTTGTTGATCGGCGCGGGGGTGGGCTGGCAATTGACTTCATCCCCCACGCACCCGCCGGCGCCAGCGTTCGCGACCGCAGCGCTGCGGTTGCCCGCGCTGCAATCGCTACCCGATGGTTCGGTCGCCGAAATACGCGACGGCGGCGAGATCGCCGTGATGTTTACGGAAAATGAGCGACGCGTCGAACTGCGCCGTGGTGAAGTGTATTTCAAAGTCGCGAAGAACCCCGCGCGGCCGTTCGTCGTCGTCGCCAACGGCGTGAAATTTCGCGCGGTCGGGACGGAGTTCTCGGTGCAGATGGAAAGCACTTCGCTTGAACTGCTGGTGGCCGAGGGAACCGTCGCGGTGGAGCAATCGCCCGCCATGCCCGTTGCGGGTGGCGCGGAGTCCGCGCCACCCCTGCTCGTCAGCGCGGGCGACGGCGCGAGCGTGCAGATTTCACCGGAGCAGGCGAAAACCGCGATCGGCGCGATGATCAACGTGGATCTGCAGACCCGGCTGGCCTGGCGCAATCCGCGACTCGAGTTTTCCGGCACGCCGCTGTTGCAAGCGGTCACGCTGATGAATCGGCACAATCGCATGCAATTTGTGATCGAGGACCCGGAATTGGCGAAGGTGCGCGTGAGTGGAATTTTTGGCGCGACCAACACGGCTGCGTTGATCCATCTGCTGGAGGCGAGCTTCAACGTGCAGGCGGAGCGCCGCAGCGATGACGAAATCGTACTTCGCAGCCGGCGGTAGGGCAGATTATCCCGTTTCGCTCTTGCTGAACGCAGATGTGGTCGTGACCGTGGAAGACGAAAACGCCACCGCCGCGCTGTGGATTCACCCCAATCCAGTTCCTCCCAATGGTTCACCGAGACCGTGCAGCCGCATGAGCGCGCACTGCGGGCTTGGCTGCGGTCACGGTATCCGGAGTTGACCGACGTTGACGACGTCGTGCAGGAGGCATTCGTCCGCGTGCTGCGGGCGCGGGCGAACGGCCCGATCCTCTCGGTGAAGGCGCTGCTGTTTGTCGCCGCGAAGAACCTCGCGCTTAACCGGCTCCGCGACCGCCGGCGAGATCCCACGCAACAATCTTTAGCGGATTTCGATCTCGGCGGTGTCTGTGATGACAGTGAAGACATTCCCGAAACCGTCGCCCGTCTGGAGGAGGTCGGCGTGCTGATCGAGGCGATCCAATCGCTGCCGGCCCGTTGCCGGCAGGTGATGACGCTGCGCCGCATCTACGGCCTCTCGCAAAAGGAGGTCGCCGCCCGCCTCGGCATTGCCGAGCACACCGTCGAAGCGCAAAGCACCATCGGCCTCAACAAGTGTGCGGACTTCTTCCGTGCGCGCGGCCATGCGCCGAATCGCCCATGAGCGCTGAGCCATCCGAATCGGCCGCCCGGCGCGCCATCGAGCGCGCCGCCGCCGCCTGGGTCGTGCGCGAGGAGCGCGGGTTCACCGCCGCCGAGCAGGATGCGTTTTCCCAATGGCTCGCCGCCGATCCCCGCCATCGCACGGCACTCGCGGATCGCCGCTGGGCCTGGCGCGAGTTTGATCGCATCACGGGTCTGCACACCACGGTCGCCGCCGAGCCGGATCCCGATTTGCTCGCACCGCAGAGTAGATTCAGCCGCCAACGTCGACCTTGGCTGCAGTGGAGCGCTCTCGGCCTCGCTGCCGCCGCAGCCTTCGCCGTGCTTTTCTGGCGAGAGAACCCGGCACCGTTTTTCCAGCCGGCCCGGCCTCCGGTTGCGACCCTCTCCACCGCGCTCGCCGCGCCGTGCGAACAACGCACGCTCGACGACGGTACGGTCGTCGAACTTAACCGCGGCGCCCGTCTCACCGTTTTGTTCACCGCCGAACTCCGCCGCGTGCGCCTCGAACGCGGCGAAGCTCACTTCACCGTGGCGAAGAATCCGTCGCGGCCCTTCGTGGTCGAGGTGGCCGGAGTCACCGCGCGCGCGATCGGCACCGCGTTTAATATCCGGCTCGACTCCGCCGCCGTCGAGGTCCTCGTCACCGAAGGCCGCGTGCAGCTGGGTCATCAAGCCGCGGCGGCTGCCGGCGTCACGGCGCCTCCCCTGCTCGTGGCCCGGCAGCGCGCCGTGATCCCGCTCGATGCGCCCGCCGCCCCGGACATTGCCACCTTGAGCGAAGCCGATCTCACCACCCGCCTCGCGTGGCAGCCCCGCTTGCTCGATTTCACCGACGTGCCGCTCGCCGTGGTCGTCGGAGAATTCAACCGGCGCAACCCCGTGCAGCTCAAAGTGGCTTCCGCCGCTCTCGCCGCTCTCCGCCTCAACGCGAGTTTCCGGTCCGACAACGTCGAGGGTTTCGTGCGCCTGCTGGAGTCGAGTTTCGGCGTTCGCGCCGAGTGGCACAGCGAAACGGAAATCGCGTTGTTTGCCCGGCGTTGAACGTTCGACGCAATCTGCGCGACCCGCGGACATCGGCCCGGGCACGTCGAAATATTCCGCTCGAAAAAAATCTCCCATCTCGTTTAGCGGAACTTCGCCCGTACGGGGTCTCACCTGTATGACCCGCCCCAGTCACACGCCCGCGTCCACGCCACCCGGCGGGTCCGGCCGCCGACTCCTGGCCGCCAGCTTTTTTCTTCTCGCCGCCGTTGTCACATTGGCCGCCGAAGCGACGCGCGATTTCAAAGTTCCGGCCGGCGCGGCGCGCGAAACGCTCAAACGCTTTGCGGCGCAGGCGCAGGTCGAGGTGCTCTTCCCAAGCGAAAAAACCCTCGGTGTGCAGACCAATGCCGTGGCGGGCCGCTTCACCCCGCAACAAGCGCTCGCCGCACTGCTCGCCAACTCCGGCCTCCGCGCCGACCGCGACGCCAAGTCCGGAGCCTTCGCCATCCGCCCGGAGACCCCGCCCCCAAAAGCCATAGCGGCGCGCGCTGAGTCTGCCACTGCCACGTCCGCCGCGTCCGCTCCGCCCGCTCGAACCGAAGCTCCAACGTCCAACGTCGTCGCGCTCTCTCCCTTCGAAGTCACCACCGGCAAAGACAACGGTTACGCCGCGCTGGAGACACTCGCCGGCACCCGCATGCGCACCGACCTGCGCGACATCGGTGCGTCACTCACGGTGCTGACCCCCGAGTTCATGCAGGACCTCGCTGTGAATTCCTTCGACAAGGCACTCCTTTTTACGCCGAGCGTGGATGCCGTCGAGGGCGACAATTCACCCAACACCGACGGCAATCTCACCGGACAGTTTCTCCGCGGTGGCAACGGGCAGCCGTATTCGATTCGCGGGTTTGCCGGAACCAACGGGAATCAAACCACCTCGCACGATTTCTTCAATTCGCTCGAGGCGAACGACAATTATAACCTCGAGCGGGTGACGCTTTCGCGGGGGCCCAACGCGCTGCTCATCGGCGTCGGCCAGCCGCAGGGCGCGGCCATCACCACGACGAAACGTGCGCAACTACAGCAGCGGAAAACGCAGGTGCAAACGCAGGTCGACCGCTGGGGTTCGAACCGCGTGGCGCTCGATCACAACGAGCCGCTCATCAAGGACCGGCTGGCCCTGCGCCTCAATTTGCTCCACGGACAGAAACGCGAGTTCCGCCGCTATGAAGGCAACACCCAGGATCGGCTGACGCTTGGCGTGACCGCGAAACCGCTGGCCAACACCAAAATCACGGTGAATCACGAGAGCTACAGCAACCACCGAAACGTCGTGCCACTGGCCTGGGCCTTCGACGGCGGCGTGCTGCAGTGGCTGGCCAACGGTCGGCCGACGGTCGATTTTCTGCCGCAGGGCTTGGCGTGGACGGCGGCCAACCGGGCGTTCGTCGACGCGAATGGCCGGGGCATCCCGGTCGCCCCGGGGGTCATCGATGCCGACGGCCTGGTGGACTCCGTGGCCGATTTCAATCCCCGCAACGCGATCACGCAGGTTGGCGGGCATACCCAAGTCTACGTCACCGGGCTCAATCTCGCGAATCCGATGGTGAACATGCGGTTTCAAGGTCAGATGCAGACCGATACCTTCGGCGGCATCAGCACCCAGAGCGTGCAAGGTGTCGACCCTTGGGCGCTCTACGGTTTGCAGAAAGATGCGAATCTGAATGGCGGCACGTGGGATGACCCGTCGCAGCGCGAGCACGGCCGCTGGAGCGCGTTTTTCATCGAACAGAAACTGCTCGACGGACTGCACCTCGAACTCGCGGGCAATGTGGGCCGGCACTTGCGGTCTTACGCGCCGGAGGCGTTCAACGTGATCAAACTCGACGTGAACCGCTACCTGCCCAACGGATCGCCCAACCCGGGATATCTCATCCCCTTCGGCGATACGATTGGCCAGCACCGCGACGAGATCGCGACGACGGAGGAATACCGCGCTACGCTGTCCTACGAATTCGATCTCACCAAGGTCCATCGTTGGCTCGGCCGCCACAACCTCGGCGCGTTAGTCCAGTCCACGAAGACAACCGCCGACACCAACATCATGCGGTTCTACAACCTCGCCACCGTCGGCCTCACCGGGACGGGTTGGTCAGGGGATGCGCTGGCTGGAGTGAACCAGATTCGCGGTCGCGCCTACTTTGTTAACGGCAACGTGCCCGTGCTCCCCGACCAGCACCAGATCGCCGCCAATCTCGCCAAGATTAACAGCGCCGGACGCCTGCTTGGCGCAACCGCAAACGAAGCCGCGCCGCTCAACCTCGCGATGCGCCAGCATTTGAACGCGGTCAAGTCCAGCTATGCCGACGACGCGATGTCGCTGGGCTGGCAGTCGCGGTGGTTCAACGGCCGGCTCGCCACAGTGGCCGGCTATCGCACCGACGCGACGAGGAGCTACGACCCGGTGATCCTGCGCGAGTATGTCGATCCGGCGATCCCTGGCTCCGCTACGGATCCCATCAAACGATTCTTCACGCCGTCGCTCCAGGTGCCGCTCAACGCCAGGCCGACCGCCGACGCCACCGGCATCACCCGCACCTACGGCGCCGTCTACCATGCGCTCTCCTGGCTCTCGCTGACTTACAACCGTTCGAGCAATTTCAATCCGGTCTCCGACGCCTCGTGGAAAAACTACCAGAATGCGTCGGCTCCGAACTCGACGGGGAAAACCGAGGATGTCGGCGTGCGACTCTCGCTGCTGAGCGGCCGGCTCTCGGTCGGGGTGAATCGCTTCACTGCGGCAGCGAGCGATCAGTCCCGCCTCGCCAACCAATTTCGGGCCCCGCTCCGGGGCATCGCGGATCGGCTGCGCGCAAACTACCGGGATTTCAAGGACTCGCATTTCGTCCAGATGGACACACCTGAGTTTCCCCTGCTCGACCTCGTCGATAATGTGAGCGACACGTGGAGTTTCCGCTCCGAGGGCTACGAGCTGAACATCATCATCAATCCGTCGCGCAACTGGCGGATGGCTTTTACCGGCAGCCGCAACTCGAACGTGCTCGGCACGCACCTGGCCTCGCTCGGAAAATACCTTTATACGGCCGCGCCCTTCGAGGGGCTCGAGACGTGGCGGAAGTTCGCGAGCGAGCTGCGCAAGGTCGCGGCCGGGCAGCGATCCGCGTCCTTCGACCTCAATCCGGCCGACCCGGTCGCACTCAGTCAGGCGGCCACCGATGCGTTCTACATCGAACAGCAGACCGCGACGGCAGAGCGGGCCTACCTCGACGCCCGCGCCATCGAGGGTATCACGACGAGCCGCAACGGCCGCTACGCGTTCAACGGCTTGGTGACCCACATTTTTCCCAAAGAAGGCCGGTTGAAGGGATGGTCCGTCGGCGGCAATTTCCGCTGGCGCAGCGCCAGCACGATTGGCTACGAGCGCACGCGCAATGCCGCGGGAGTGCCCAACGGCATCATCGACCCGCACCGGCCGATCCAGGGCGCGGACTACTGGGACGTCGGCGCGATGCTCTCTCACGAGCGGCGAGTCTTCCGCCACGTCACGCTCCGGACGCAGCTCAACGTGGAGAACCTTTTCGACTGGAGCAAAGCGCGGCTGGTTTCCAGCGACTACGACACCAACGGGGTGCTTGGTGCCGCCAATACGCTCGTCCCGCTCCGGTGGGAATTGCGCCGTCCGCGCAATTTCATCCTCACCGCCACGTTTGGTTTCTGAACCGAACGTGCACCGTGAACCTATCGCCGATCACGGTGCCCATGGGTCTTTGCCTGCCCCCTGATTCCTGTCCACGAAGAAAGCCTTCCCGTCAGCAACCCGTTTCACTCCCATTACCATGATTCGCATCTCCAGAGTATTTTCACTCGTCGCACTCGTCGCCGTCACCGTAGTGGCTCCCGTTGCGCACGCCGGGCAGACCGGCCCGGCCCGGCGGGTTCTCGCGGCTGACAACTCCACGCGCCGCCTCGCGATTGTGGCGCCAGACGGAACCTTGGAGTGGGAGATCAAGGTTGGGGCGATTCATGACGCCCACCTTTTGCCGAACGGAAACATCCTTCTCCAGCAAGGCTGGACGAAGGTGCAGGAAGTCACGCCCGATCAGAAGGTCGTGTGGGAATACGACGCCGGAAAAAAGCATGGCAACGAGGGCAAACGCGTTGAAGTGCACGCTTTCCAGCGGCTCGAGAATGGATTGACCATGATCGCCGAGTCAGGGCCGGCCCGCATCATCGAGGTGGACCGCGAGGGAAACGTGCGGCACGAGATGAAGCTGACCGTGCAGAACCCGAACGCGCACAGCGATACCCGACTCGTGCGCAAGCTCGCGAACGGGCACTATCTCGTCGCGCACGAAAAAGACGGCTACGTCCGCGAGTATGAACCCTCCGGAAAAGTCGTCTGGGAATTTGAGGTACCGCTTTTCGGAAAGCCCAGGAAAGGCGGGCACGGACCGGATGGATTTGGCAATTCCGTCTTCAGCGCCGTGCGCCTGCCAAACGGCAACACGCTCATCGGCGCGGGCAATGGCCATAGTGTGCTCGAGGTCACACCCGGAAAGCAGATCGTCTGGAAGATCGAACAAAACGATTTACCCGGCATCACGCTCGCGTGGGTCACGCGGGTCGAACGCCTCGCAAACGGCAACACGATCATCGGCAACTGCCACGCAGGTCCGACGAATCCCCAGGTCATCGAAGTGACGGCGGACAAGAAAGTCATCTGGACGTGGAAGGACTTCACGAACTTCGGAGACTCCACGACGGTCGTGGCCGTTTTGCCCAAGAAAAAGTAACGGCTCCCATTCTCCGATGCGTTTCCGCACTCTGCTCGCCAACGGACTGGTCGTCGCCGCGTTCTCCGGCGCGCGACTCTCGGCCGCCGAACCATCGGCGGCGGATGCGGAGTTTTTTGAAAAACGCATCCGGCCGCTGCTCTCCGCGCACTGCTACAAATGCCACAGCGTCGATACGGAAAAAGTTAAAGGCGGACTGTTGCTCGACAGCCGCGTGACCTTACTCGAGGGCGGCAACACCGGGCCGGCGATCGACCTGGGCAACCCGGCAGAAAGCCTGCTGCTCACGGCGGTGCGTTGGGTGGACGAGGACCTGCAGATGCCGCCGAAGAAAAAGCTCGCCGATGCAGAAATCGCGGACCTCACCACGTGGGTAAAGCGGGGCGCGCCGTGGCCCGGGGGCGACCAGCCAGCGGTGGCGAGCGCCAGGAAGGAATTCCAAGTTACGGAAAAAGACCGGTCGCACTGGGCATTTCAGCCGGTGAAGAAACCCACGGCCCCCACGGTGAAAAACCAAGCGTGGGTGGCCAATCCGATCGACGCGTTCATCCTCGCCCGACTCGAGGAGAAGGGCCTCGCCCCCAATTCGCCCGCCGACCGCCGCGCGCTGATCCGTCGCGTCACCTACGATCTTACCGGACTTCCGCCGACTCCGGGTGAAGTCGAGGCGTTCGCCGCCGACCGGTCTCCGCACGCCTGGGAGAGTTTGGTGGAACGTCTGCTCGCCTCGCCGCGCTACGGCGAACACTGGAGTCGCCATTGGCTGGATCTTGTCCGCTTTGCCGAGTCGAACAGTTACGAGCAGGACGGCCCCAAGCCGAATGCGTGGCGCTTCCGCGACTACGTCATCCGCGCGTTCAACGAGGACCGACCTTACGATCGCTTTATTCGCGAACAACTCGCGGGCGACGAGTTCCCTGCCCCCTCGAACGACAGCATCATTGCGACGGGCTACTACCGGCTCGGCACGTGGGACAACGGTCCGGCCGACAAGGAACTCGCGCGTTACGACATGCTGGACGACATCGTCGCCACGACCAGCCAGGTTTTCCTCGGCCTCACGGTGGATTGCGCGCGCTGCCACGACCACAAGATCGATCCCATTGCCCAGCGCGACTACTACGCGCTGCTCTCGTTTTTCCACAACGTGAACCACTACAAGAACGGTGGCCCGACCGACGAAGTGCCCCTCGCGTCGACGACCGTGGATGCGAAACTTTCCGAGCAGCTGCTCAAGGATCGCGAGGCCCAGCTCAAGGAGCTTGAGCTCGAGACGGCCGACCTGGAGGGTCATTACCGATCGATTGCGAAGCCGGCGAAAGGCGCAGGCGGCATCGTTCAGCTGATCAACAAGGACGGTGTCCAGGTGCTCGGGCAGGAGGCGTTCGATCGCTATCAGGAACTGAGAAAAAAATCATCGCCTTGAAGCGGGACGACAGCCTGACCAGCAAGGCACTCGCGGTCACGGAGGCAGGCCCGACGCCGCCCCCGACGTTTGTCTTGCAACGCGGCAATCCGACCAGCCCCGGCGCCGTGGTCGAACCGGCATTCTTGCAGGTGCTCAGCCCGCCACCGCCGAACATCGCGCCGCCGGCCACGGGAAAATCCAGCGGCCGAAGGACCGCGCTCGCGAACTGGATCGCCTCGGGGGAAAATCAACTGACCGCCCGCGTGATGGCAAACCGGGTGTGGCAGCGCCACTTTGGCCGCGGTCTCGTGCGGTCGAGTAGCAATTTCGGATTTCAAGGCGACGCGCCGACGCATCCCGCTCTGCTCGACTGGCTCGCCGCGGAATTCGTCGAACGTGGCTGGAGCCTTAAGGCGATGCACCGGGTCGTTCTCACGTCGAATGCCTACCGGATGTCGTCGCGGCCCGACCCCGCTGCCCTGAAATCGGATCCGCAAAACGATCTGCTTTCGCACTTCGACATGCGCCGTCTCGCCGCCGAGGAGATTCGCGACTCCGTCCTCGCGGTGTCAGGAACGTTGAACGACAAAATGTATGGCCGGGGAATCTACGTGGACATCCCACCCGAGGTGCTCGCCGGGCAGTCGCGCCCGGGGAGCGGCTGGGGAAAGTCTCCTCCGGAAGAACAGGCGCGGCGGAGCATCTACATCCACGTGAAGCGCTCGCTCATCACGCCAATCCTCGCGAGCTTTGATGCCGCCGAGACCGACCATTCCGTATCGGTGCGCTTTGCTTCCACGCAGCCGACGCAGGCGCTGGGCATGCTAAACAGCCGGTTCATCAACGAACAGGCGGCTGAACTCGCGGAGCGCGTCCGGCGCGAAAGCGGGGAAGGTGTCGCGCCACAGGTCCGGCTCGCGCTGTATCTCGCCACCTCGCGCCCGCCGTCGGAGGCCGAGGTGCAGCGCGGGGTCAAGCTGATCGGCTCGCTGCGCGAGCAAGACGGCGTTTCCCCAGCGGTCGCACTCACTTCGTTCTGCCTGCTCGCTTTGAATCTGAACGAATTCCTCTACCTCGACTGAACCAAGGTCATCCATGCCGCTCACCGAACCCAATCCCGCCCCAGGTTTCTGCCACCGCACGCGCCGCGAATTTCTCTGGGAAGCCGGCGGGGGTTTCACCGGTCTGGCGATGACGGGGCTCCTGTCGCTCGATCGTTTTTTTGCAACACCCGCGCTGGCCGCCGGCGTCGCCAGCCCGGCCGCCAATCCGCTGGCGCCGAAGAAACCGCACTTCGCGCCCAAGGCCAGGAGCGTGATTTTCCTCTTCATGTATGGCGGCCCCAGTCACGTGGACACGTTCGACTACAAGCCGGAACTCTTCCGACTGGATGGGCAGACGATCGACGTGAAGACCTTTGGCCGCGGCGGCAAAAAAAATCAGGGCCGCGTGGTCGGGCCGAAATGGGAGTTCAAGCAATACGGCCAGTGCGGAAAATATGTGAGCGAGCTTTTTCCGAATCTCGCCACGTGCGTGGACGACATCGCCTTCATTCACTCGCTGACGGCCGACTCGCCGCTGCACGGATCGGCCATGCTCCAGATGAACACCGGGCGCATCCTGTCCGGCAGCCCGTGCCTTGGCTCGTGGGTGAACTACGGGCTCGGCAGTGTCAGCGAAAACCTTCCCGGTTTCGCCGTCATGCTCGACCCGATCGGCGGGCCGATCAGCGGGGCGAAGAATTGGTCGAGCGGTTACATGCCCGCGAGCTACCAGGGGACCGTGCTGCGCTCCGCGGGCGATCCGATTCTCGATCTCAAGCGTCCCGACGGAATGACCGAACCGATGCAGCGGCGCCTGCTCGACTCGCTGCGCGATTACAACACCGAGCACGGCGCGCCGCGCGCGGACAATTCCAATCTGGCCGCCCGCATCGCGAGCTACGAACTGGCCTGCAAGATGCAACTCCACGCCCCCGAAGCGGTGGATCTCGGCGCGGAATCCGAGGCGACGAAAGATCTCTATGGGATGAACGACAAGAAGACCGAGGAGTTCGGCCGCCGCTGCCTGCTCGCCCGCCGCATGGTCGAGCGCGGGGTGCGGTTCATCCAACTCTACGCCGGCGGCGCGCACAACGACGACAACTGGGACGCGCACACCGACATCGTTAAAAACCACAACTTCCACTGCGGGCGCACCGACAAACCCATCGCCGGCCTGCTCAAAGATCTCAAGCAGCGTGGCCTCCTCGACAGCACGCTGGTGATCTGGGGCGGTGAATTCGGCCGCCAGCCGACCGCCGAATACGCCCAAGGCACCGGCCGCGATCACAACGCCCAAGGCTTCACGATGTGGATGGCGGGAGGCGGCGTCAAAGGTGGCGTCAGCGTCGGGCAGACCGACGAACTGGGATCGTCCGCCCTCGTGGATAAATTCCACGTCAAGCACCTCCACGCCACCGCGCTCCACCTGTTGGGCCTCGATCCGGAAAAACTCTCCTATTTTTATGGCGGTCTCGATCAGACGCTCGTCGGCGTCGAAGGCGCCGAACCGATCCAGGCGGTGATCTGACCACCGATCCGCCGC
>Ga0163144_10023017_pt1 | contig 12326 bp, 14 predicted proteins | sample OliLak19BULKMAT1_FD_123175 | JGI IMG/M metagenome (GOLD analysis project Ga0163144, IMG submission 123175) | Freshwater microbial mat bacterial communities from Lake Vanda, McMurdo Dry Valleys, Antarctica - Oligotrophic Lake LV.19.BULKMAT1 | ecosystem: Environmental > Aquatic > Freshwater >... | reverse complement strand
GTTCATCCGCGACCCGTGGATGATGTTCGTGGCGATCATGCCGGGGCAGATCGCGCTGACGCCGACGCCCGACGCCGCGAGCTCGGCGCGCATCGACATGCTGAGGCCGAGCACGGCGTGCTTCGAGGCCACGTACGCGGCGACGCCGGGCGGCGCGAAGTACCCGAACATCGACGAGATGTTGACGATGTGGCCCGACCGTCGCGCCGCCATGGCGGGCGCGAAGAAGTGGCAGCCGTGGACCACGCCCATCAGGTTGACCTCGAGCAACCAGTCCCAGTCGTCGAGCGAGCTGTCGAGGATGCCGCCGCCCACCGCGACGCCGGCGTTGTTGACGAGCACGTCGAGCGCCGGCGCGATCGCGTGGACGTCGTCGGCGAGCTGGCGCATCGCCGCGCGGTCGCCGACGTCGACCTTGCGCGCGAGCACGCAGGTCTTGCCGAGCTCGCCGCACAGGGCGTCGACCCGCGCCTGATCGATGTCGGTGACGACGACGCGGGCGCCGGCGCGGGCGAACGCGAGGGCGGTGGCGCGGCCGATGCCGCTGCCGGCGCCGGTGACGAGCGCGAGCTTGCCGTCGAGCTTCACGCCAGCCCCGCCTGCGCGAGGTGCGTCTCGGCGAGGTGGTAGTTGTCGTGCTGGTCGGGGTGGAAGTCGCGGCGCAGGTACGAGCGGATCCCGCGCAGGAACACGCGCTTCGCGATGCTGTCGTCGGGCGCCTCCTTCCGCGCGCGCATCGCCTTGGCCTCGGCGCGCAGCTCCTTCGCGGACATGCCCTCCTGCCGGAGCAGGGTCAGGAACCCGATCGTCCACCACGTCGACAGCTGGAGCGTCGCCATCACCATGCCGGCGACGCGCAGCCGGTACGACGGGTTCACCTGCTGGAGCACGTCGAACGCGACCGACTTGTGCTCGATCTCCTCGGCGGCGTGCCACAGCAGGAGGTCGCGCATCACCGGGTGCGCGGTGTCGAGCACGCGCTGGTTGAACGCGTTCTCCGCCATGATCGCGGTGAAGTGCTCGGCCGCGGCGGTGCAAGCGAGCCGCAGCTCGGGCGACGCGCGCTCCTCGACCCACGTCCCGTACTTCTGGAATCGCTCGAGGAAGGCGTCGATCTCGAAGCCGTGGTCGCGGAGCATGTCGTTGTAGTCGTCGTGCGCGCTGGCGTGGCGGCCTTCCTGACCGAAGAAGCCCTTGGCGCGGGCGACCAGCGCCGGGTCGTCGATCTGATCGAGGAAGTGGTTCACCGAGCGGACGAAGAACCGCTCGCCGTGCGGGAACAGCATGTTGACGCCGTTCGCGATGTGCGTGCCGATCCGGCTGCCGGCGAACCAGTGCTTGGGGACGGCCGCGAAGTCGAACTTCGGCTTGCGCGGGGTGATCGCGCGAGGTGTGGGGGGAGCGTGGTCTCGCGGGGAGAGCTGCATGGTCCTGATGGTGGCCATCTGTTGACCTGTGGTCAATAGGATATTTTCCAGCGTTCAACAACGCCCGCAACCCATGGTACTGCATGGAGATGGCGCTCCGGCGCACCACCAAGGTTCGCCGGCCCCTTCGCCGGCCGCGGATCCGCCTCGATAACGACGCGCGGCGCGCCCAGCTGCTCGACCTCGGCATGCGGATCTTCACGGAGAAGACCTACGACGAGGTCTCGATCGACGACCTGGCGCGCGCCGCCGGGATCTCGAAGGGCCTCCTCTATCACTACTTCCCCACCAAGCGGGACCTCTACCTCACCGGCCTGCGCGCGATCGCCAACGATCTCCTCGAGCGCACCAACGTGGTGAGAGACGACCTCCCGCCGATCGAGCGGATCCGCGTTGGCATCGACGCGTACCTCACCTTCGTCAGCGAGCGCGCGCGACCGTACGTCGCGCTGATGCGCGGCGGGATCGGCTCAGATCCCGAGGTCATGCAGATCATCGAGGGCGTCCGCGCCGCGCTGATCGACCGGTTCTTCAGCACCTCGGGCTCGCCGCTCGCCGTGGGTGACAACCGCACCGCGCTCGCGCGCACGGCGCTGCGCGGCTGGCTCGGCTACGCCGAGGCCGCGAGCCTCGACTGGCTGACCCACCGCGACCTCACCCAGACGCAGGTCCGCGATCTGCTGGCGGATCTCCTGCTGCCGACGGTGCGGATCGCCCTGGGGTTCTCGCTGACCGGCGGCTGGTAAGGACTGTTCCAGCACTTCCGGCCGCGCCGCCGCGTGCCCAGGTTACCCGCCATGATGACCATCCGACCTGCAGACGAACGCGGCCACGGCGAGCACGGCGGCTGGCTCGACAGCCGGTTCACGTTCTCGTTCGCCGACTATCACGACCCCGAGCACATGGGCTTCCGCGCGCTGCGCGTGATCAATGACGATCACATCGCGGCGGGGCGCGGGTTCGGTCAGCACGGCCACCGCGACATGGAGATCCTCACCTACGTGCTCGACGGCGAGGTCGCGCACGAAGACAGCCTGGGCACGACCGCGGTGGTGAAGCCCGGCGAGGTCCAGCGCATGACCGCCGGCACCGGCGTGATGCACAGCGAGATGAACCCACGGCGCGACCAGGAGCTGCACCTGCTGCAGATCTGGATCGTCCCCGACAAGCGCAGCTATCCGCCGAGCTACGAGCAGACCGCGTTCCCCGAGGCCGAGCGCCGCGGCCGGCTGCGCGTCGTGGGCTCGCGCGATGGCCGCGACGGCTCGGTGACGATCCACCAGGACGTGACGGTTCACGCCGGCCTGTTCGACGGCGCCGAGGCGACGACGCTGCCCCTCGCGGCTGGCCGCCACGCGTGGGTGCACGTCGCGCGTGGCTCGCTCGAGGTCAACGGCGAGCGCCTGCGCGCAGGCGACGGCGCCGCGATCACCGACGTCGGCGCGATCACGCTCGGCGCCGGCGAGCACGCCGAGGTGCTGGTCTTCGACCTGGCGTAGCGCTACGCGAGCTGCGCCAGGTCGTCGAACGCCTGGTAGTAGTGGCGGCGGAACGCCTCGAGCGTCGGGGCGTTGGCCGCGGCGCGGTGGGTGACGAGGTTGCGGACCATCGACAGCGTGTGGAGCGTGTGGGCGAGCCGGATCGCCTGGTCCGCGCTCTTGATCGGGATCTTGAGGAGGTTCTTCACCCCGGAGGCGTGATCGACGCCGAGGAACACCATCAGGCGCGCCCACTCGGTGACGCTGAGCGGCGAGTCGAGGCGCTTGCGCTTGTGCTCTTGCAGCTCGCGCAGCGCGTTGGGCAGCGAGCGCACCGGCAGCTCGACGCGCGCGGAGCCGACCTGCATCGGGTCCTGCCACAGCCGCCCGACGAACTGCTGGTACTTCGGCCACGCCGTCGTGACCAGCATGTCGACGTGGCTGAACAGCGGCAACGGATCGCGCTGCAGCGTGTTCAGCTTCGCGCCCAGCCACGCGTGGACGTAGTTCTCGAGGACCTTCATCCACAGCACGATCGGCGGTGACAGGTCCGCGTCCTCGACCGCGGCGACGCTGCGGTACAGCGACTCGGCGGTGCGGATCGACTTCACGAGCTGCTCGAAGCCGCGCAGCTTGACCATGTGCGCGAACGCGGGGAACGACGCGACGATCGAGGCGTCGACGTCACCGGGCGACGCCGCGTCCTTCTTCGCGTCGGCCTCGAGCAGGTCGACCTTCAGGGTCAACAGCGCCTCGTAGACCGCGTCGTCCTGGCCGACGCGCTCGAGCGCCGCGTCGAGCAGCGGGCGGAAGTGCGGGATCTCCGGCGGCGGGACGGTGATCCGCGGCGCGATCGCGGCGCGCGCCTCGTCGTCTCCCTCGCCGCTGACGAACGCGAGCACGCGCTCGAGCGCCTTGCGGCCGCCGGTGGCGAGCAGGCCCTCGGCCGCGCGCTCGTGCAGCGCGGGATCGGGATCCTCGAACGCCGCGAGCAGCGCGTCCTCGCTGTCGACGCCGCCGCGGACCCGGCCGAGCGCGGTCAGCGCCTCGGCGCGCACCGCGGGCACCGCGTCCACGGCCAGCTTGGCCATCGCCTCGACCGGCACGGAGCCGCGCGAGACGCCGGCGAGCCGCACGGCGGCCTCGCGGACCAGCGGATCGTCGTTGTGGAGGAACTGCTGCAGCTTGCCGGCGAGCGACCCGACGTCGAGCCGCTGGTCGGTGGACGCGAGCACGATCGCGGTGAGCGCGCGGCTCGCCGCGGCGAACGCGCCCGGGTCCGCCTCCTTCTTGACCACGGCGAGCAGATCCTCGAACACCGCCGGCGCGACCAGCTCGGCGAGGCCGACCATCGCGGCGACCCGCACGTCCGCGCGGCCGTCGGACTTGGCGAGCGCGACCAGCGCGGGCGCGAGCTCGTCGAGCTCGAGGTTGCCCGCGACGTACGCGGCGCGGCGCCGCACCGCGACCTCGGGATCGGTGAGCAGCGGCTGGACCGTCGCGATCACGCGCGCGCGCTCGGCGGCGGCGAGCGTGCTCGGCCGCACCGCCAGCTGCAGCGCCCACAGGAACGCGCCGCGCAGCACCGCGTCGGACGCGGTGGCGAGCTCGCCGATCCGCTCGAACAGCTCGCTCGGGCCGGTGAACGCGCCGAGCGTCTGCGCGGCGGCGGCGCGGACCTCGATCGCCGCGGTCTCGTCGGTGGCGAGCGCGGCGAGCGCCTCGCGCTCCCACGGCTGATCGGCCTCGACCGCGCCGACCGCGCGGGCTCGCACCATCAGGCCGAGCGGCTCGCGATCGGCGAGCGCGAGCAGGTGCCGCGTGATCGCGGGATCGCGGAGCTCGCCGAGGACCTGGACCACGCCCGCGGCGTCGTCGGAGACCAGCAGCTCGGCGTGCTCGAGCACCTCGGCGACCGGCATCGTGCGCAGCCGGCGCGCGAGGATCGCGCGCACGGCGCGATCACGCTCGGTCATCGCGACCAGAAAGCGTTCGCCGGGATCCTTGTCGCGCTCGGCCTTGAGGGCGCGCGACGCGAAGCTCGCGACCTGGCGCAGCTCGGCGTCGTCGTCGCGCGACAGCCGCCGCAGCGTGGGCAGCACCGCGAGGCTGCCGAGCTCGGCGAGGTAGCGCACGCCGGCGATCTGCACCTCGCGCTCGGGCTGGCGATCGAGGACGCTCGCGGCGACGGTGAGCGCCGCGTCGCTGCGGATCTCGGTGAGCGCGGTCAGCGCCGCCGCGGCCTCGGCGGGATCGCCCTCGACGAGCGCGACCAGGCGCGGCACCGCGCTCATCGCGCCCATCCGGCCGAGCGCCGCGATCGCGGCCTGGCGGACCTCCGGGGGACGCTCGCCTTCGAGGAACCCGGCGACGGCCTCCTCGAGCGCGGGGAACCCGAGGCCGCCCGCGGCGTTGATCGCGGCGATCACGACCTGCGGATCGGCGTCGCTGAGCCGGCGGTGCACGAACGGCAGCAGCCACGCGTTGCGGAACGCGCGACCCATCGCGCGGACGACGCCGCGACGATCCTGCGGCGCGTCGGCCTGGCGCGCGAGCGCGAGCAGCTGGAACGCGGCCTGCTCGGCGGCTTCCCAGCCGGCGCCGAACGCGCGGCCCGCGATGTCGCCGAGCAGCGCGCACGCGTCGAGGCGCTGCGCGCGGACCGCCGCGCCGCGCGCGAGGCGACCCAGCGGATCGATCGCGTCGTCGGGTGTGATCGTGCCGGCGTCGAGCTGGGCGCGCAGGCTGCGCGCGGACTGGTCCTGGCTCATGGTGCCCCCTCGGGCACGTTACCTGCGTTCCGGGGGGGCGTGGTAGCGTCGGAGACATGGCGATCGACGAGGTGCTGGCGAGTCGGATCCGCAGCGTGCTCTCGAGTACCGGCGGGATCACCGAGAAGTCGATGTTCGGTGGGGTGGCGTGGATGCTGAACGGGAACATGGCGCTCGGGATCACCAGCAAGGGCGATCTGATGGCGCGCGTCGGTCCCGACGCGCACCAGTGGGCCCTCGGTCAGCCCGGCGCCCGCCCGATGGACTTCGCCGGCCGTCCGATGGTGGGCATGGTGTTCGTCGATGGCACCGGCCACGCCACCGAGGACGATCTCGCCCGCTGGGCCGGCCTCGCGCTGACCTACGTCTCGACGCTGCCGCGCAAGGCCGACAAGCCGGTGCGCTCCGTGCCGCTGGCGAAGCCGGTTGCGAAGAAGCCCGCGAGCAAGCCCGCTGCGAAGAAGCCCGCCGCGAAGAAGAAGCCCGCCGCGTCCGCAAAGAAGAAGCCCGCCGCGAAGAAGCCGGCGGCGAAGAAGAAGCCCGCCGCGTCCGCGAACAAGAAGCCCGCCGCGTCCGCGAAGAAGCCGAAGAGGCGCTGATCCGCGGGATCCCACGCGGGACGCGAAGGATCCGCGTTACTTCATCACGACGAACGTCTGCTGGTTCAGCGCCACCAGCTTCCCGCCCGCGGTCCACAGCTCTCGCGATTCCACCGCGTAGCCCTCGCGCCCCGCCAGCATCCGCCCGCGATACGCGAGCGGCGCCTCGCCCGGCTCGACCTCCCCCACCACCTCGAGCGCGAACGTCAGCGTCGCTGCCGGCCGCGGCGCCGTCTCCGCCGACAGCATCGCCGGCCACCAGGAGTCCGCCATCGCCACCACGTACTCCCCACCTCGCCGTCCGCCTGGCCGCCGCAGCCGCACCCACCCCGACGTCTCCGCCACCGCCACGCCCGAGAACGGCAGCGGGCCGGCGCACCGGAACTCGACGTGCTGCGTGAACACGGGAGCCATCGGCGGCCCGAGGTGCATCACCGGCATCTCCTCCCAGCCCGGTAGCACGGGCGCTTCGAGGGCGAGGGCGTCGTACGCGCCGCGCGGCTTGCCCATCGCGACCACCGCGTGCGCGCACACCTCGCCATCCTGCACCAACCTCGCTGCCGCCGTCGTCACGCCGCTGCCCGCGCGCAGCACCTCCACCACCACCCGCGCCGGCCCCGGCTTCGCCGGACCCACCAGCTCCGCCGTCAGCGTCCGCAGCGTCCGCGTCGGATCGGCGACCACCGCCTCCACCGCGCGCGCCATCGTCGCGAGCACGAGCCCGCCGAACGCGCCGCGACCCTGCTGCCACCGATCCGGGACCTCCACCGCGAACGCGCCGTCCGCTTCCCGGACAGACCTCGTGAGCTCCTCGAACGTGGCGTCGGGGTCGATCACGCTACTCGCCGTCGGCGACGAACCCGATGGTCCGGTGCGTGCCGTCGCAGTATGGCTTTGTCTGCGACCCGCCGCACCGACACAGCGCCGCCTTGTCCACACGATCCAGCGTGCGACCGGTCCCGCTCACGACCTCCAGCGGCCCGCGCACCTTCAGGAACGCGTTCTTCATCGGCGTGACCACGCACGCGCCATCTCGCACCGCCAGCGGCTCCGACGACCGCGTCGCCGGCTCGCCCGACGCCGCGAACCCGGCCGCGGTGTGGCTGCCGTCGCAGAACGGCTTCTGCTTCGACTGTCCGCACCGGCACAGGGTCGCGCGCAGCATCCGGCCGTGGCCCGCGAGCTCCACCTCGGCGCGAAACGCCAGCGGACCGTTCTCGCGCACCCGAACCGTGTTCACCTTTGGCGCCTGCTCCGTCACGCCGCCGTCGAGTCGCTCGTAGGCGATCGCGCCCGACGGACAGTTGTGCGCGAGCTCGGCGAGCTCGTCGGGCGTCGCGTTGTCCGGATGGATCCACGCGCCCTCGACGTTCGGGACGAACACGTCCGGTCGATCCAGCACGCAGTGACGCGAGTGGATGCATCGCGCCGCGTGGAAGCGCAGGACCACGCGGGTGCCGCGAACTTCTTCGATGTCGTCGCTCATGGGGAATCCTCCACCAGCGGAGCCGGCTCCGCCGACGTGACCGTCGTGTCGTCGTCCTCGTCGTCGTCCTCGTCGTCGTCGTCGTCGTCGTCGCGCTCGTCCTCGTCCGCGACCTCGGTGAACGGCAGCAGCGACTCCAGCGTGTGCCGCCGCGCGAGCGCGGTCACCTCGTCGACGAACGCCTCGAGCGCCGTGGTCAGCGCGGTCGTGAGCTGCGCCGCCGCCGCCGCCGCGCCCTCGTCGATCCGCGCGTCGAGCTCCTCGAACAGCGACGCCACCTGATCGCCATCGAGCGCGGGGACCACCGACACCGCGGGGGTCACCGACGCCACGCGCGCCGATGCCGCCGCTTCGTCGCGCGCCGCCTCGACGTTGCGCCGGTTCTGCGCGGCGCTCCCGGGCAGCCGCGCGGTCGCCGCGAACGCCTCTGGCGAGACGCGCGCGATCGGCTCGTCCGCGGCGGTCGCGCCCGCCTCGTCCGCCGAGTGCACGCGCAGCGCGAGGTACGCGAACCGCACCGAGCCGTACTCGCTGGTCAGCCGCCGCGCGACGTCCGGCGGCAGGTCGCGCGCCGCGGGCACCCGGCCGAGCGTCACCGCCGTCTGCTGCAGCACCTCGAGCGCCTGCGCGGTGGGCACCTGCCCGTCGGCGGAGATCGCGGGCTGCGCGAACCCGGCCTCGCGCCGGACGTCTGGCCGGACGTCGGGCGCCGGCCTGCGCGGCGGCTCCTGGATCGGCACCGCATTGAGCCCCGCCGCCGCGACCGCGTCGGACACGCCGCCGAACGCGTCGACGCACGCCGTGACCAGCAGGGCCTCGCCCATCGTCGACAGCGTCGTGACGTCGAGCCGCACGCCGTTGCGCGCGAGCCCGCGGAGCGCGGCGGTGACGACGTCAGGATCGTGCGGGATCGACGGCGCCTCGAGCCCGGCGATCGCGCGCGCGCGATCGAAGCCACCGAAGGACGCGAGCGCCTGGCCCACGAGCTCGGCGTGCGTGGGCAGCAGGTGCCGCACGCTCATCGGGACGCCGCGACTCGCGAGCGCGCGCAAGCGTCGGACGACGTCGGACCGACTCATGGGCAGGGGAATCTACGCGGGTTCGTCGCCCCGATCGAGAGTGCGAGCGCGACGAAGATCTGCTACGAGGCAGCATGCTCGCCAAAGGTGATCGCCTCCCCGACGTGACGCTCCCCGGTACCAGCGGTGACGTCCGCCTCCACGATCTCCTCGGCAAGAAGACGCTCGTCATCTACTTCTATCCGAAGGACGAGACCACCGGCTGCACCGCCGAGGCGTGCAGCTTCCGCGACGCCTACGAGGACTTCAAGGGCGCGGGCGCCGAGGTCATCGGCGTCAGCTCCGACAGCGTCGCGTCGCACGACAAGTTCGCCGCGAACCATCGCCTGCCGTTCGTCCTGCTGAGCGATCCCGGCGCCAAGGCACGGACCGCGTTCGGCGTGGGCAAGACGCTCGGCTTCCTCCCGGGCCGCGTCACCTTCGTGTTCGACAAGGCCGGCGTCGTGCAGCACGTCTTCGACTCGCAGATCCGGGTCGGCAAGCACGTCACCGAGGCCCTCGACGTGGTCAAGCGCCTCGAGCGCGCCGCCTGATAGGCTCGGGCCGTGCCGGATCCCGTCCGCTACCACTTCGACGTCATCTCCCCGTTCGCATACCTGGCGTGGAACCGGATCCACGCGGTCGCGATCGAGCACGGCCGCGAGGTCCTCGGCGGTGAGCGGATCTCCGACGCCGAGCTCGCGCGGTGGACCGGCATGCGCGCGAGCGCGGCCCGGCGTGGTGTGTGACCAGCGATCCGAAGAAGAAGTCGCTCGCCGATCTCGCGGCGCTGCGCGATCAGCTCCCGCCCGGCACGCCGCCGCCCGCGCCGCCGCCGCCGCCCGCGCCCAAGGGCCCCGCGCGCGCCGTCGTGCGCTACGAGCGCAAGGGCCGCAGCGGCAAGGAGGCCACGCTGATCGAGAAGCTCGAGCTGAAGCCGGCCGAGCTCGAGGCGTGGTGCAAGGCGCTCAAGCAGGCGCTCGGCTGCGGCGGCGCCGTCGACGGCACCGCGATCGTCCTCCAGGGCGACCAGCGCCCGCGGATCGAAGCGCTGCTCACCGCGCGCGGCGTCCGCAAGGTCACGGTCGCGTAGTCAGTAGAGGAACTCGGTGGTCTCGCCGATCTCGAGCACGCGGACCTCGCGCTCGCGGCCGGCGCGCGCGATCGCGTCCTCGACGATCGGGCGCTCGCGATCGGGATCGCCGAAGAACGTGCCGAAGTGGATGGGGATCATCCACTGCGCGCCACACGCGGCGAACAGCTCGAGCGCCTGGTCCGGCGTGACGTGCACGCTGTCGCGCAGCTTCTCGACCCACTTCCAGCGGCCGGCGGGGCCGACCGGGATCAGCGCGACGTCGACGTCGAACCGGTCGTCGATCGCCGCGGCGGCCTCGCGATCGAGGCCGGTGTCACCGGCGAAGTAGACGGTGCGGTCGCGGTACTCGATCACGAAGCCGGCGTGGGTGGCGGTGTTCCAGCGATCGACGGCGTAGCGGCCGTTGCCGTGCGACGACGGCACCGCGGTGATCGTGACGCCGCCGCCCTTCCACGTGTCCCACTCCGCGAGCGCCGCGACCTCGCCGACCGCGAGATCATCGGGCAGGAACTGCACCGCGCCGGGCGGCGCGACCACGACCTTGGTCTGCGGGAGCTGCTCGAGCGACGGCACGTCGAGGTGATCGAAGTGCGCGTGCGAGATCAGCACGGCGTCGAGCGGCGGCAGCGCGGTGACGTCGATCCCGGCGGCGACCCGCCGCGGGTAGATCCACGCGATCTTCTCGCCCAGCACCGGATCGGTGAGGAACCAGCGGTCGTCGATCCGGATCAGCGCGGTCGCGTGCCCCACCCAGGTCACCGAGATCGTCGACGAGTCCGGATCGAGCGCCGGCGTCGAGGGGAGCTCGCGGACGATCGCCGGCCGCGGCGACGAGAACAGCACGCACCCGGGCAGCGCGAGGCAGACCAGCAGCGTGGCGAGGTTCCGGCGCATCCAGGAGCCAGTATGCTCGCGGGATGTCCGGGACGCTGGTGGCAATCTTCGACGCGGGCGGGCGCCCGTGATCCGGTGGTGGAAGCGCCGCAAGCTGCGGGCGCGCCCGCTGCCCGCCGCGTGGTCGGAGATCCTCGCGCGCAACGCGCCGTTCGTCTCGGCGATCGCCGCCGCGGAGCGCCCGCGGTTCGACGGCGACCTCCAGATCTTCGTCGCCGAGCGGGTGTTCGTCGGCGCCGGCGGCCTCGAGGTCACCGACGAGCACCGCGTGACGATCGGCGCCGCCGCGGCGCGGCTCACGCTGCGCCTCGACATCTCGGCGTACGACGCGCTGTCGGAGATCATCGTCTACCCGGGCGCGTACAAGCACGCCGGCAAGGACGACGTCGCGGTGCTCGGCGAGGCGCAGCACTGGGGCGTGGTCGCGCTGTCCTGGGACGCGGTCATCACCGGGATGCGCAACCCGCGCGATGGTCACGACACCGCGCTGCACGAGCTCGCCCACGTGCTCGATCGCGGGTCCGGCGGGGCGTTCGACGGCACGCCCGAGCTCCGCGCCCACGATCACTACCGGCCGTGGGCCGCGGTGATGAGCAAGCACTACCTCGAGCTCCGCAAGCGCGACCGCAAGCTGCGCGCGGTGCTCCGGGACTACGGCGCCATCAACGAGGCCGAGTTCTTCGCGGTCGCCACCGAGGTGTTCTTCGAGCGGCCGGCGCTGATGCGGGAGCGCGCCCCCGAGCTGTACGCCGAGATGGAGCGGTTCTACGGCGCACGATGAGCGCGGCCGCACGCCGGGGCGGGCCGCCGACAGGGACTTGACGAGCCTCGAACTGGAGTAACCTGGAACAAGAACCGCAGGGAGGGGGGCATATGGAGCGAATCCAGCGCACGATCGGAGACCTGCTCGGGGATCAGACGTGGCCCGAGCTTCCACCGACCGCGACGGTCGCCGCTGCCCAGGACGCCATGGCCCGTGACCGGGTCGACTGCGTGCTGGTGGTCGAGGCCGGCAAGCTCGTCGGCGTGTTCACCAGCCGCGACTTCCTCGACGAGATCGCCGCGCCGGTGCGCGTCCCCGCCGAGGTGACGCTGGCCGAGGTGATGACGCCCAACCCCGAGGCGCTCAAGCGCCATCACTGCGTCACCCACGCGATCAACCGCATGGCGGTGCGCGGGTTCCGCAACCTGCCGATCGTCGACGAGGATCACCGCCCGGTCGGGCTGCTCCGCGTCTGGGACGTGATCGAGCACCTCGCCGACGTGTTCGAGGACATCGCGGGGATGCCTCCCGAGGTCCCCAACGACGACATGTGGCTCGATCTGGGGGGAGGTTGATCATGGTGGAGGTGCTCGCCGCCCTGCCCCTGACCCAGATCCCGGCCCGCCCGCCGGTGAAGGTCAAGCCCACCACCCGCCTCGCCGACGTCGTCACGTCGATGCGCGAGGCCAAGCACGGCTCGGTCCTGGTCTGCGACGACGACGGCTCGCTGGTCGGGATCTTCACCGAGCGCGAT
>Ga0163144_10023016_pt1 | contig 12326 bp, 11 predicted proteins | sample OliLak19BULKMAT1_FD_123175 | JGI IMG/M metagenome (GOLD analysis project Ga0163144, IMG submission 123175) | Freshwater microbial mat bacterial communities from Lake Vanda, McMurdo Dry Valleys, Antarctica - Oligotrophic Lake LV.19.BULKMAT1 | ecosystem: Environmental > Aquatic > Freshwater >... | reverse complement strand
GCGCGACAACTGGCTCTCAAACCGCATCTTCACAGACTACGAGCAGATCGTCGCCCTCTGCTGCGAAGCTTGGGAAAAGCTCGCGCAGCGACCGTGGAAAATCATGTCCATAGGACTGCGAGAATGGGCTCATGGATGACGATCCGCGCAGGTTGGTATTAGTGTTCATTGGCGCCACTTTTGACAGGAGCCGACTGTGGAAGTCATTATTGTAATTGCTCTGATTTCTTACGTCTGCCTTTGTGTTGTGGTTGGGTGGGTAAGTGACCAGCGTGGACGAGGGATTGCGCTCGGATTATGGCTGTCGTTGTTCTTCTCCCCGGTGGTCGGCTTGCTGGTATTGCTGGCTTTAGGCGTCGAAAATAGCGCGAATTCCGATGGCTCATCCGCTGCTGTTGAGTGGGTGAAGGTAAGCGGTAGTCTCGACGTTCGCGAATACGAAGATTTCGCTCAGGCATTTCCGGGAACCCAGGAGGCCTACACTGCTCTTAAGCAAAAGCGATTGTTAGAAGAATGGCAGCGTCTCGATCAAACCGATGGTGAGGCAGTCGAAGCATTTTCCAGCACCATCACCTTTCCCCAACTGTCCGCAGAAGTCAGAAAGACCATTGAAAGCAATACTGCATCTTCGGCATCTGTGGCAGCCTACGTAGAGCGCTTGCGCAGTGAAGAGCAACATGCGTCCGACCTCGCTGCCAAGAAATCTGACCTCGCAGCCAAGGAGAAAGAACTGCAAGCTGCACAGGCCGCTAAATCACGCAAAATGGCAAACCAAACGCTATATGCAGTCGTCGGCATTGCAATCGCGATTGCACTGGCTTGGCTGGTTTTAAGGTGGATTGATCAGAACAATATGCGCCGAGTTCTTAAGGAAGCGTCAGTTGAGGCTAGTATTGACCCCAATTCTACATGTGCTGATCAAGAAGTGTCTTTTTTGGTCGCTGAGGTACGTGAGCGCGAAAAAAATTCCGAGCTCCGCGATCGAATACAAATCATCGATGCCAGGCTATCTCAGTCTGAAATATCCTCCACGGAAAGCAACAGGCTAAATCAAGAGGTTTCCGCGTTGCGAAATCAGCTTGTGACTTCAAAACAATATCAGCAGATGGGGGTCGCTCGTGACGCGTTTTACGATTGTCAGAGTTCCGCTGGCAGATAAATCCGCGGGGACCCGATGCGCAAGTTGCGCTTGATAACTGAAACACCCCAAATTTGGGAAAATGCCGAGAGATGTATCCGGAGAGTTCGCCGGCGCCATGGACTTTACCTCACATGATTTACCTGAATTCAGGAACCTGCCGGGAAACCCCCTGACACTTCGGCCTTACCCGAAGAAACGCCGTGTAAAGGCGCTCCTGCACCTATAGAACGGCAGGGAGCCGCTCTGTTTCCCGAAGTGGCCGAAAGATGGGGATGGCTCTCCACATCGCAGCGAATTCAGCTGCTCCCGACATAATCGGCTTGCCTACTTCCTGAGCGTGAAATCGCGCCAGCAGCTCAGCTCGCTCTATTGGACATGTCGCATCGGCTGCGCTGACGTCTTCGAAGTGGATAACTCGCCGTTTGTCCGATCGCCGGAACAGTGCGATCTCGCGGGTGCAAAGCGGACAGGCGCCGTCAAACCAGACGGTCAGCCGGGTGTCGGGGGTTTGAGGTGCGCTCATTTCCAAGGTGCCTGATCTAACTTTGGTCTTTCGTTTCTGCGATTTCCGGATCCAGCAGGATCGGCGCAGCCCCCCCTTGCGAACAAAAGGAGGAATGCCCCAGTCATCAACCTCGGCCTACGGATTTGAGGATGAGACTTTTCTACTTTGGCCAAACTGCCCATTCGTCGTATGCGTAGCGTTGCTGCAAACGTACGGAGCAACTGCTTGGATTTTGGTTTTGCCCGTTTCCTCGAAATTTTCGAGCAGCGGTTCGGCAAAGCGCCTACAACGGCCTTGCTGGTCCTCATTGGTCTCGCAGTGGCCGCCGTTTGTTTGCAGCTAATTGTCGATAACGTGCTCAAACCTGTGCTTGGCTTGTTTGGCGGCATGAGTCCCACCGAGATCAATCGCTATATCAGGGACACGGTGCTGCCATTGTTGCTTTCTCTTTTGGCGGTTTACTTCCTGAGTTCGTTTCTGGTGGCGCTGGTCGACAAAGTTGTTCGCCGTCGAACAATCGACAAGGAAGTTGCGCGGATAAAGTCAGACCTCGACAAGCACGCCGAGCAAGCATTCAGCGAGACGTTAGTTCGCAGTTATGACTTCTTGCACAAACTGCGTGATTTGTCGCGTGAGGAAGCCAAGCGGTTTTTTGATGAGGCCTCTGCAATATTGCAAGCAGAGGCGACCGCAAAATCCGACGAACTCTTGCGGCAGATCGAGAAAACAAACACGGCAGTGGATGAGACGAACGCGACGGTGACCAAGTTGCAGCGGCTATTGGCGCAAATGGAAGAAACGCCTGAAACCGCTCAAGAAACCCTACGGCGGTTTTTGCGCGGCGAGTGATCCATGTGCGGACGCGCCAGCTTTGCCAAAGCGCTTTTCTCGTTCACAGAGTATAGCGCCAGTGACTCCAGAATTAGCGAGGAGCGGCTTTAATATGCTGTCTGGTGTCGGACAGCGGGGAGCGCAAAATCGCTGCCGGTGAAGGTCTTGGAGTCTTGGCGCCTGTATAAGGCAAATAGCTCAGTTCGGTTCCGGGATTACGCGAGCCAGCTAAGCGGCCTCTCCGACTCACAAGCAATTCCGATTTCCACAAGCGGCAAGCTTGACCGTGTTCACTATATGTTCTTTGTCCCGGAATTATCCCCGGAGACGCAGAATGCGCAGACCAGAAACGCTCGAATGCCTATACCTCGACTTCGATGGGTTTTTTGCGTCGGTGATGCAGCAGGCAATGCCGTCGCTGCGGGGGAAACCTGTCGGCGTTATTCCCTTTGAGACTGACGCCGCGGATCGGACCTCTGTCATTGCCTGCTCGAAGGAAGCCAAGGCGCGCGGCTGTAAGAACGTGATGTCAGTGACAGACGCGCGTCGGCTCTGCCCCGACATCCTGCTGGTGCCGCAGCGCCCCGATCTTTTCCGGCGTGCGCACAATACGCTGCTCAACGAGATTGCCTGCGAGATCCCCATCGAGACCGTGAAGTCGATTGACGAACTTGCTTGTCGCCTGGACGCGAAAGACGCGCGGGAGCCAGAGCGACTCGCGAAGAGACTGAAAGACCGGATTGCCGCCAATGTCGGTCCCTACATTACCTGCTCGATTGGCTTTGCAGCGAACCGGTTGTTGGCCAAGACCGCCTGCAAGATCGACAAGCCTAATGGTGTGACCGTCTGGCGGCCGGAAGACATGCCTGCTCCGCTCCTGCCTCTCCCGATCAGCGAGATTTCCGGCATTGGACCGCGGTTGGAAATTCGTCTTATGCGCGCCGGGATCACCAACATGCAGAAGTTGCTCGCCACCCAGCCAAAGCACCTGCGAAAACTCTGGGGGAACGTGAACGGTGAGCGCATGTGGTACGCGCTGCACGGTTATGAAATCAAAGCGATGCCAACCGCGCGCGGCATGTATGGCCACGGACGTGTTCTGCCCCCTGAGTGGCGCAATCCAGAAAAAGCCGAAGGTTGTTCGCGGATGCTGCTGATGAAGGCCGCGCGGCGGATGCGCCGGGACGGATACAATGCGCGCAAGCTTTGGCTTTGGCTGGACACCAGAGGAGGCGGCTGGTCAGGCGAGCACACCCTGCCGAGCGTGCATGACGATCATGCATGCCTCGAAGCGCTCAGAGCTTTGTGGGAGCGCGCGAAGGTCCGTATCAACAAGCGCGCCGCCATCTTCCGCGTCGGCGTAACGCTGCTCGACATCACCCCGAGCGAAAACCGCCAGCTCGATCTGCTTATGGACGACGACAAGGAATGCCAGCGCTGGGAAGCGATCACCGACACTATCGACGGCCTGAACGCGAAGTTCGGCAAGCGCGTCGTCACCATGGGAGCGTGGAAGCAGCCTCCAGGTGGGTTCACCGGCGGGAAGATTGCTTTCACACGTATTCCGAGTGCGGAGGATTTCTGGTGAGCTGGTTGTCTGATGTGAGTCTCAAGGATCTCGATGACACCCAGAGCCTCGAGGCGACGTGCGTCCGGTGCCTGCACACTTGGCAGCAAAGTCCGACGCAGCTCCTGATCAAGGTTGGCCACCGGAATGTTTATCTCGATGAAGTCGCTGACAATCTTGCTTGTCCCCGGTCGGGGTGTCGGCACGTGGGGGTGAGGCTGACGCTGGTGAGGAATAATGACACAACAGGTTTCGTTGGCGGGATGCCGTGATAGCTGAACGCCGCCTCGGCAGTTCAGCAGCGGCTAATAGAGATCGAAAAGGCTTGTCACTCGATAGCCAAAATTGTCGTCGCTTGCACAATTGAGCCTAGACCTGCCAAGTCATCGTACAATTCCCGCAGTGTGCATTTTGTACGGTTCTTTCAGTCACCTTCTTCGGACCAATAACCGCGCCGACACCGGTCTCGCGCGTGCGATCTTTCGCTAATCCTGCCTTCACTCGCACATGGCCTTTAGTCGAACAGTGGGGACATATTACCTCAGGCTTAATTGGTCCGTATGTTGTTTCGAGATACCGTTGCTCTAGCATGGCTTGGTGAGCTTCGGGATCGCTTTCCTCCATCCGCTTATCGCGCTGCCGTCGCCTCTGAAAATACTCGTCGTCTAATTTCGCACTTTCCGACCGGAAAACGGCGGCGACTACATGCCAACCGATGACCAATGCGGTTGCGAACGCAAATACTGCGCCATAATTATCTGAGTCGAAATTTGTGAGTAAGTAGACCATCCCGGCGACCGCCGAAGCAATGTACACGACCCACCCAACCAAACTCATTAGCTGCATCTTCCCGTCCTCGCCTAACTGCTACATAAAACATGCATTTATTGTGCCTTGTTGACAACGAACTCTGATTTCTCCGTGATCTGCGATGATCTCTGGGATTGTTAAAAACAATTCGTCGGGAATCTGACCTGTTGACCAACTGGCCTCAGACACCGCGCCAATGACTCCAAATTGAGCCAGGAGCGGCTTCCGCATGCTGGCCGTCGTCGGACAGCGGGGAAGGCGAAATGGCCGCCAGTGACGAAACTGGAGTCATGCCGCCTGTATAAGGCATTTCGCACGATTTGGTCCCGGGATCGGTGGGTGTACGGAAAAACCTTATGGTCTCGGGTCCTCGCATTTTCCGGCGGCGATATGAGCACTCACCCGGCCTCCCGCACCGCCTCGAACGATGACTCGTCTCCCATGTGGAAGAAGAACTGACCGGTGATGTGTCCTGGCTTCACGATGGTTGCTTTCCCGCGTCCGCAGCGATCGTCTCGTTCGTCCAGACCCTGCCAGCTGAATTCCGCGATGGGTAATCCGCCGGTCTCCGAGTAGCGGACATCAAGCCATGCTCGCACCGCAATGAACCGCATCTCACTTTCATCGCCGTCGAACCTAATGAAGCCGGGGACGACCAGATCCACGAACTTCTGCTCCCACATGTCCATATGGGTTATGCGCCATTTGCCTGAGAAGGCTTTTTCGATCCGGTTCATGGTTGAAGGATAGCATCGTCGCCGATCAGCCAGAACCTGAAAAACTAGAGGCGAAGGAAACTATGTGGGTCTGCGGACGAAGCGCATATACTTTGCACGGGTCCAGCCTCTCCCGGGGAAATCCAGTGATTGGGGAGAGTGGAGACAGACTATAAGGGAAAAGCATCCGGCTCCGGGAAAATGCCGAGGCAGAGGACCCAACGGTCGCTCCGGTTTTCTAAGACTTCGCTTCAGGCGCGAGTGATCGAGCATCAGCTCAGATGCGTCCAGAGCTGGTTCTGATCACCGCCGCTGGTTGGGTAGAGCGAAATACCGAGGAAGCTGTCAGTGCCTCTCCCTGCGCGTTACAGCTAGGGGTGCGGTGAGGCGTCCAGGTCGTTGCCGGAGCAGACCGATCTTCTTAGAGAACACCGGAGATCCTGCTAAGCCTGCTTGTCCGGATCCCACTGGTGAAGAACCTAAGCTTTTCGAGCGCCAGTAGGCATTAAACTGACCCTACAGTGACCCGACACCTATGAAGCGATCTGGCCTTTCTGGATCTCAGCAACACAGAGGGTCGCTCAACTGCTTTCTAAAGGCCGTTGCTGAGAGAAGTAACCACCAGTTCTGCGTCTCTTCTTGAAGGATAGCGGTAACAAGAAACAGTGGTATTCCAACCGCGCTTTGTTGGTCCGTCTATGGAGAGACAAGGTGTGTATCTAGGGAACTACTCAGCTGTAGCGCTTTCGGTCCTTGGTAGGTGGAGGAGGGGGAGATATCAGCGCTTCGTTCGCTTCGCTCTCTCCGCCTGCTGATATCTCCCCCTCCGTCCAGTCAGCTTGGTAAGAAGGAGTGACTGCGCTTAGGGTGGAGAGAAGGCTTGCTGGTTCTTGGTACGGCTTCGCCATTACCGCCGGAAGCGGTTTTGACTTTTTTGAAAGAACACCCCCTTCGGCACAAGAGTGCAAGCACCGTCGGATTGTGTTCAGTTCTAACGCTTCGGCACCAGTGGCTTGTCGAAATTCAGCGATCGATGACCTGTAACTGGATCGATCGAATAGAAGCGTGTCGGCTTGGTTCGTTGGTTCAACGAGCGGAGCTCCGAGAAAAAGAAACTGTGATCCGAGAAATCCTCAGCATCCCGAAAGTCCTTCAACATGTAGGACGGCCAAGACTGCTCTTCGATTGAGCTGCTGAACACCGACCACCCAAGCGCTTGCCAATTGGCGACCGCGGATGGCTGGAAGACCTCCCGTTTCGCAGTGTCGTTGAGCAGCACTTTGTCCCGAACCTCGAGAGGCCGATGTCCTCGATTGAAAGTTTCGAGAATGGTGCACAACCGGAGCCGCTCATCGATCTTACAGAGCGGCGCTTTTCTTCGTTGCTCAGGCAGGAACCACCCAATGTGGACATGCGGATGTACGCCGACCTTTTCCACGACGCAGAAGGCCTCAAACCGGTCATCCGCTGCTACTCGATAGCCAACATGCTCTGTATTGAAGAACAGCTTCTCAAGCCGGAGAACGACTTCCGATACCCTTCGCTTCGCCAAAGCCACATCACGCGCATTGCCAGAGCGCACGCGACCATAAGAAATCGGCTCGCGGTTAAACTGAATGGTCGTAGCCGCGTAGGGTCGCTGGTCATTGATGAATGCCGACCAGGCGCGAGAAAGTTTTTTCGTTTCAATGTTCATGTTGCCTAGTCAGTCGCCATTCTGATCCGAAATAGAAAAAGTCTCCGGCGCAAAGCGGAGGCTCAATTTCTGGGGGGTCGGATGGCGTTGCTAGTTTTTGACCGCGCGCCTTACCTGACAAATATTACACCACGTTGGAGCCGAGCAAAAAAGTGCCGGATGGCTCATTCATCATGTCGCAAGCCATTTTTCGCGCGTTTGCGGTTCGAGATGCGACCTTTGTCATTGGTCAAAGTGCGTTGTTTGCGGCATCCAATTCAACAGACTTTTCAACACGAATTTCAACACAGGTTGGCTCGTATGCCGTTGAAATATAATAATTACTTTGCTACCAAACCTCTATGGAATTCAACTGAGTCCATCCCCTAGGGACTGCCAGCTTCTCCGCCCTTATTTTGCCGCATCTTCCCTCGAATGAGGTCCCGAATCACTCGGGGCTTGTGAACATCGCGTGACAAGCGCGTTTTCGCGCACTAGTTTTCGTGTCTGGGGAATGTGGTTGATGACAAATAGCGTGGCCAGAAGCGAATCAGATCCGCCAGCTGCCGAACCGGTGGTCCGGGTGATCGGCCACGTGAAGTGGTTCGACACCGTCAAGGGTTATGGCTTCATCGTCGCGGAATCGGCGTCCGACGCGGCGCTGACCGGCGACGTGATGATCCACATCTCCTGCCTGCGCGACTATGGCGAAACCTTCGCCGACGAGGGCGCCAAGATCATCTGCGACGCGGCCCTGCGTCCGCGCGGCTGGCAGACCGTCCACATCATCGAGATGGAGCGCCCCCGCGCCGCCGTCGCCAAGGAACGTGGCGAGCGTCCGGACTACGAAACCGTCACCCTCAAATGGTTCAACAAGGCCCGCGGCTACGGTTTCGTTCGCCGCAGCACCGACGAGATCGACATCTTCGTCCACGCCGTGGCTCTGCGCAAAGCCGGCTATGACGAGGTCGAGGCGGGCACACTTATCGAGGTCGTCATCGAGTCCGGCGCCAAGGGCGACCATGTCCTCTCCGTGCGGCCGAAGCGCTAAACAGCGTCCGGCGCTTGCCGCTTTCGATTCCGGTGATTATTCCTGCCCGCATGACCCGTTTCCTGTTTGCCTCTGCCGCCGCGCTGGTCCTGTTCGCCCAGCTTGCCTTCGCCCAGCTGGCGGTGACCCCGCTGACCGTGAAAACCGATGAGGCCTCGCACGCCTTCACGGTCGAGATCGCCGATACGCCGGACGCCATCCGCCTGGGCCTGATGAACCGGGAAAGCCTCGCGCCGGATGCCGGCATGCTGTTCGATTTCGGCGAAGTCCGCCCCGCCAGCATGTGGATGAAGAACACGCTGATCCCGCTCGACATGCTCTACATGGACGAAGCCGGCCAGGTCATCGCCATCGCCCGCAACGCCGTCCCCGGCTCGCTCCGCTCCCTTGGCCCGGGCGTTCCGGTCCGCGCCGTGCTCGAAATTCCGGGCGGCCGCGCCAAGGAACTGGGGATCACCCCCGGCGACACCGTCGAGCATCCGATCTTCCGCAAAACGGGTGGCTGATTCCGCCTCGCCGGCGCGCGAACCCCGGCCGGGCTTTGCTGCCTCCCCCTCGCGCGGCAAGTTCACCATCCATAACGGGCCCAGCTACCGGGCGACCGCCGAAGGCGACATGCGCACCGGCCTCTGGGTGCTGGAACGTCACTGCAACGGCATGGGCTTCCTGCACGGCGGCATGGCCTGCGCCTTCGCCGACAGCGCCCTTGCCTGGGCCGTCTGGACCGCCACCGGCAAGATGTCCGTCACCATCAAACTGACCGTCGAGTTCATGGAAATCGCCCGCGAAGGCGAATGGATCGAAGCCCATCCGAGGGTCACCGCCGTGGACGGCGAATTCGTCCACGTCACCGCGCGCATCGTGAAGGAAGACGGCGCCCTCGCGGCCCGCTCCGACGCCGTGTTCCGCACCGTGCGCCGCAAGGCCTGAGGCTTAAAGCCCGAGTTCCCTGAGCGCGAATTCCTTGATCGTCTTGTAGTCCGCCTTGCCGTTCGCCGCGCGGCCGAGATTGTCCTTGAACAGGATCCGCTTCGGCGCCTTGTAGCGCGCCAGCCGGCCTTGCACGAATGCCCGCAATTCGTCTTCCGTCGCCGCGCCCTCGAGTGAGACGACCGCCGTCACCGCCTGACCCCACTTGTCATCCGGCACGCCCACCACCAGCGCATCGCGCACCGAGGCGTGAGACTTGAGTGCCTCCTCGACCTCCTCCGGATAGACTTTCTCTCCGGCCGTATTGATGCAGTTCGAGCCGCGCCCCAGCAGCGTGATCGAGCCGTCTGCTTCGACGATGCACCAGTCGCCCGGAATGGCGTAGCGCATCCCGCCGATGGTCTTGTAGGTCTTCGCCGTCTTGTCCGGATCCTTGTAATAGCCGAGCGGCACGGCGCCGCCGCGCGCGATGAAGCCCGGCTCTCCGCTGCCGGGAAGCACTTCGCGGTCATCCTCGGTGAACACCTTGCAGCTGACGCCGATCTCGAACTTGGAGGTCTGCGTGCCGCCATCCGCCGTCGTGATCGACGAGCCGAAGCCCACCGCTTCGGACGCGCCGAAACTGTCCGTCAGCGCCGTCTGCGGAATATGCTTCAGCAAGCCCTGCTTGACCTCCGCACTCCACATCACACCAGAGGAGACGATGTTCAGCACGCTCGACAGGTTCCAGCGGCCGGGATTCTCGTCCAGTGTCTGCAGCATCGGTTTGGCGAACGCATCGCCCACGATCGCCATCGACGTCACGCCGGTGGCCTGCACCGTGTCCCATAGGTTCACAGGACTGAACTTCGTCTTCTCGGACAGGGTAACTACCGCGCCGCCATTCAGCATTGCGCCCATCGCTGTGAACCAGCCGGTACCGTGCATCAGCGGGCAGGCGGGCACCTGGCGCGAGAAGCGGCCAACCGTCAGCGCGTTCTGGACATGCTCGTCCATCGTCTCCGGCACCGGCAGGCCCATCTTGCGCACGCCTTCCATGCTGGCTTCGCGCCAGATGTTGTGCGTCCACATCACGCCCTTCGGCAGGCCCGTGGTGCCGCCGGTGTACAGAAGGAAGATGTCATCACCGGAACGCTTCGGCGCGAGCGGAGACGGATCGCCAGTCGTTGCGAGTTTCTCGTAATCCTGCGCAAACGGCGCCGCCGGGCCGCCGCCAATCTGCACCCAGGCCACCACGCGCGGCAGGCGCTGACGCACCCGCTCGACTTCGGCCATGAACTCCACATCGAAGAACACCACCGTCGAATCCGAATTGTCGATGATGTAGACCAGTTCGTCATCGAGATAGCGGTAGTTGACGTTGACCGGGGACAGGCTCGCTTTGAAACAGCCCGCCATGGCTTCCATGTATTCCGGCTGGTTGCGCATGTAGAAGCCGGCCTTGTCACCCGCCTTGGCACCCAGTGAAATCAGCCCGCGCGCGAGCCGGTTGGTTCGGGCCGTGAACTCCGGCCAGTAGATCTTGCGCTCGCCATGCGCCACGGCGAGATCGTCCGGACCGAGCGCCGCGCCCACAGCGTCCAGCGTGTCACCAAAGTTCCAGTCCATGCGCGTTCTCCCCTTCGCCGTCCGGCGATTATATCGTTAGGGCGAATGGTAGGAGCGCGGCCGGGCAGGAGCAATCCTTGCCCCAACGCAAACGGCCCCCCGGATCGCTCCGGAGGGCCGCTCGTTTTGTAGAGAGGGATAGGGTTGGACTTAGAAGTCCATACCGCCCATGCCGCCCATGCCGCCGCCGCCCATGCCGCCGCCGCCGCCTGCGTCCTTCTTCGGCGCGTCGGCAATGCCGGCTTCCGTCGTGATCAGCAGGCTGGCAACCGAGGCCGCGTTCTGGAGGGCCGAACGGACCACCTTCACCGGGTCGATGACGCCCATGGCGACCAGGTCGCCATACTCTTCAGTCTGGGCGTTGAAGCCGAACGAACGGCCTTTGTTCTGGAGGATCGTGTTGACGACCACCGAACCTTCAACACCAGCGTTCTCGGCGATCTGGCGAAGCGGAGCTTCCAGGGCTTTGCGAACGATATCGATACCCGCTTTTTCGTCGTCGTTGAGACCAACCACGCTGATGTTCTTGGAGGCGCGCAGCAGGGCCACGCCGCCGCCCGGAACGATGCCTTCTTCGACAGCCGCGCGGGTTGCGTTGAGCGCGTCGTCGACGCGGTCCTTCTTCTCTTTCACTTCGATCTCGGTGGCGCCGCCAACCTTGATCACGGCCACGCCGCCAGCAAGTTTCGCGAGACGCTCCTGGAGCTTCTCCTTGTCATAGTCGGAGCTCGTGTCTTCGATCTGCTTGCGGATCTGGCCGACACGGGCCTCGATTTCTTTCTTCTTGCCGCCGCCGTCTACGATCGTGGTGTTGTCCTTGTCGATCGTGATGCGTTTGGCTTTGCCGAGCATTTCCATGCCGACGTTCTCGAGCTTGATGCCGAGGTCTTCGGAGATGACCTGGCCGCCCGTCAGGACAGCGATGTCCTGCAGCATGGCCTTGCGGCGGTCGCCGAAGCCCGGGGCTTTCACGGCGGCGATGCGAAGGCCGCCGCGCAGCTTGTTGACGACGAGGGTTGCGAGAGCTTCGCCGTCCACGTCTTCAGCAATTATGATCAGCGGCTTCTGCGACTGGACCACGGCTTCGAGGATCGGCAGCAGCGGCTGAAGGCTCGACAGTTTGGACTCGTGCAGCAGGATCAGCACGTCTTCGAGTTCGACCATCATCTTGTCGGCGTTGGTGATGAAGTACGGGCTGATATAGCCACGGTCAAACTGCATGCCTTCGACAACGTCGAGTTCAGTGTCAGCTGACTTGGCTTCTTCAACCGTGATCACGCCTTCATTGCCGACTTTCGCCATTGCTTCGGCAATCATTGCGCCGATTTCGCTCTGACCGTTCGCCGAGATCGTACCAACCTGGGCGATCTCTTCGTTGGTTTTCACCTTCTTGGCGTGGTGGGCGAGGTCCTTGACGACTTCGGTCACGGCCTTGTCGATGCCGCGCTTCAGGTCCATCGGGTTCATGCCGGCAGCCACGCGCTTCATGCCT
>Ga0163144_10023013_pt1 | contig 12327 bp, 12 predicted proteins | sample OliLak19BULKMAT1_FD_123175 | JGI IMG/M metagenome (GOLD analysis project Ga0163144, IMG submission 123175) | Freshwater microbial mat bacterial communities from Lake Vanda, McMurdo Dry Valleys, Antarctica - Oligotrophic Lake LV.19.BULKMAT1 | ecosystem: Environmental > Aquatic > Freshwater >... | reverse complement strand
GCCACAGTAGACGATGATGAGTTGCTCCGGGCGAGCGCCGTGTTTGAGGTAAAACCCGCGGTGGAACTCCGAGATGCAGACGATGAAATCAGCGCGGCGGATTTTGTCTTCCAGCGCGCAGCGATCGCGGAACAGGTCTGTAGCGTGCCCTGTAAAGCTGAAAGATGAACCAAGTAGCCATGAGCCGTACATTGCAATAGTGCCGCAGGAGTGTATCCACTGTGAGTGGATATGCGATACAACTTCAGATCTTTGTCGGATGCCATGAGCCCAATGGCATGCTACAAAAAAATGCGCCAATCCGACCAGACGGGCACGCAAATGTTCTCGCTTGCCGAAAATGGCGTTTTTTAGTGCCGAAAAAAAAGTGCGATTAAAGAGCAAGGGGGCGGTCAATACCGATGCCGTTATTCCGAGAGCGGAAATAGGGTAAATGACTGAGGTCCGCTCGTTCATGTCGATAGCCCATGCGGATCCGTGCATCAACTTTCCCGGCGAGCGCATTGAGTGGAGTTTGAACGGAATGCCAGATGCCTCGACACGACTCAGTTCGTTCGCAACCCATGCGTTACCAATGCCGTTGGTTGTGACGTAATGAATCATCAAATGTTCAAATTGGCCACTTGGAGATGGGCCATCCGGTGTTGTTGCACGCAGTTATTTTCTTTGCTTGAGATAGAAAGCCAGTATCGAGCCTGCAGCCATGTGCATGTCCTCAATTACCCCATACTGGTCGCTATCCACGTGGAAGCACACATCTACAAGTGCGCGCAATTTTCCGCCGGTGAATCCCGTCATGCCGATTGTCACCGCTCCTTTGCTTTTGGCAAACGTGGCTGCTTTAATGGCGTTGGGGGAGTTTCCAGAACCGGAAATGATAACGACTACGTCACCACGCTTGATGTAATTCTCAAGCTGGCGCGCAAACACCTCATCGTAGCCTAGATCATTGGCGATTGCCGTCATGAATGGAACGTTGTCGTTCAGGGAAAGGCAACGCAGCAGGGGCTTGCCTTTGCGCTCGGCTGTTTTGCACCAGTCAGTGGCAATATGAGAGGCGGTGGCTGCCGAACCGCCATTGCCCATAACAAAGACTTGGCGCCCTGTTTGTTCCGCCTTTTCAAGTGCCTTCGCGATTTTCTCGAGGACGTTCAAGTCCAATGCTTGCCATTGGCGAAGTTCTTGGTCTCGATACCATTTTGCGAATTCGCGTATGGGCAGGCCGCCGGGTCCGGTACCTGTCATGTTTGTGGACCCGAGGCCAGGGTTTTTTTTCTCTTTGATCATGTATTTCCTTGATGTTATGTTTTAAAGCCGACTAGCCTTTCGGCAAAGCGAGAACATCTCTGTTAATGAACTCCCGCAACGCATTGATCAACTCAGGTGTTGCGTGCGGACCAACGACTTGCTGACCAACCAGTCCATCAATTTTTTCCAATCGTGCACTCAATTCGACTTCATCCAAAGCTACGGCGACGGAACCAAAGCGTCGAAACTGCTCAGCTGTTGCGACTTGGTGATCGTTGCGTGTTTCCCGGAGGCTTGCGCGCCGAGGCATGATCAGAATCGGCTTTCCGAGATGTAGTGCCGTAATGATGGACCCTGTTCCTGCATGTGCGATGATTACGCTTGCGGATTCGTAACGGCGCCTGAACTCTCCGGGATCGAGGAACGGCGTCCATTCCATGCTGGATGGGCGATAATCTGAAGCGCCGATCTGCGCGAACACATCCGAACGCCCGTGTGCAGAGGCCCACTGATCAACTGTACGAACCAGTCGGTCAAACGCCATTTGGGCGCCGACTGTCAGAAATATCACAATACCGTTCCTTTATAATGCGGTCCATTGGGCCTTGCTAGGTGAGGCCACTGGGTTAACCACAGATCGGCATATTTGCCAATCATTTTTCCGGACATCGACAATTCATCCACGTTGGCGATGCTATCCACCCAGATAGTCTTCGCGCCAAACCACTTTGCAAGTCGCAGGCAAAAATATCCAGGTAATGCTCCTGTCGATATAACCACGTCAGGTTGCATTTTCAGAATAATCCAAGCCAGTTTTACCAGCGTTTGTGGGGATCGCCATATATCCCAGCGCGTTACGTCCCGAACCGTGTAGAAACATGCAGCACCTGCTTCTGGGCGGTAGGCCGCATCAACGGTTGCCACTGACAAATCATGCCCTTCGAACGCCGGCGTAAGTCTGAGCAGTTCGACCCAGTGCCCGCCACCACTGGAGACAGCTAATATCTTTTTTGCGTGGATTTGAATACCTTTCATGGTTTTTCGCGCAGCCATCATTTTTGGATAGTCGGATTTGAAGGGGTTGCTGACTCTTCGTTGTTACGCACGTCCAATGCTTGGTGTATTTTTTGGATGCGACTGTGATAGCGGTCTACGGTGCGTCGTTTACCTAGGACCAGGGACAGCAATTCGAACCGCCGTAGATGGCGACGAAACTCCTTGTTATCGAAGCGGGGTGCGCCGGTCAGTGATGCCTTGATGTATCCCCAAAGTATGCCCCAGCCACCGAGTACGTATGGTTTTTCCATCATTCGATACAGCGCGACCGCTGTGACATAGTAAAGCGCCGAGCCCATGAAATATTTACCGAAACCCCAGCGGGTCCTTCCTGCCCAGATACTTTGTTGGCTGCTCCCCATCTGTCGTTGATGAATGATGCGCAGCTCAGGTCGGTCTGCGGATCGTGCTGTCCAGCCCGTCATCCGGCACAGATGGCCGTCGATGCCGTCCCAGCTTACTTGCCGCACGAAGCCACCGATGGCCTTGAAACTTGCTGTCCGATAGAACTTTGCGGCACCAATTGCATTCTCGTCGCCCATGCGCTCAGGAGTCAGACGGCCATCCGTTTCGCGCAGGAACACTTTTCCGGAGAAATTGGCCAATGTTGGATCGGCCTCCATTTCCTTGATTACGTGCTCAAAGTAAGTGGGTTGTAACTCGAGATCAATGTCGAGTTTGCAGATGTAGTCATAATCGCTCAAATCAACAGTGTCGAGTCCTGCATAGAAAGCTTCAATGACCCCGGGGCCTACCGCACGGTGACCACGATCTTTGCGTGTAATGATCTTAATCCAAGGATAACGTTCGGCATATTCTTTCAGAATGAGTGGCGATTGATCTGTTGATCCATCGTCGACAATGACCCAAGTCGCAGGAGAAATCGATTGCGCAACGACAGCGTCAAGAGTCCTGCGCATATAATTCTCCTCATTGCGGCAAGGGGAAACGATTACGTAGCGGCGACTCATGAACGAGGATAAGTCAGGTGTAAGTAAGGCGAGTGTATCAAGGAAAACGCATTTATTCTGGATTGCAGTAGTTTATGTGTGGTGGGCTCAAGGCATAGCCTGCACGAAGAGCGCATCACCGCTCTTTTGGCCCTCGACCAACTTTATCGCCGGGGCTGGCCGATTGACCACGAATTTTTTCTGAAATACGTTTGCCCAAGGCAATGCATCGGTTTTCATAGTAAAAAGTTGAAAGATGAGCAAGTAAAAATGTGACTGCAAAATAGAGGGGGCGCTTTGCATACTTTGACCATCCATCACCGCTACCGAGCCAAGTTTGGATGAATACCGGATGAATGACGTACAGTGCGTAAGAAATTGCGCCAATGTAAGCGAGGGTGCGATTGTGTAGCCATATCGACAATCTCGAATTTTCATTGAGCAGAGTCCATCCGACGAGCAGTGATGCAAGATAAGGACGAAAATAATTCAAGAACTCGCTTGCCGGATGTGATGAGACAAAAAACAGCAGGAGTAGCAACCATGGATTAAATTTTGTAATAACGTTCTTGAATGATCTACCCAATTTGTCATTATAGACAAGTGCTAGAGTGGCGCCTGCGAGGATCTCGTCGATTCTGAAGTAAGTGGCGACGCCAATATGGACGCCGTTGATTACTCGAAATAAGGTGAATGCTATACAGAGGGCTGGTAGCAGTAACAAGCCCCTTTTCTTGAATATTAAAAACAGTAGTGCCACACCGAAATAGAACTGCATTTCAATACACAGGCTCCAGAAATGACTGGTAATGCTGCCTGTCTGCATAGGGGGCCAGTTGGCATAAAACAGCATGTGGGCGCGCCATGATTCAGGCGAAGCGTCGGTGATCGGCAGGACTATGATCAGAAATAGCCAAGCGAGAGGAATGATGCGTGCAATTCTACGAATTAGAAAATCGGTAACGCTGGAATTGTGCAAGAGAAAGTTTGTTATCAGAAACCCTGATAGCGTAAAGAATAGTGCCATGCCCATTGGGCCTGCCGTGAGATTCAATTGCCAGGATTTGGGGCCCAACCAAATCAGGTGTGTGGCCATGACCAGAAGAATACTGATACCTCGCCAGCCATCTAATACACGAAAGCGGTTATGGGGTTCTAGCATGACGTATGATTTTTATGGGGTTAAAAGTATCTGATGCTGCATCATTTGTATTCGATCAGTGCGCCACGTTTGCCGATGAGCTTGTTTGCGTAAAAGGTCAGCAGGCCTTGACCTTCTGGCAATCGGCCGAGCATGAGAAAAGTGCTTCGCAACCAAGCAGTTTTACTCAGGGGATTGTCGTAAAACGCGATACGGGCAACTTGGAGAGGATAAATCAGCAATAATCCCAGCCAGAGCGGATGAACATATGCAGCTATTAGAATGAAATAAGGAATTAATACACCCCATGCTAGTGCACGCTTTGCTTCGCGTGAATAATGTAGTTCAGGTGGTGCGCCATGCAGCCATGCGCCCTCTGCAAATGCGTGACCTGCGCGCTTGTTGCGTTTCCACCATTGTCCGAAGCGCATCATCGCTGCATCGTGTAGAGTCATCTCTACGTCCAGCCTCCAGATACGCCAAGCGGCGGCGCGCAAACGGACGCAAAGTTCTGGTTCTTCGCCAGCGATCAGATTTTCGCGGTAGCCTTTTGCTGCCTCGAAGGCTGTGATGCGCATCATCGCATCTCCACCGCACTTTCTCGTCTCGCCGATAGGCGTATCCCATTCGATGTCGCAGAGCAGATTGTAAATACTGCGCCCAGGCTGGATTTCACGACGTCGACCACAAACTGCTGCAACATCGGGATGTGAATCAAGGAATTTCGCTGCAGCTTCCAGCCAGCCGTTGACAATCAAGCAGTCCCCGTCAACGAACTGTACGTATGGCAGGCTGCGGTTGAGTTGCTGCAGCCGTTTGAACCCCTCGTTTCGTGCGCGTGCGGCAGTAAACGGAATGCGCATGTCGAGTTCAACAACGGAGCTGCCCAGCGCAAGGGCTATTGCTACCGAGTTATCTGTCGAACCCGAATCAACGTAGACTACAGTTGCGGCGCGGCTGAGCGCAGATTCCAGGCATTTGCGCAGGCGTTCTCCTTCGTTGCGGCCAATAGCTACGACACCGTATCGCGCACTTGAAGATTTGCATTCACCCACGGTGTTTGATCCAATTCAGTTCGCGCGTGCCGGTGATCTGTTTGAAATTCTGGCAATCGAGTGATTGTCCAAGCCAAGATCCCAGTTGCATGAGGTCGCGATCGAATTCAGATTCCAGAATTGACCGCATTTTTTCATTTAATACGGGGCGATGCTTCATGGTCAATCGGGTTTTTACCCAACTCCGCAGGCTTTGTGGGACGAAAGTTCGGCGCAGCCACGTCGCGGGTGCGGTATCGACGATAAGGCTGAAGAGCGGGAACTTCCGTAGCCGCTCGCTGGAAACGTTGGCGGGTTTTCGATCGTCGAGCCATTGTGGTGTATTGCCGTATCCAATAAAACGGGATACTCGTTCCAGTTCCAACTGTGGTTGGTGCAGCAACCGATCGAAGAAGACAGGCAGCACAGCCGTGGGGCCATACATTTCAAAGAATGGCGCGAGCTGCATTGCATATTTCCCGTAAGCAATCATTTCCGGGTGGCGATTAACGGCATCGTCGATGCTGCAATTGATGTTACCCATGGTCCATTCATGTATGTAATGGGAGACCAACCGGTCAACGGGATGGCGCATCACATAAACCAGTCGAACATTTGGCAGGTGCTCATGCAGCCGTGCAACACAACGCGGGTATGTGGGCAGTTTGGTGTAATGCGTGCTTGCTTCACCCAAAAGCGCACCGGGCGGCGCTGACGAAAACATTGACGTATACCATGCAATTCCTCTGTCGTATTGGTGATCGTCGCTGAAGAAATTAGGTTCCTTAGGATCACACATGAAGATCCCGGGTTGCTGCACAAGCTGCTCCTGAAGCGACGTGGTGGCCGACTTCATAGCGCCAATGATAATGAAATCAGGTAGACGTGTTTCAGACATGACGTGTAGTGACCCTGGAAACGGCAAAATATGCCATTGATTATCGCGGACTAATACCAAGAAGATGTCAACAATAACCGCAGTTGATTATTATCCTTTTCGTAAGGCATAAATTCATATTGTTATGAAATAAACTCGTTTGTTTTCAGTTGATCTTTATTTATTTGGAACGCTGTCATTGGACTGGCTCGGGTGTGTATAGTGCTTCAACGGATTTAGCCAATTGATCCAGATATCCAGCCACTGCATTTCGATTGCAGCTTTGTCGGTGCGACCCAGAACTTGTCGCGATAGGGACACAAGTCGCCCCAACCACCACATCAGGTTGGCCATGGTCAGCCCACGCCAGCCGTACAACTGGTAATACAGGCGTGCACGGGATTCGTAAAAATACTTGGGTAAGCGTTTCTTATTCTTGGTGTTTTCTTTTACGGGCGAACTGCCGCCCCGCAGGTGAACGACGCGAGCCGATGGGTTATGAACAATCTCCCAACCCGCCTTGCGAGCGCGATAGCAGAATTCGACGTCCTCGAAATACATAAAATAGCCTTCGTCGAGCAGTCCGATCTGATCAAATACTTCGCGGCGAATAAGCACACAGGCAAAACTAGTCCAATCAGGTCGTGCAATCTGCTCCTGTACCGGCATGGCCACGATATACTTCTTGAGCAGTCCATCAATGAACCCTGTTTGCGCCGAGGCCATCAGTTCACGGCAAGGGGTATGAAATCGGAAGCAACTCTCCTGACCCTGACCGTCCGGCCATTCCAGGCGCGGACTCACCAAGCCCGCACCGGTGAATTTCATCGCCGTTTCGAGCATGGTGTTGATTGCCTCCGGACAAACCAATGTGTCGCTGTTTAGTAGCAGATAAAACTCGGCCTGAAGTGTGTTGATACCCGTATTGTTACCGCCTGCAAAGCCATTGTTGTTGCGTGAGCGAACTAATCGAACCCATTGACTATATCCATTGTCGAAGATTGCTTTCTGGAGGACATCTGTAGAGTTGTCTGCTGAATTATTGTCGACGATTACGACATTAAAATTTCCGTTCTTCTCCCTCTCTGGAATCAGTGATTTAAGGCAATCCTCCACTAGGCGGGGAGTGCGGTAGTTGACAATGACGATTACAATTTTCGCAATCGTCGAAGGCGAACTATCGCTTAAACATGGATTATGAAGGGCGGGGGGGGCCATTGATTGTTATTTCAAGTACGCGATGTCGATCTCATTTCTCTTACGCTGACATGCGACTTTCCAGTGTGAGGATCCAATCCGCGATGAGATGAGGCTTTCGATGTAAAGTCGTATACCGTATCTGCGGATTTGATGTATTACCCGAAATTTCTTGTTTTGAAGAAAAAGGCAGAGTCTTTCCCACGGACTGGGTATCGCTGCGCCATGTTCACCGAGCTCGTATCCCAGTTGAACCAGTTGTGCGCCCAATTTTCCGTTAACGATTTGCAGTTCGCGTGGTGTATATTTTTTTTTCCATTGATAGCACAGACTCTTGTCAGGTGGCGTGTAAGTAGAATTGGACGTGTAACTCAACATCAGATCCGAATACGGCAGACTAAGAAATTTGCAGATAGCTCCGAGCCCAGCCTCTATGTCATTGACAATGTCTTCGTACTTAATCTCTAGGAACTGGTTCAGGGAGAGAACCTTACGTAGTTGATGCCAGGATTGCTCTGCATCGATCCAAATATCGACGCCGTGGTAAACATTTCCAGCCCAGCCCATGCCTACGCAAGAGCGCGCCACGTCACGCGGATCACGGAGTAAGTGGATGTAACGCGCATCGGGGAATACATAGGGTATACGGTGAAAATGACGGTGCACATTCATGCTCAAAACGGCGTCTGCTGACCTCATTTGTGTGACAAAAGATTGAATTAGATCAGTGCAAGTCAGACTTTTGTCTAGATTTAGGCGTTTTGCTTGGAATATTCTGTTTGTCAAAAGCCATTCGATGTAAGTAGCAGTATCGGGAAGTTCACCGTGGTCGCCAATCTTGTCAAACAGGAAATCACACTCGCCAGGATTAATGATTTTCGGATGTGAATTAAGCATTAGTCGCAGAAACGTGCTACCAGAACGGACAGGACCGACAAGGAAAACGGGGGGATTGGCGATATGGTTACTCATAAGCGGGATCTCAGGTGTGACAGCCGTAGCATCCGTTCGACTTTCTCGATCGATGCGCATCAAGGTTTTTCTCGGTTCCAACGAGAACGCAAATCTGGATTGCCGTCTGCGCATACGTGCTGATCGCTATCTTCAAGAAACGTCTCAAGCTGCCGCATAGTCTTTATGAAATCCTGTAAATCCTGAGTTTGACCATGTTCGAAATAATCTCAATAAATCAACTTTTTATAACCATCCCGACCGATTCAACGCCAGAGATGGGGCCGATCCAGAGCGTTCTCCTTTGAAAAACGTTGGGAAATTACTTTGGATAATTGAGGTGGAAAAATAAATGGGTCGCTGTCAAGAACGCAAGTGGTTTGCATAAAAAGCATCGAACAACATGCCAGTCGCTATGCCCAGCACTAAGCCACCTAGTACAGCAGCTTCCTTGCGTAAATTCAGGAGGCCATGCTTGTGGTTGAAGTAGAAAATCAAGGGCAGACTCAGCATGGGGCTAAGAGCAATAGCCCAAAGGGCACCAGTCAGCCCATAAAAGTGAAATGCAAAAGGAACGCTCGTAAACAAACCAACAACGCCAGAGATGGTTAGTATTGTCAAAAGTGCAGGCTTGCCGATCGCCAGATAAAATTGCGTGGCTACACCGAATCGAATGGAAAATAAGGACCAAGCCAGTATGGCGAGGTGATGGCCGGCAACTTTATATCTGCTATCGTAAAGAAACTCAATCAACTCTTCTCCCGAGACGTACAGAAAGCCCAGCAGAAAGAGCGATGCCAAGTCTATCGGCACTCTGAACTTGTAGTAATGCATCGAGAGGTCGGATGGCCTCAGACGTGCAGTCTCGCTCAGAGCTGGGTAAACGACGAACGCCAGTACCTTCTGGACCATGGTTCTGATGGTATTGACGATCAGAAAAGCAATAGAGTAGAAGCCAAGCACTTCGGCGCTAACCAATCCGCCAAGCAGCAACCGATCGCCGGCACCAAGAAGTGCGCCAAGGATGGAGGATGCAAAAATCCATTTTCCGAAATGGAAAATTTCTGAAAATGACTTTTGATGCCATTGGAAGCGGTTACTGGGGCCGGGTAGTGCAACATGGCTGAGAATGGTCCGTGCTAGGGCGGCGACAAACCCGCCAATGACCAAGGCCCATATTGTCTGACTGAAAAGCGCGTAGGCAATCATGAACACTAGTCCGCCGACTTGACTAACGAGATCAATGGCTGTCAAACGTCCCAGCGTAAGATTGCGGCTGGCAGTTAGCAGCTTAGTCGATTCAAATCCTGCAATAATCGCGTTGCACGCTATAGCGGCCAAGACCAGTGGCAACAGTGGTTCGGCAAAAGTGCTATCCCGCGAAAACCACTCAATGCCATTGGCTGCATGCAAAACCAAGCTTATTGCGAGGCAACCAAAAAATATCAGTAATCCACGAAGAATTTGGGTAATCCATGCGGTATTCAGAAACTGTGCGCTATTGCCTTGTTTGTTTTGAACGATGCTCTGGCGTAGCCCAAGATCCGAAAACATGTTGAGTGCATGTGTGGCCATTGTTGCAATAGCCATAATTCCGAACATCTCGGGTACCAGAAGGCGTGTCATTAACAGGTTGCTTCCAAGTCTTAGCACTTGGGCAAGTGCGTACCCCGCGAGCGTCCAACCTCCAGCCCTAAATATGCGTTGCCGGAACGATTGTCGATGATCTTGATGCATATTTGATTGTTGGGACTTCGTCACTTTTTTTCAAAGGTTGGCAGTATCTGCAATAAAATGGTCACGGCTGCCTATCCTGCAACTGATGAACCGAGCCAGATATAATTCCTGAGGCATTGCCACTATAGGGGTCTCAGCCAGAAATGGTGCTCGGACGAAAATGCTTTGCAGGCGATGTCGAAATTTTTCCTCTGGGCTCGAGTAAGGGGTCCGCTGCGAGCATGCGCACGTAAGCTACTCCAGCACCGGCTATGGACCAATAGACGATCGGAATGATCGAAATGCTGCTGACCGTAAAAATAATCACCATGATACCGAGCAGTGTGGCAAACAGCGCTTGACCCAAGGTATGCCGTTCATCGTGTTTGTCAGTTAGCTTTCGCATGGCGAAGAATATTTTCCAGGCGGTAACAGCAAAAAAACCACAAAAAAGAAACAGTCCAACCAGTCCACTAGATAATCCTATGGCTATGTAGGAATTAACCATGTCGAGGAAACCGCTGCCAGTGCGCAGCTCTTGAAACACAGGGGAATATAGGTAATTGGATGCTCCGAAAAACGGGTTTTGGAGAATGACTCCGATGGCAATCTCCACGAGGCGTTGCCGGTAAGTTATTGTACTTGCCTCGATTGTGCCGATAAACGGAAGATAGCTAACGATCTTCTCCCCCAGCGAAGTTTCCAAAAGGAAGGGAAGGCTGATTATTCCCAGTAATCCAAGTTTTGCTAGTCGGGACGAGGCGGACGGACCGGTCATCTGGAACAGCAATACCATCACGGCGGCTCCAACCCAGGGGCCACGGGAGAGAGGTGATATGAGTCCGGCAATAAGTAATGCCATACCTATCGCCCAGATGAATTTCTGTGGTACCAGACGCTGGAGATAGAGGTAAAGACCAATTCCGACCGCAATTACGTAGCCTAGGGCAATGGGTTGCCCCGTGCTCGCTATGGCTCGAAGTGTATCGTCGCGATCTAGATAACCGCCAAGGCTCCATTTCACATCCAAAGCCCTCTCTAAGGGGTCATATAACAACCAACCTCGCGCCGCTTCGAAGCATCCGACAGCACTGAGTATCATGGCGGCAATTGAAAATGCCATGAGCGCCTCGCGAAAGGACTGAAGATTTCTCAGTGAGCGACTGGTTACGTAGTAAGGGAGGAAAACATCAGTAAAGCTGTAAAAAATAATGACGCGCAAGCTGTTGGTTAGAGAGTTGGCTGAAAGCATCAGAAAGAAGTTCAGCAAAATGTAAGCAATAATAAACTTGTCAGTGAGTAGTTGGCCGAATCGTTCACTAGTGGGTTGCTTTCTGAGATAAAAATATGCAGGAAGCAACAATACCAAAGCCAGTAGCCGAGGATAGTGGACCGTGAAAAGCAGATTCATGATGCCCAATCCGGGAATATCCGCCTTAAGAGGAGATACTGCGAACAGTATGAAAAAAAACAGGGCCGGTTTGTTAGGTTCTTTTGCTGCCACGAAAAAAATGATCAGTGACGCGAGAATTACGAAAATCCAGAAATTGTGTGCAAGGAAGGCTGCGAGTGTGATTGCAAACCACGTGTTCCGCCACCGGCGGAAATCCTCAATGGAGCATGCGGTGGCGCAGGCTGGTGCCCGCGCAATGGCGAAAACTGCCGTCGCCAATACGAGTATGACGATCAACGTTCTCAGATGGTCCGGCATGACCTGACTAAACCGATTTTCGAGGCGTAATAATGCGCACCAAAATTGCGTCGAGCAGGATAATGATGATCAGTGCAATGAAGAACAGTACCATGCCGGAAAAACAATGCAAAAAACCTTGGCCAGCAGCATCGCCAAAATGGTATGTGACGAGCACCAGGAACATCACGCGCATGATATTGGCGCAAAAGGCAATCGGGAGCAGACTCGCCACGATCAAGCTGTTGTGAAGCCAGCTCTTACGCTGTGTCAAGTAGAGATAAAATAAGCCGACTGCAGAAAGACTGAACATCGAATTGATACCGGAGCAGGCATCTGCCACCAGCAGTTGATATTGTCCGACTGTGAGAACTACGCCACTGCGGCCAATCGGATAACCCGCAGCATAGAGAATTTGTTCAGCAATTACGGAAACGTGCTGTTTCAACGGCCCGGTTACCGCATCG
>Ga0163144_10023012_pt1 | contig 12327 bp, 12 predicted proteins | sample OliLak19BULKMAT1_FD_123175 | JGI IMG/M metagenome (GOLD analysis project Ga0163144, IMG submission 123175) | Freshwater microbial mat bacterial communities from Lake Vanda, McMurdo Dry Valleys, Antarctica - Oligotrophic Lake LV.19.BULKMAT1 | ecosystem: Environmental > Aquatic > Freshwater >... | reverse complement strand
TGGGATACTTTACCTTTTCTCGCAATCAGGCGCGTTTGCCCGGTTGGCCTACGCCGCCGGTATAATTGACCAACCCGGCGCATTTCCGGCCCTGACGCATGACCCCTACGCGGTCGGGATCATCCTGTTGTATGTCTGGAAAGAGATGCCGTTCATCACGCTGATCCTGCTTGCGAGACTTCAGAGGATCGGGCCCGACCACGAAGCTGCCGCGCGCAGCCTTGGGGCAACGCCCTGGCAGTCTTTTGCACATGTGTTGTTGCCGATGCTGCTGCCGTCGCTCCTTGCCGCGACGGCTCTGGTTTTTGCCTTTGCGTTCGGAGCCTATGAGGTTCCGCTTCTCCTTGGTGCATATGCTCCGGAGGCGCTGTCGGTTCTGGCCTGGCGCAGCCACACGGATGTCGATCTTGCGGCCCGACCCGAAGCGATGGCGATGGCAGTCGCCATCGCGGTGATCGCGAGCGGGGTGCTTGCCATCTTTGCCCGTCTGGCCTGGCCTTCCGGCGGACGCGGCACTTGAGTTGGGCCGGACCTCTTGGCGGCTTGGTCCGTCTGGCACTGGCGCTTTGGCTGGTCATGCCGCTGATTCCATTGGCGATCTGGTCCGTCGCACATGGCTGGCGGTTTCCGGCGCTGTTGCCACCGGACCTGTCACTGACGGCCTGGCACTACGCGCTGTCGCCTTCGTCTGGCGTGGTCGGTAGCCTTGGGGTGACGCTTTTCATCGCGACCGCCACCGCGGTCATCGCCACCGCCATCAGCTATCCTGCCGGGCGGGCGCTGGGTCGGTTCCGGTTTCCGGGCCGGGGTGCAGTGCTGCTTCTGGTGCTGGCACCTGCGGTCCTGCCGGCGATTGCCGTGGCGCTGGGACTGCAAGGGGTGTTCCTGCGCCTGGGGTTGACCGGGACGGTCGGGGGGGTCGTCCTCGCCCACCTGATCCCGGCGCTGCCCTATCCGACGCTGGTGATGGCCGCCGTCTTCGCCGGTTTCGACCCGGAGCATGAGGATCAGGCCCGGTGCCTTGGGGCACGAACACACCAGGTGTTTCTTAACGTCACCCTGCCTGCCGTCCTGCCGGGACTCTTGACCGGGGCGGTACTCGCCTTTCTGGTGTCCTGGTCGCAATACCTGCTCACACTCGGCATCGGCGGGGGACAAGTGCAGACGCTGCCACTTCTCCTTTTCACTTTTGCAACGTCCGGACGAAACGACCTGACCGGGGCGGTGGCGATGATCTATGTTCTGACCGCGGTGATCGTGCTGGCCCTGACCTTGGGTCGGCAGTCCAAAGCGGCCTTGCCCTATCGGTTCGGGATCAACCGATGACGCTGGACCTGCACCTCTCTGGACTGCGTGTGACCTATCCCGGCGCATCGGCGCCGACGCTGGACGGGGTGAATCTGACGGTCAGAGCGGGAAGTCTGACCGCCCTCCTTGGCCCATCGGGGACGGGCAAGACAACTGTCCTGAAGCTTGTCGCTGGCCTTTTGCAACCGGATGCCGGTGATATACGGTTGGGGGGCCAATCGATACTCGCGCTCCCACCCGAACGCCGCAAAGTGGTGCTTGTGTTCCAGTCGCCCCTGTTGTTCCCACATCTGACGGTGGCCGAGAACGTCGGCTTCGGCCTGCGGATGCGGGGCCTGCCGCGAGCCGTGATCGCCGAGCGCGCCGCGGCGATGCTTGATCGCTTGCACCTGACCGGTCTTGCTGCGCGCCGACCCGATGCGCTTTCCGGCGGTCAGTCGCAGCGGGTGGCGTTGGCAAGGGCGCTGATCCTGGAGCCTGACCTTCTCCTGCTGGATGAACCTCTGTCGAGCCTCGACCCCGGCCTGCGGGACGAGATGCGCGGATTGATCCGGACCTTGCAGCGCGAAATTGGCGTGACCACGCTGGTCGTGACCCATGACCAGACCGAGGCGGTGGTCATGGCCGACAGCATCGCCCTCTTGCAAGCGGGTCGCATTGCCCAGGATGCCGCACCGGAAGTGATCTATGCCCGCCCCGCATCGCTGGCCGTGGCAAGGTTCTTTGGCGGTGAAAACTTCTTGCACGGCCATGCCGCGAACGGGGTGTTCCACGGCCCAATCGGACGCCTGCCCCTGCCACCTGGCAGTGCGGACGGGCCCGGAACCCTGACCCTGCGGCCGGAGGCGGTCATCCTTGGGCCGGGACCGGAGGCGCGGGAGGCCCGCGTTGTGACCCGCAACTTTCTTGGCACCCAAAGCCGGGTCGAGCTTGATCTTGGCGGGATCCGACTGGTGGCACTGGTGGCACCGGAAGCCGCGCGCGGGTTGGCAGACGGGCAAACCGTCGGGGTAACCCTGCCGCAATCGGCGCTTTGGATGGTGCCGGATGTCGCGTCACCCGTCGAAAACGGTTGAGGCGGACTACACACCGTCCGCCCCAAGAAGCCGGGCCTGACCGCGCCCGGCGTGCTTTGCGGCGTAAAGTGCGCGATCGGCGGCAGCTAGCATTTCAGCCGCATCGGGATGCGGAAAATCGACCGACCGGACAATTCCAACACTGGCCGAAATCAGGCAGGCCTGACCTTCGAACGGGATCGGCTCCCTCAGCCGGGCGATGATCCGTGCCGCGATGCTGGCCAGCACATCCGGATCGGTGCGACCGGGCAGGATGACCACGAATTCATCGCCACCAATGCGTGCAGCACAGTCTTCGGCCCGGCTTTGTTCCCGTAAGACCCTGCCAACCGTTTCCAGGACGAAATCCCCCGCCGGATGACCAAGGGAATCATTCACCTGCTTGAAATAGTCGAGGTCGAGGTTCAACAGTCCAAACGGTGTTTCCGTCGCGCAAAGCCGCTCCAGCCACAGGTCGGCCGCGCGACGGTTGCGCAGGCCGGTCAAGGGGTCGGTCAGCGCCTCTTCCTCGGCGGCGACGCGTGCGCCTTCCAGCCGCAAGTTCAAGCCGCGCAACTCTCGTGTAACCGAGGCGTTGGCCTCGGCCATGAACAAAAGCTCCATCGCGAGGTCGGTGGCGGCGAAATCGGCATCGGTCAGGCCAAACTCACCGACCGCGGCGATCAGGTCGATGCCGAAAGACAGGTTCAAAAGGATAAGCCCACTCTCGGAAAGCCGCTGGCCAACGCCGCGCAATCCGACGCGCGCGCGGTTGCGCAGGGTCAGCCGAAAGCGATGCGCCGCACGGTCCAGCACTTCCGCGACGGTGGTGGCACCGCCGGGAGAGCGCACCTCGAACACATCTTCGAACCGGGCACCGAGTGCGGACTTGCCGCCAAGAACCCGTTGCAAGGTCGGCCCTGCCGCGACAATCCGGCCCTCGCCATCAAGAAGCAGGTGCATCGGCATAAACCGGGCAAGGGTTTCCCCCCCGATCGAGATGTTGACGCTGATGCAGCCCGCACTCATCCCCTAGCCCCCCGGTGAGGCGAGGTCAAACCGCCGGGCCGTGTTGTGAAAGCTGTCCAGCACCCGGACCAGAATACGGGTCTGGTCATCGGTTTCGATCACGCAAAGCGTGCCGTAGTCATCAGCCATCGCGGTAAGGATGCCGACCAGAACCCGCACAAGGCCAGAAACGCGGGACTGGCAACGGATTTCAAACCGGTCCGGGCCAAGCTCATCCAGCTGCAGGTCAGGCAAGTCGATTTCCGTGACGGCAAGGCGCGTGCGACCGGGCAATTCCTCAAGCGTATGCAAAAAATCGGTGAAGCCGATGCCGCCAAACCGCAAGAGTCGCCGGACACCCTGATGGCGGGGATTGGTGACGAGGTGGGTTCCCATGTCTTCCCAGACCGCTTCGACGGATCGACCCAGCACATCGGCCGCGACCTGAGCGACCCGATCTGCTGTGCCCGGTTCATACCGCAGCATTGGTTCGAATGTCTCGACCGTCAAGCCGGCCCTGCGGCAAACCGCCTGCCAGACCGGCAGCCCGAAAGTGTCGCGGACGTAGCCTTGCAAGGATCGCAGCAAAAGCGCGTCCATGTCAGTTCCTGCAGCTGTTTCTGCGGGAAGGCTATTCGGCATGGATTAACAAAGCCCCAAGCCCGGTCATGGCTGCAGCATCAATCCGCTCTCGCCTGTGCCAAGCTGATTGATCGGCGCTTGGGTCATGGGCGGCGGTACCTGCGACCAATCCCGCAAAAGGGTCGCCGCTTCGTCGGAGGTCGGATAGGTGCCATCGGCGCGCAGGACCGGCCGGGTGATCAACGTCCCGTCCATGCTCAGGTAAAGCCCAATGACTTCGGTGTAATCCGGGTCATGTTCCAGAACCAGCATCGCCTCTTCTCCGGGAAAAAGCGGCAGAAGATCGGCGACCACCATCAGGCAGGAAGACCCGCCACTGCTTGCCGGGCGGGCGCATACTTCTTGCCAGTCGCGCAGTTGAAAGTCGAAGGCGGCGGCCAACAGCGTGTCCCGCGTGCCGGTGGCGGTTGCGGGCTGGACGGGCAAGATGGCCATCACCGCCTTCAGTGCCGCCGCCTGCGCAAGACCACCGGGGTCGCTGTCCCCAGCCAGCCGGGCCGCCAGCGCGGCTTGCGCGGGGTCCTTCGCACGCTCGGCCAAAGCGCCCAGCACTGCCGCACCGGGCCTGCCCCATGACTCCAGTGCCGCGAGATCAAGGTCGGCCACTTGTGTCAGTCCGGCGTCATAACGAGACAACTGATTATAGGCCGACAAACGCTCTGCATTCAGCACCGGAGTCAACCAAAGGGCCGACAGCAGGATGACGACCAGCGCCATGGCGATATTGCCGCGCCGGATGCGCCCCATCCAGCCCGCCCCCCGCACGACCGCCAGCGCGTAGATTACCCCATAGGCCAGCCCCAGCCCGGCCACCAGGGCCACAAACAAACGTTCGGGAGTTAGCCCGTGCTGGGCAATGCGCAGCCACAGCGCCCAGGCCGCCAGCGCCGCAATCACCGGCAGGATCAGCGCCATCGCCTGCGCCGACCGGACCAGCAGGTGGCCCTGTGCGACCTGATCGTCACCTTGATCAACCGTGACCGAGATCAGCGCCACCCCGGCGGCCGCCATAACCAGAAGCAGCAGCGCAGGGGAAAGGCCACTGACCAACCCCGACAGACCGCGAAACGGCAGCGCCGCCAGAAACACCAGCATCACTACCAGCACCGCGGGCAGCAGCAGCCGGAACAGCCGCAGCACCAGATGCGGTGACACGAGATCGGCGAGTTCATGGATCACCGCCATCCCGAGGCCTAGCGCCGCGCCGGTGACGACTATCGGCACGACCGAGGTGTCCAGAAGATCGTCGATCACCGTGATCCCGACGATCATCAGCACCTCGCTCGACAGCAGGATAACCGCCCAGACGATCCCCACGAACAACAGGGCGGCCGTATAGCGCAGAAGAATCGACCAGGACTCGAAGAACAGTGCCCCATAGTCGCGCCAGCTGCCCCGCGCCTGTCCGATCAGGAACGGAACTGGCAGGGTGGCCACCAAAAAAGCCGCAAAGGATGGCATCGGGGCCGCAAAGACCTCTGTGACCTCGTCAAACCGCAGGCTGGTCAGCCAGAGGAGCGTCGCCACGACAACCCCAAGCCCAAGCGCGCGGGTCTGGCTTCGGATCAGGCCGATCGGCCCGGCCATGGCCAGTGCTGCGGCGCACCATGTTGCAGCCAGCGTCGCCAGAAACAGCGCGGCCCGGTCGGGTAACGCCCCCTGATCGCTCGCTTCGATCACCGCCCAGACCAGCGCCGCACCTGTCGCGCCTGTCGCGGTCATCCCCCAGCGATCTGTCCCTTGCCCGGCCATCACACCCTCCAGAATGTCGCAATCACCCTAAACGGGCCCGCGCCGGACGCCCATAGCCGGGAATCCCGACCCTTGGCCGGTAGATCGGGCGGCCCGCCCACGCCGCCGCAGGCCTATTACTGCAGCGACCTGACGTGTTCCGCGATGCCGACCAGCCGAACCGGAGTCGGGGTCCCGATCCCGTCGCCACCGTCATAAGGCACCAGATCGCCCTGCAAAAGCGGGCCAAATGCCGGCATCGGCGAGCCATCGCGGCCGCCCGTATAGCCCCAGATCTTGGCCATCACCGCCGTCCCCGGGAACGCGCCGCCATTCAGCGCCGATAGCTGGGTCAGATCGGCCGGTCGCCTGGCGAGCGTTGCAGCATCCGGACCATCGCCTTTGCCGCCCATGCCGTGACAACCGGCACAGAAGCTTGCAAAATCCTCGGCTCCGGTGGGTGGCGGGCTCTCCGCCACACAGGCCGACAGGGCAAGGGCAAAGGCAAGGGCGAGGGGAAGCACCAGCCACCGACCAGTTCTTTGCATCATCGCAGTTTTCAAGGTCATGCCACCCTTCCCTGCACCAGTCGCACCACCCGGTCCATCCGGGCGGCAAGTTCAAGGTTATGCGTGGCGATCAGCGCCGACAGGCCGGTGGACCGTACCAGATCCAGCAAGGCACCGAACACCTGATCGGATGTTGCGGGGTCCAGGTTCCCCGTCGGCTCATCCGCGAGAAGAAGCTTGGGGCTGTTGGCCAGGGCGCGGCAGAAGGCCACCCGCTGCTGCTCGCCGCCGGAAAGCGCCGCAGGGCGGTGACTTGCCCTTGGGCCAAGGCCGACACCTTCCAGAAGCTTCAGTGCCCGCACGCTGGCCTGCCCTTTTGCAACGCCATTGGCCAGTTGCGGGATCATCACGTTTTCCAGCGCCGAAAACTCGGGCAGAAGGTGGTGAAACTGGTAGATGATCCCGACCTCGGCCCGCCGCGCTTCGGTACGGGCGCGGTCGGACAGCCCGCTCATCTCGCGCCCGTCCAGCCAGACCTCGCCCGCATCCGCCACATCAAGAAGCCCGGAGATGTGCAGAAGCGTCGATTTGCCCGCGCCGGAGGGGGCGACCAGCGCCACCACCTCGCCCTTGGCAACGGCAAGGTCGGCCTGGTTGAGCACGATCACTTCCGAAGGCTTGCCCCGGTTGTAGCCCTTGGACACGCCCGCAAGCTTCAGCATCGGCTCACTCATAGCGCAGCGCCTCGACCGGGTTCATCCGCGCGGCGCGCCGGGCGGGGAAGATCGTCACGATGAAGGACAGCCCCAGCGACAGCGCCACCGCCGACAGCACATCGCCGATCTGCAGCTTGGCGGGCAGCTCATAGATGCCCCGGATCGACGGATCCCAGACCTCGGCCCCGTTCAACCAGTTGAGCGCGCTCATCACCCCATCGATGTTGAGGGCGGTCAGACAGCCCAATGCCACCCCGGCAAGCGTACCGAGCACACCGGTGAAGGCCCCACAGATGAAGAACACCCGCAAGACCGACCCTTCGGTCAAGCCTATTGTCCGCAGGATGCCGATATCGCGGCCCTTGTTCTTGACCAGCATGATCAGGCCCGACACGATGTTCATCGTGGCGATCAGGACCAGCACGGACAGGATCACGAACATCACGTTGTCCTCGATATCCAGTGCCCGCAGGAAGGCGCCGGAGCTGTCCTTCCAGGTCCAGAGGAGTGCGGCCGGTCCCGCCGCGTTCAGGATCGGCAGGCCGTAGCTTTCGATGGCATCGGGTGTTTCCACCATCACCTCGATCTCGTCGGCCAGACCTTCCTTGTTGAAGAAGCTCTGTGCCTCGACAAAGGGCATGTAGATGCGGGTGGAGTCGATGTCGTAGCGCCCGGCGCTGAAGATATAGACCACTTCATAGGCGTTGGTGCGCGGGCTTACCCCCATCGGTGTCCGCGCGCCTTGCGGCGAGATCACCCGAATCCGGTCCCCGACCGTGACCCCAAGCTCTCGCGCCACACCGGAGCCGAGGGCGATCCCTTCGGGAAACCGCGCCAGCTCACCAAGCGCCTCCGCCCCGATCCCGACGCGGGGGATCGTAGCGAGGTCTTCCGGCAGGATGCCGTAAACCTCGGCACCCGAGGTCCGCTCACCATCCGTGACGATGACCTTGCCCCGGATCAGGGGGGCGGCGCGGGTGATGCCGGGCACTTCACGGATCGCCGCCGCCACCGCGTCGGGCGTGGTGAAGCCGCGAAGAAGCTGCCCGTCGGCCCCAACCTCACCCGAGGAATAGACCGTCACATGCGCATTTGCGCCAAGGATGGTATCCACAAACTCGGCCCGAAAGCCCGCGCGCACCGCAAGAGTCAGGATCAGTGCAAAGACGGCAAGGGTAATCCCGATCAGGCTGATCCAGGTCATCGCACTGACCCCGCCCTCGGCGCGCCGTGCCTTGAGATAGCGCCAGGCGATCATGAATTCAAAACCCGCAAAGGGTGCTGTCTTGCCTGCCATTGCCCGGACCTTTTTGTTTTGCGCAACCTGCGGGACGGGGGGCGAAAGGTCAAGGCGCGGGCGGGGGGCCGCGCAAGCCCTTGCGACCCCTCAGGTCCACCAAAGGGCTGCCTGCCTGTGATCCAGATCCATTGGGACGGGCACAACCAGACAATTTCCACACATGATCCGACGAGGCGAAAGCAGTCTTGGGTAAGGTTAGGCATACCTCCTCCGATAGACCTTTGACCTCAAACGGGCGACGCCGTAGGTCACGCGAAATTTGGCCGACCCAATCGGCAGGGGGACCCATCATGCAGATCGCCAACTACCCCACCTATGGCCCGCCCGAGAGTATCGTCTTTCACGACGCCCCGATCCCGCGCCCGGCAGAGGGTGGGGTTCTGATCCGCGTCCGCGCAGCACCCGTCACCGCCGGGGATGCGCGCCTGCGCTCAGGGATAGTGCCGCGCGGGCTTGGGCTCATGATGCGGCTGGCCATCGGCCTGCGCCGCCCACGGGTCGCCCCCGGCTGGTCCTTTGCGGGTGAGGTTGCGGCCCTTGGCGAGGGGGTAGCTGCGTTCAGCGTCGGGCAACGAGTCTTTGGCCTGACCGGCTTTCGGGGCGGTTCCCATCGCGACTATCTGGTAATCAAGGCCACCGGCACGCTCCTGCCCCTGCCCGAAACGCTCAGCTTTGAGGCGGGGGCGGCCTTCTTCTTCGGTGGGCTGACGGCGGCGGAGTTCCTGATCGACCGCGCCAAGCTTGCCGCTGGCGAGCGGTTGCTGGTGTCCGGGGCATCCGGCGCGGTGGGCAGCGCTGCCGTGCAGATCGGTCGCCACCTGGGTGCAACGATCAGCGCCACCGCCTCACCTGCCAACCACGCGCTTGCCCGCAGCCTCGGCGCGTCAATGGTCAGCGACTACCGCGATGGCACCCCGCCGGGGCCGTTCGACGTCATCCTTGATGTCATGGGCACTCTGGGCTGGGCCAAAGCGCGGCCCCTGCTCGCCCCAGGCGGCAGATTGGTCATGGTCACCGCCGATCTGTCGCAGATGCTTGGCGCGGCGCTGCACCCGCGCCGCAAAGGTTGCCGGGTTCTGACCGGGACGAACAAGGACGACCTGCCCGCGATGCAGCGCCTTCTGGCCCTGCACCATGCCGGAGCCTATAGCCCGGTCCTTGGCCCGGTCATGCCGTTCCGCGACTTGGTGCGCGCCCACGTCCTTGCCGAAAGCTTTCACAAACCGGGAAACATCGTCGTCGTGATGTAAGCCCGGTGTCAGGCAGATTTCCCACGTCGAAACGGCCGCTGTAGCAGGCTCAGAAAGCCAGCAATCAGCCCCCACCCCGCGAGATACCCGATCCCCGCACAGATGAACCCGGCAGCGGAGACGGGAACCGCCGGGACAAAATCGGCCCAGGTGGCCTGCAACAGCTCCCGGTCGGCCATACGGTGCGGCATCACCAACCGTTCGTAGATGCCAGCGAGGCGGAGCATTGTCAGATTCTCGCGCAACCCCTCGGCCCGGGCGAAGGTCGCGCGCAGGTCGGCGGCGTGCTGGCCAGAAAAGCCTGCGGTCCCAAGCTCATCCAGCGCCACCTCCCGGGTCAGCCCGGCCCTCGTGGCGCTGCGGTCAAAGTCAGCCTCGACCCGCGCCAGGGCATCGACCTGCCCGGCCAGCCGCTGCAGGTACTGCTGCGAAAACTCGGGGAACTGCGACAGGGCGACAGCGCCGGAAAGGCCGCCAGCGAGGACAAAAAGTCGAGAGATCATGGTTGTGCCCCCCTTGGACCGCCCGCTTTGGAGTACCCTTTGCCACGGTACAACCGGGCGCGCGGATCATGGTTCCAACATCGCTTGCGCGCGTGACAGAGAAGTAACCCTGCCGTCCGCCGGCATCAGTCAGGGAAGCTTGGGGTGCGCTGAACCCAGCCTCCTAGCGATGCCCTGCATAAATCCCGGCAACCCGGTCTACTGCCGCCTCCGGGCCGATCTCCTCGCTGACACCCGTCCGGCGCGAAGTCAGTTCTACGACCCCATTCGCCAGTCCCCTTGGCCCGACAGTGATCCGCCACGGCAGGCCGATCAGGTCCATCGTTGCGAACTTGGCCCCGGCGCGTTCGTCGCGGTCGTCGTACAACGCCTCCAGCCCCTTAGCGGCAAGGGCCTTGTAAAGCCCCTCGCAGGCCGCATCGGCTGCCGCATCACCCTGCTTCAGGTTCACGATCCCGACCGGGAAGGGGGTAACACCCTCCGGCCAGATGATCCCCTTGTCGTCGTGGGAGGCCTCGATGATCGCGCCGAGCAGGCGGCTGACGCCGATGCCGTGCGACCCCATCTCGACCGGGACCTTGTGACCTTCGGCGGTCGTCACTTCAGCCCCCATGCTTTCGGAATACTTGGTGCCGAAGTAGAAGATCTGCCCGACCTCAATCCCGCGCCCGACCTTGCGGTGCGCTTCCGGCACCTGATCGAACACCCCTGCATCGTGCGTCTCATCCGTGCGGGCGTAGAGCGTGGTGAATTCCTTGCAGACCTCGGCCACCTGCGCGCGGTTATCATAGTCGATGTCGCGCTGGCCGAGTTTCAGGGCTGTGACCCGGTCGTCGTAGAACACCTCGGACTCGCCGGTCTGCGCCAGCACGAGAAATTCATGCGTGTTGTCGCCGCCGATCGGACCGGACGCCGCGCGCATCGGGATCGCGGTCAGGCCCATCCGCTCGTAGGTCCGCAGATAGCTGACCATGTGGCGGTTGTAGGCATGGAGGGCGGCGTCGCGGTCGACGTCGAAGTTGTAGCCGTCCTTCATCAGGAACTCACGGCCCCGCATCACCCCGAACCGCGGCCGCATCTCGTCGCGGAACTTCCACTGGATGTGGTACAGGGTCAGCGGCAGGTCCTTGTAGCTGGAGACATGCGAGCGGAAGATGTCGGTGATCATCTCCTCATTCGTGGGGCCATACAGCATCTCGCGGTCCTGCCGGTCCTTGATCCGCAGCATTTCCTGGCCGTAGTCGTCATAGCGACCGCTTTCGCGCCAGAGGTCGGCGGGTTGCAGCGTCGGCATCAGCAGCGGGATATGCCCCGCCCCCTCCTGCTCCTCGTTCACGATCTGCTCGATCCGCCGCAGGACTTTCAGGCCAAGCGGGAGCCAAGAATAAATCCCCGCCGCCTGCTGCTTGATCATCCCGGCCCGCAGCATGTAGCGGTGCGACACGATCTGCGCCTCGGCAGGGTTTTCCTTGAGGACCGGCAGGAAGTAACGGGAAAGACGCATGAGGGGGCCTTTGGCGATGGGGTCCTGCGTGTCCTAGCGGGTCGGGGGCGGTCAGGCAAGGTGGGTGGGGGTGTCCACGGTGGACAGTATTTGCGGGTGAGTGAAATCAAGGGGCTCAGGTGTGGACGTTAAGGTGGTGTAAAGGTTTGGGGAAGAGCAAGAACTCCTGTCAACGAAGCCATATGGTCGCAGAAATCTTGATAGCCGCTGCCTTCAGCGGCAACCAAATCCGAGATGAGATAGAATCTGTTGGTGCTTGGGCTTTCGCGGCGCGCCATAGACATGTCAATGTTATCCACGTTCACGATGGTCCAACATTCGGCGTAGCCGTCTCCCTTGGCCTTCTGATGGCTCTTCTCGGTTTCCCCTATCCGATTATGGATGTTGGAAAAATCTGATCCGGACTTAACTTCGATAGCCACGATTTTTCGGAAGACCGACGCCCTCATTTCTTCGCGGATGATTATGTCTGGATCGGGGGCAAACTCGATTAGTACTGTGCGGCCGGTTGCGTTTTTTATTTCGATTCTGGTTTCGGTAAACGCAACGACAGAGTTGGCAACAATCTGATGGATCGAATTGAACACTGTCCTGATCCCTGCGGCTCCCTTCCTTACGTTTGCACCGCCCCGCAATTGGGGTCCGAGAGTTAGCAGCGTAAGATCGTCGAGCAAGCTCTGGGCGGTTTCAAGTTGCAAGTGCAACGGTTGATTTGAAGGCCGCGATTTCGTCGGCCATTGCTTCTGCGGGTGTTCTCCATGCCAGTGTTTTTCTGGGCCGGTTGTTCATGAGGGCCGCGAC
>Ga0163144_10023011_pt1 | contig 12328 bp, 12 predicted proteins | sample OliLak19BULKMAT1_FD_123175 | JGI IMG/M metagenome (GOLD analysis project Ga0163144, IMG submission 123175) | Freshwater microbial mat bacterial communities from Lake Vanda, McMurdo Dry Valleys, Antarctica - Oligotrophic Lake LV.19.BULKMAT1 | ecosystem: Environmental > Aquatic > Freshwater >... | reverse complement strand
GCTGACGGTGGCGTCAACCGAGATGGGCGTGCGCGGCAACACGGCCAGCGGCAGCGTGACCAAGCCCGCGGTGCTCGAGACCGGGATGGAAATTCAGGTGCCGCTGTTTATCAAGGAAGGCGAGAAGGTGAAAGTGCACACCGAGACTCGCGAGTTCGCGGGCCGAGCCTGACTTGCTCTTCTTCTCTTGAACTCCGGTTGATCACAGGCGGAGCAACAAGCCGATTGTGAACCGCGAGTAACTGATCCGCCGGCCCACCCGGGCCAGCGAGCCATCGTCGCCGGTGAAGCTGCGCACGTGGCGCAGGTCGAAACGGATCCCGACATTGTTGGTGAGCAGCAACGCTTGCGCGCCAACGCCAATCTTGAAGGCCGGCACGGTGCGCCTGATCAGGAAGATCTCCAGGAAGTCGGCCGCCTGGGCACTGATTAACCCCACTCCCACGACGGCGTAGGGCCGCAGGCCGCCGCGCGTCACCGCATCCGGCACGGCCAGGATGACGGCGCCGGTGAGATCGAGCGCGTAGCTGCCGGGTTTGATCAACGGCAGGCTGTTGTCGTTCTCGAAGTAGCCCGGCAGGTACCCGAAGTCGGCCTCGTAACCCAGGACGCCCGTGCCCAGCACGATCACCGAGCCGCCCATGGTGAACATGCGGCCGCTGGTGGAGCCTTCCAGATCGACGATCGAGGTGCCGCCACCGAACTTCACCCCAGCATAGGGCACGGCGAAGAGGTCCTGGGCGGGCGCGGGCGTGGCCAGGGCCACGAGCATGAGGCTCAGGACGGCGGCGCGGCGGAACACAGGCGGCAGCATGCAGCGCAGTCGCAGTCTAGATGAAGAGTCGCAGGAAGATCTTCACAAACGGCGACGTCGTGACATCACCCTTCTCGAGTTGGTAGGTATTGGCCAGGCCGCCGCTGTTGGCCAGCAGCACCAGCGTCAGCCGCTTCGAGGGCATCTTCACAATCAGCGCCGAGGCCGCGTCGGTAATGTGGCCGAAGGTCCACACCAGGCGCGCGCCCGAGGCATTCTGCACGAACCAGCCCTGGCCGGTGGGGGCCACCGCGCCGCTGTCGAGCACGAACGGGGTCCACATCTTGTTCAGCGTGCTGTAACCAATCGGCACGTTGTCGCCGTTGTCGAAGTCGTCGAGCTCGCTCTCGAAGGTCGCCAGGTCGCGCGCGGTCGAGACCATGCCGCTGCTGGCATCGAGCCCATACGCTGGATATTCCGAAGGCATGGGGTTGCCATTGCGATCGATCCGGTACGGCTTCGCCAACTGCGTCAGCAGACTCTGGTAGCGCGCCTGGCGCGCCACATCGAACAGCTCCCGAGCGGCCTGGCCACCCGGCTGCCCCAGGTCGAGGCCGGGCACCGATGAGGTCATCGCCAGCCGCTGCAGAATTTCGTCGGCCAGGGCCACGCGAAACGGCTTCCTGGTGCAGTCTTCAACCACCGGTGTCAGGGCGGTGTAGCGAGCGGGATCGTAGTTGTAGCGTCCCTCGGACACGTGCGCCAGCACGTGGCGAACCTTCGCATCCTCAGGGAACGTGGGAACCCATTTGCGGATGCCGGTATCGACTTCGAGCTGGAGCCGGTCGGTGCAAACCCCGAGCAACACGGCGGTCATGGCCTGCGTCACCCCGCCGATGGGATACAGGGTGGCGGGCGTCGCCCGGACCTTGTTCTCGACATCGGCGTAGCCGTAGCCCTTCTCCCACTCGATGCGGTTGTTCCGGACGATGACGGCCGACAGGCCAGGCATGCCGATCTGCTGGGCCAGCGGCTCCAGGTAGCGCTCGAAGATCTGGTAGGGCAATTCCTGCGCAGACCCCGCCGGTGCCAGTAAAATGCTGGCGCCAAGGGCCGCGATCAGGGAAAATAGGCGGAGTTTCATAAATTCTTGGGCGCAAACTGGATCATATCAGTCCCAATTGGCCGAAACGTGTGCTAAAGTCTGCCGGAACTTCAATCTAGCTCATGAACACAGCTCGTCCGTACTACGCCCGGAATCTCCTGAGAGCAGCGTGCCTGTTAGGCCTGCTGGCGGTCTCGGCTGCCCCTGCGGCGGCCCAGGCCGCCGAAACGCTGCGCGTACGGCCGCTGATTCGCGATGGCCAGGTGCTGGTCACCTTCACGCTCGACGGTGGGCTCACCGACGAAATGAAGGCCGTGGTGCAGAGCGGACTGCGCACCGTGTTCACCTACACCGTTGAACTCAAGCTCAAGGTGCCGGCGTGGGTTGATCGCACCGTCGCCTCGGCGGTGGTCTCCACCAGCGTCGATTTCGACAACCTCACCCGCCGTCACACCATTTCGCAGGCCCTCGATGGCCGCGTCGAAGAATCGTTCATCGTGGAAGACCCCGCCCAGGTGGCGCAGATGGTCACCCACTTCGAGCGCCTGCCGTTGTTCGACACCAAGTTGCTCGAAGCCAACCGCGAATACTACGTCCTGGTCAAAGCCGACGCGCGCCCGCGCAGCACGGCCTCGCTGTGGCCCTTCTCGGGCACGGCGAGCGGTTCGGCCAAGTTCACCTTCATCAAGTAGGAACCTGCCGGGGCGGCGCTCCAAAGACGGGGCGACTCCGCTTGACGGGAACGCACGTCTTGACGGGGACGCACGTCCCGACGGGGAATCCTGATGAGCAATTCGCGGCTCGTATATTCGACTGACAAGGGTCAGACGTGTCCGAAGTGCGGCTGGCCGGTCGGCAACTGCCAGTGCAGCAAACACAAAGGCGGGGATCAGCCGGTGCCGCCGCGCATTGTCGGCAAGTTGCGGCTTGAGAAAGCCGGGCGGGGCGGCAAGTCGGTCACGGTGGTGTACGACCTGCCGCGTAACGCCGCCTTCCTGAAAGAACTGTGCGCCGAACTGAAACGCGCCTGCGGCACGGGCGGCGCGGTGCGCGACGATACCGTCGAGATCCAGGGCGACCTGCGCCAGCGCGTCCGTGAGGTCTTTCAGCAGAAGGGCTACGCCATCAAAGGCGGCTGATGTGGCTCGCTTCCTGCAAGGTTCCTCCACGGAGGAATTCACATGCAGATCTCGAAGAAAGTCGTCACGCTTTTCCTAGTTCCGGCATTTCTGGTCTCAACTCAGGCATTCGCGCAACAGACCCGCGTCGTCGATGCGGTCGCCCTGAACCAGGCCCTGGCCAACAAGACCGAATCCGAGAACTCGCAACGCGAGCTCATTCGCCGGGTGCTCGATCGCTCCGACGCTCGCGAAATGGCTGAGCGCTTCGGCCTGACGGTCGCGCACGCGGGAACAGCCGTGGCCACCCTGAGTGGCGCGGAACTGAACACGCTGGCGCAACACGCGGCGGCGGTCGAAGCCAACGCGCTCGCCGGCGGCGCCAACACTGTCGTCATCTCGGTGACGACCTTGCTGCTGATCCTGATCATCGTCATCCTGCTCGCGAATTAAGGTCCGCGCGCGCCCCGACGATGGCCTGCCGCACGGCATTCCGGGTGATGGCGGTCGCGGCCCTGCTCGTGGGCCCGACCGCCACGCCTCTCGTTGCACAGACGCTGCCACCCGGCCTGCGGCCGGCCGGCAGCACGCGCCTGCTCGATGTCCCCTACCTTTCGCAAACGGAAGACTTGTGCGGCGGCGCCGCCATCGCCATGGTCTTGCGCTATTGGGGTGACCGGCGTGTGCAGCCAGAAGACTTTTCGGCGTTGGTTGATCGCAGCGCGTCGGGCATCCGCACCGACGCACTGGCGGCCGACGTGAGCCGGCGAGGATGGCAGGCGTTTCCCCTCGCCGCCGATGCGGGCGGCGAGTGGATTGCCACCCAGATCGATCACGGCCGCCCCGTGGTCGCGCTCATGGCGATCAGCCCCACTCGCTTTCACTACGTCGTCATCGTCGGCTGGACGCCCGAGCAGGTCATTGCGCATGACCCGGCCAGCGCGCCGTTCCGCGTGATGGCCACCGCCGATTTCGAGCGCGCGTGGGCTGCCGCAGGGCGCTGGGCGCTGTTGGTGTTGCCGAGTGCCGATCAGAACGTGCTGACGACCCCGCCGCCCGAACGCCCGGCTGCCATCACCTCCCCGGTCACCGGCGCGTGCGGTCCCCTGGTCCAGACCATGGTCGACCTTGCCCGCTCGGGTCAGGTGGCGGCTGCGGAACAGGGCCTGCTCGCGGCGACGCACTTGTGTCCGCTCGATCCTGCGGCGTGGCGGGAACTCGCCGGCATCCGCTTTCTGCAATCGCGCTGGGCTGAAGCCGCGTCGCTCGCCGAGCGGGCGGCGGCGATCGCGCCGGACGACGAGGCGGGATGGGATCTGCTGGCGACCAGCCGCTTCCTCAACGACCAACCCGACGCGGCGCTCGGTGCCTGGGGCCGCATCGGGCGGCCAACGGTGGATCTGGTCCGCGTGCAAGGACTGGCACGAACGCGGCAACCGGTGATCGTCACCGTGCTCGACCTGCATCCCGACACGGTGCTGACCGCGGCCAGCCTGGGCCGCGCCGCGCGCCGGCTCGATGAACTCCCGAGTGCCGCACGCACGAGCCTGCGCTACCGTCCGTTGGCCGGTGGCCTCGCCGAGATCGCTGCCGTGGTCGTCGAGCGACCGAGACTGCCGAGCGGGGTGGTGCCGATCGCGGCGACGGCCGCACGCGCCTGGTCGCAGCGCGAGGTTCACGTCCATGCCGCGTCGCCAACCGGCAGCGGCGAGCTGTTCACGATCGCCTGGCGATGGTGGGAGGCGCGGCCCCGGATCGCCATGACGCTGGCGGTGCCGGCGGTGTCGTGGTGGCCCGGCGTCACGACGATCGAGGGCTCGTGGGAACGGCAGTCGTATGCGACTCCCGTGGGGACCAGCGAGCGGCGGCGGGCCGGCGTGCGCGTGGCCGATTGGGCGTCGCGGGCCGTCCGCTGGAACGCTGGGGTGGCGTTCGATCGATGGCTGGACGACAGCCACGTCTCGGCGGACGGAGCCCTCGACGTTCGCCTCGCGGACGATCGCGTTGCCCTCGGCATCCATGCGGCTGGCTGGACGCCAGCCGGCTCGGGCCGTCGCTTCGCGGCCGGTCGCCTCTCGTCGGCATGGCGATCCACAGTCAACGACGAGCGGTCTTCCTGGTCAGCGGCAGTAGGCCTGGCCACCGCGACGTCCGCCTCGCCGCTCGACCTCTGGCCAGGCGCCGGTGTTGGCCACGCTCGCGTGCCGTTGTTGCGGGCGCACCCGTTACTCGACGCCGGCGTGATTACCGGAGAGGTGTTTGGCCGGCAGCTCGCGCACGGCACCGTTGAGTACCAGCGGCCACTGCTCCGTTCGCCGGCGGGAACTCTTCAGCTCGCGGTGTTCGGCGATGCGTCGCGCGCCTGGCATCGGCTGAGTGACGACGAACCGTCGCCGCTGCATGCGGACGTGGGGGCCGGCGTCCGGCTTGCGTTGCCCGGCAAGGGAGGCGCGATCAGGGTTGACGTGGCGCGGGGCCTGCGAGACAAGCGCGTCGTGGTGTCTGCCGGGTGGCGGGCACCGTGGCCAGGAGAACACCATGAGTGACGATACGACGACAGTCGAAGTGTCCCTGCTGCTGGTGCCGACAGCGTTCGGCATCACCGATCGCGGCCTTGTTCGCGAGACCAACGAGGACCAATTCCTGATCGCCGAACTCAGCAAGGCGATGCGCGTGTGGCAGACGAGCCTGCCCGAGCCGAAGGTTCAACGCGGCGAGGAACGCGCCCACGTGTTTCTGGTCGCCGACGGCATGGGTGGCCACCAAGCGGGCGAGCGGGCCAGCGCCATTGCCGTGGCGGCGATCGAGCACTTCACGCTCAACACCTTCCGCTGGTTCTTTGCCGCCGACCCCGCGGGGGCGCGGGCCGTCCTCGGGCAGTTCCAGGCAGCCGTGAAGGGCGCCGACGCGCAGATTGTCGAGGAGGCCGAGGGCCATCCCGAATTGAAAGGCATGGGCACGACGGTGACCATGGCTTTCCATCTCGGGACGCAGGTCTGTCTCGTCCACGCGGGCGACAGCCGCGCCTATCTGTATCGCGCGGGCGAACTGCATCAGCTCACGCAGGATCACACGTTGGTCGCCGAGTTGGTGCGAAATGGATCGGTCCGCGAGGAAGACGTCGCGTCGCACCCGCACCGCCACGTAATCACCAACGTCGTGGGAGGCCCCGATGTCGGGGTCAAGGTCGAGGCGCGCTCGTTTGAAGTGCAGGCCGGCGACCAGGTGTTGCTGTGTTCAGACGGGCTGACCGAGATGATCACGGCCGGCGCCATCGCGGCGGTGCTCGCCGCGGGCGGCGAACCCGAGGCCGTCGCCAGGCAGCTCTTGGCGCAGGCCATGGCGGCCGGGGGGCGCGACAACATCACGGTGGTGATGGTCCGGTTCGATCCGGTTATGCCACCAGCGGCAGGCTGATCGTGAAGACGTCGTGCGACGCTGCCACCCGGTGGCGTGTTCTTGCAGGCGTTGTGCAGCGGGTTCATGACGGTCGAGGTCGATGAACGTCGCCACTGGCAGTCGCTCGCGCCGCTGCTTGCCAGCGTCAAGCCGCAGCGCAGAAAGTATGCGGTCGATCAATTCGCGCAGCGTCATCAGGCTGACAGCATGGGTCACCTGCCGTGGCCTAGCTGGAGCCGAGCTTGGGAGTTTTCAGATCGCGAAGCGTCCGGCGCAGTTCCTCGACGACCGCCATCTGCTCGACGGTGGTCTTCAGGGTCGAGGCGGTCGCCGCCACGGCGTCGACAGTCGCGTCGCGAGCGGCCTCGGCCGTGGTCCGAGCGTGCTCCCCCGCCGCGCGGGCCGCTTCGGCGGTTTCACGCTCCCGCTCCTGCGCCTGGCGAATCAGCTCCGCCTGGAGAATCAGCTCCAGCGCCTCGCGATGCTGATCGAGCACCTCGCGCTCCTGCTCCGCCAGCCGTGGCGCGTTTTCCGCCTGTATTCTGGCCTTCTCCGCCGGCGCAGCTTTGTCGTTCTCCAAACCTTGCTCCCGTCAGCTGTAGGTGTTACTCCACGCAGCGTGACAGGCACGCCCCGGGCGCGCTGTGCTGAACAGCACACCCCTGGGGCACGGACTGAACAGTGGGGCAAAACCTGTTAATCGCGCAGGACGACGCTGAGGAGGGAGTCGTGAATCTTCAAGACGCCGTGGACGCCGTTGTATTCGATGAACCCGAGCTTGCGGAACTTGTTCATGAAGAAGTTGACCCGCGAGCGGGTGGTGCCCACCATCTCGGCCAGCGTCTCCTGCGACACTTTCGGCAGCGTGCGGTGCGACGCCTCTGGCTCACCGTACCGCGCCAGCAGCATCAGCGTCCGCGCCAGGCGCTTCTCACTGGAGTTGAAGAGTTGATCGATCAGGTCCTCTTCGATGCGGATGTTCCGCGTCAGCATATGCCGCAGGAAGTGATCGGCAAACTCCGGCTGGGCGTGCAGTTGCCGCACCATCTCCTGCCTCTTGACCACCACCAGCACGGCGGGGGTCATGGCCGAGGCGGAGGCCATGCGCAGCGACTGGCCGACCAGTGCGCCTTCGCCGAAGAACGAGCCGGCATCGAGCACGGCGATCACGGCCTCTTTACCTGAATGGGATAACACCGAGAGGCGAACCGCACCCTCTTCGACATACATGACGCTGGTGGCGGGATCGCCCTGCGCGAAGATCAGCGCACCGGCGGCACACCGGGTACGGCTGGTCCCGACGTCAGTCCATTGAATGGCGTCGGCTGCGGGGGGCGCTGTCGGCGTGGCGGGCGCGGGCTTTTTCTTGGTCATGTCTTCTTGTTGAGGTCTTCTCACCGATGACGGTGACCGTGAGCAGCCTGACACGAATGCTCCGGCAAGGCAACGAACTACTTGGCCGCCGCCATCGACTCCACGGGGATGAAACGCGTGATTTACGGGCGCTTCTGCCGTGCTTGCAGGAACGCGGCGAGCTGCTCGGCGATCAGGGCCTCGCCCGCCTGGTTCAAGTGCGACTCATCCGGGAAGTAGACGTTCTCGCCGGTGGCGGCGCGTGCGGCCAGGGCCGGGGTGGTGTCAAGCAACGGAATGCCGGCGTCAGCGCACAGCTCCGCCATCATCTGGTTCTGCGCGAGGCGGTTGGCCCGCATCCGATTCACGTCAATCGCACGGCCGTACGATTCCAGGTAGAAGCCAAACGCCGATCGCAAGGCGTCCTTCGACAGCGAGGTTTCCACCAGCGGCAGGTAGGCCTGGCTCTTGAACGGCACGAACATCACGACGAACTCGGCGCCGACTGAACGCGACACCGCCTGCATGTCGCGGATCGCGGCCGTGGTCAGGCGCCACCCGGGCCTGGCCGTCAGCTCCGCGCGCGAGTAATTGAGGGTGTTGAGGTACGGCGGCATGAATGCCCACCGCATCCGCCGGCCGGCGACCGCGAGATCAAACCAGCCCCGGTCGAACGCCAGCGGCGTGGCGGGAGATTCATCGATCAGCGGCGCCGGTTCCGGAAGCGGTTCCGGATGGGCGGCGGCCGCCGCGGCCTGCTGTCTCCCCAGCCCCCGTTGACCGGCGCGCAGGGCGCTCACGACAAACCAGGTATCGAACGTGCTGACGACATCCTTGATGCGCCAGCCCGGTGGCGGGCGCTTGATGGTGCCACCAGATCGCTGGAAGGCGTCGAACGCTTCGGCATCGAAGAGATCGTTCCCGGCGAAGAAGGCCAGCACCACGGTGCGCGGCCGATGGGCCACGACGTAGTCCTGCAACACCATCAGTTCCTGCTGCGGACCAAAGCCCGCGGTGCCGTAGTTCTGCACCGCCACGCCCAGCGTGTCCTCGAGGCGGGCCGGCCACGACGCCTCGCGGCCCATCGTCAGCGCATCCGTGAACGAGTCGCCCAGCGCCGCGATCTCGACGCGGTCGCGCACCGCCGGATTGCGAAAGCCCTCGCTGTCGGTCTGAAAGGAATAGCGGTGCAGCGGGCTGGGCGTGACCGGCGGCGGGACAAATCCCATGCGCACAATGTCGCCGTCGCGCCATTCATTCAACGTGTCAACACTGGCGCGCAGGCGGCGCCCGTAGCGCGGTGAGTCCACCCAATGCGGATCGCGATTGACTTCGCCGAGGTCGTGACGCTCGGCGGCAATGCCGCGAGGCACGCGCTCACCAAGCGCCCGCAGCACCACTTCCGACACCAGGAGCGCCGCCACCAGGCTGACGGCTACGGCGGTGGTCTTGAGCAGGAGCAACGGACTGAATCCCAGAATTGACGCCGGCGACGCGGCACGGTCGCGCCGGCGCCAGGTCACCCAACACAGCAGCGACAATCCCAGTGCCCACGCGTAGGGCGCCAGCGGCAGGTGGCGAACGGCCCGCGGGTCGACCCATGTCACCGGCGCGTCGCTGACCAATTCAATGACGCCGCTACCCGTGGGATAGGCGCCGGTAATGGAGGTCGGGCCGTCCGCGGTGCCTTGCGCGAGCACACGGTGCAACGCACCCTGGCGCCATTCAATCGCATACCTGGCCCTCGCCTGGGGACGAAGGCCCACCTGGATGGTCGAATCCTGCCCAATCTCGGTCACGAACGCCACACGATCGGCGGTGCGGGTCACGATCGCGGGCACCACCTGATCGCCCTCGACGCCAAACAGCTGGGCCGACCCCGTCGCGCTCGATGAGCCGGACGGATCCAAATACAGACGGAAGGTGGGAACATACGCCCAATCCTTCGCGATCAACAACACCATCGCGACGAGCGCGATGAGCAGGGCACGTTGAAGCCACGGCCGCGGAGGCGGCGCCATTCGAGTCACGACCCGCTAGCACTGCAGGAGTCGTTCCACCTCGAATCTGACCAGGAGAATGCCGCTCGGCCCGGCTAGAATCAGGCTCACCACGAATGACATTCCAGGAAGTCACGACCATGGCGCTGTGCATGCCGGGCGTTGAAGCGTCGCGAAAATATGACGGCTCGACCGTGCTGAAGGCCGGCGGCACGTTCATGGCGGGCATCGCCATGCATCCCTCAGCCGAGCCCCAGACGCTGGTGGTCCGGCACGGTCTGGAGGAGCGCGACGCGATCATCGCTGACGCGCCAGAGACCTACTACTTGACCGACTACTACCGGACCTATCCCCTGGTGCTGGCACGCCTGTCGAAACTCGATCCAGACGCGCTCCGCGACTTGCTCAAGGTGTCGTGGCGGATGGCCGTCGCGACGGCGAAAAGGTAGGACCAAACCGGAGCGGCGCTCGGCTATTTCGGTGCCGCGGCGAAAGACTCGGCCAGCAGGCGCTGCTGGAGGTCGAACTCGCGGACACGGCGGGCCATCTCAACCTGGCGCGCGACGGTGGCCGATCCCGCTTCGCATTCCGCCAAGGACACGTCGATGAGGCGCGCGCGATCGTAGCAATGGGTGCCGGTCGCACCGCTGCGCAGCAGGAACAGGTGCCGCGCATCCACCCAACTGCCATCGCGGCGAACCACTGGCTCATCGCCAGGGCTGCCAAGCAGGTTGCGGCCGACGTACGGCAGTGAGGCGGCGTCGATGCCGAGCAGGTTGAGCACGGTCGGCGCGAGGTCGACCTGCCCAACCGGCACGTCGATCCGCTGTGCGCTGCCACCGGGCACGTGAATCACGAGGGGGACACGGTCGGCGAGGGTCCAGTGCAGCAGGTCGTTGCCAAAGCCGAGCGCATGCGCGAGTTCGGGCGTCCACGGGAAACCGGCACTGTGGTCGCCGATCACCACCACCAGCGTCCGCGCCAGTTCACCGGTGCCCTTGAGCGCCGCGAGAAACTCGCCGAGCGCTTGATCGAAATAGTGCATGCCGTGGAGGTAGTTGCCGAAGGGCGTGTCACGCCAGTCGCCGAGATCCAGTTTCTTGTGGCGGTCCGGGAAGGCCTCGAAGGGATAGTGCAACGATTGGGTGATGAGCCACGCCGCGAACGGCGCCGACCTGCCCGAGAGTCTCGGCACCATCTGCAGGAGGAAATCACGGTCGTTGAGGCCCCACCCGATTTTCTCGCCAGGCGCGAAGTCGGCGGCAAACGCCGACGACTGGAACCCGAAGCGGGGATGCATGACCCGGCGATTCCAGAATGACGGCGCGAACGCGACGGCGGACAGCGTGCGGTAGCCGGCCGACGCGAGCACCTGCGGCATCCCGACCGGATGATTGGCCGCATCGACAAACGCCGCCGCACCATGCTGTTCGGGCAACAGCGACGTCAGGCCCAACCACTCGGCGTCCGAGGTTCGCCCCTCATCGGTCTGATCGAAGACCTGCGAGAACGAAAGGCTCTCGGCCTCCAGTCGCGCCAGGTTGGGCATGACCGCCTGCCCGTTGATGTGGAGGCTGACCATCGACGCCTGCAGCGACTCGACCTGGATGACCACCAGGTTCATGCCCGTGGCGATGCCGAAACTGGGACCATCTCCTGCCCGCAGCGCCCGGCGCTGGTCGAACCACGCCCGCGTCTCGACGAAGGTCTCATCGGACAGCAGCTCCCTGGCCGCGCTGCGCTTGATTAGCAACCAGACGTCGACGGCGTGAAACGCTAACGGCCCAGTACGCGCCACCAGGGCGAGGTTCGAGAAACGCTGGGTGACGATGGTTGGCTGCACCCTCAGCGCGGTTATCGTTTGCCATTCCGCGATCAGCATCACGACGACCCCCACGAGAGCCGTGCCGTAACGCAGCCGTGGTCCGGGCCGGCGCAGCGCGGAGAGCCGGGACAGGGCGACGACCAGGGGCAGGGCCAGGACGATATCGACACAGAACCACGCGTCGCGGCTCACCGCGAGGTTCCATGCGCCGTCCGCGACGCTGCCAATGTGCCCCACCGCGAGCAGGGCGACGGCCGGGAACATGTCGCCGAACCACTTGCCATAGACGTTGTCGGCGATCAGCAGCACGCTCGCCAGCGAGACGACCGACCAGGACGCCCACACCCGCCACCGCCGCGAAGGAATCGCCTTCAGCAGCAACGCGGGGATCAGGGCGGTCAGCAGCATCCCCCACACCGCGGAGGGCGTTGACTCGATGCCCATACTGCCGGCGAGTGACACTTGCTTGGCAAACAGCGCGACCGCGCACCAGATGAGATCGAGGAACCCGAGCAAGGGCAGGGCTGCCAAAGCGAAACCGCGGCGCGCGGCCCAGATGCCGAGCAAGCCGAGCGCCACGACCAAGGTGGGCAATGCGGCGATCAGTCCCAGAAGCGTTTCGTTCAGCTGCTAGATAATACGCGAGGAATCGAATGGCGCGCCCGGCTGGACTCGAACCAGCTACCCCCGACTTAGAAGGTCGGTGCTCTATCCAGATGAGCTACGGGCGCGTGGTGGCAATTTTAGCAGGTGCCAGCAGCTAGAATGCGGGAT
>Ga0163144_10023010_pt1 | contig 12328 bp, 12 predicted proteins | sample OliLak19BULKMAT1_FD_123175 | JGI IMG/M metagenome (GOLD analysis project Ga0163144, IMG submission 123175) | Freshwater microbial mat bacterial communities from Lake Vanda, McMurdo Dry Valleys, Antarctica - Oligotrophic Lake LV.19.BULKMAT1 | ecosystem: Environmental > Aquatic > Freshwater >... | reverse complement strand
TCTTCGCCGGCGACCCCTTCCTGCCGGTCCTCGACACCTCGTAACCTTCCTCCAGTCGGCAATAGCCGACCTGCCTGATATCAGGAGACTTCCCGCGCCGGGATGCTTACCTGAGCAGAAACTCTTGGACACTACACTAGCAGTTTCTCCGGATAAAAGCCCGCGGCGATCACTCTCGTCCCGAACTCGACATTTGAATCGACGCTGAATAGGGCTCTGCTCCTCGACATTCCCGATACGAAAAGCGTCGCGAGATCGTTTCCCAGCCTCTCGCCTTTCGCCACTACTTGAAACGGTCCGCTTTTTACATGGCATGCAGGTGTCCTGCCGGGTTGCGGGTCAATGTTATGACAAGCCGTAACCAAGCAAGCACCTTCGTCGCCGTGAGGAATCTGAAACGCCGTGCCGATGAATTTGTTATCGGTCCCAAACAATGCCACAATTGTGGCCTCCAGAAAGTCCTGTAGATCGGTGGGCATGCGCTTCGCAATTCCTTATCGCCGCCGAATCATAATGGCGCTGAAGCTGCGTTCACTGCCGTTTGAGCCTCTTTTTTCGAGGGCCGGCATTTGAGAGTAACCTTGAGGTTGGCTTGCCCCGTCATTTTTGTAATGAAAATGTTCCCTTCGGCTTCAAACCCGAGGCTCAATTCCACTTCTACCTCCTCTACTCCAAAGTCTCGATTCAACTCCCGGCAGACGGCCTGAATTGGTTTAGAAACTGCGATGAGGGTGGACTCTATCGCTGCCAAAGCGCTGTCTAATCGATGAATCGGGATTTCCCCTGAGGCAAATGCTCCCTGCGATTCAGAAACCGAAGCCTCTACGAGCAAATCGGCGTCACCGGAAAGCCGTATCAAAGTTGATTGGGGGTTCATGCTGATAAATTTAATTGTTCTCCATCAAGCCGGCAATCCGATTTTCGACTGCTAAGGTGCTCATGTCCTTTTCAATCCGGCGCAGGCGTTTGGCCAGGATGGGGACATGATAATCGCGGTCCTCATTCTGCCAGATGTTTTCGATGACCTGCGGAATGGTCAGCGGCGTTTTGGCCGGCGGCTGGATTTCAAAATCGGTGGTGTTCTGGAAATACTCGATGAGCGTGCCGTCGAAGCAATCGAAGACGGTGAATTTGGTTTTGTTGATCTCCGGGCATTTGCGCGTGCCGCGTCCGAGCATCGTAAGGATGCGCGACTTGACCGGGCGCAGGCACACGATGAATTCCAGCGCCGGGATGTCTTTTGCCCCACGACCCTCACCCGGCCTGCGGCCACCCTCTCCCGCTCCCGCGAGCGAGGGAACTTCCACGGAAAGAACGGCCTTGGGTTTCGTCCGGTTGCGGCACTCGCGGATGCAATGTGGACGAATTCTTGATCGACACCTCACTCTGGCCCACTCCCTGGATGAGGCAGATAGGGAAATGCGCGGGCAGCGTACGTTCCGGTCACGGACGGCGGCGATCAGGCCATCGTTTCGCGGTGCGCGTTTTCTCCGAGCTCTCCTGAAAGCAAAGTAAAACTGAGTTTGCAATGCCATATTTGCCCCTCGCTTCAAGTCGTGTGACAGCCCGTTCGTCGGGCCGACTCTAGGCAATCTCCTGCCGGACGCAAGGAAACAAAACGGCGTTTTCGAAAGCGTCACCGCACCGTTTCAAAGCGGCGGATTTTTCGCGCGTTTTCTCCGGAACATTTTCCGAAAACCGAAAATGCCGAAAATGCTTTTGACAACCCAGGCTAAATCCTGTGCCATTCGTTTCGTTCTCGGAACCAAATTTTCGTCGGATTTTCTGTTACTACTGTGAAAAAATATAATGTCGGAATCATCGGATACGGCTGGGTCGCGACCGCGCACATCCAAGCCATAAACTCCACCAATCAGGGGCAGGTCACCGCAGTTTATTCGTCGCGCAAACTCGACGACGCGGAGCTGAGCGCGAAATGGGGTTCGCCGGTGAAGAGTTACACGAACCTCGCTGAGATGCTCAAGCATCCGGGGATGGACGCGGTTTCAATTTGCAGTTATCCGTATCAACATCGCGAACACGCCGTCGCCGCTGCCAATGCCGGGAAGCATCTCATCATCGAAAAACCGCTGGCGCTTTCCTGGGCGGATTGCCTGGCCATCGAAGCCGCCGTGAAGAAAAACAAGGTCAAAACCTGCATCTGTTTCGAGTGCCGATACTCGAGCCAGTTTACGGTGACGAAGTCGGTCATCGACCAGGGCTTGCTCGGCGAACTGCATTACGGCGAAGTCGATTATTATCACGGCATCGGGCCGTGGTACGGGCAGTTCCGCTGGAACACGCGCAAAGACGCGGGCGGCAGTTCACTCCTCACCGCCGGCTGCCATGCGCTCGACGCCTTGTTGCTCTGCATGGGAAACGACGTGGAGGAAGTCACCAGCTACGACACAAAATCGAAGAGCAAGATTTTCAAACCCTACGAATACACGACGAGCAGCGTAACGATCCTGAAGTTCAAGGGCGGGAAGATTGGCAAGTGCGCGGCCATCGTCGATTGTTTGCAGCCGTATTATTTCCACACGCACCTTTGCGGCAGCGAAGGCAGTTTGCTCGACAACAAATTTCATTCGATGAAAACGAAGTCCGACAAAAGCGCCTGGAGCACGCTCTCGATGAAGATGCTCGATTCGGGGGACGTTTCCGATCATCCCTACACGGCGCAGTTTCAAGCGTTCTTCGATGCGATCGACGCGGGAAAAGAAATGCCGCTGACCAGCCTGGCGGACGGCATGAAGTCGCACAAAGTCATCTTTGCCGCCGACAAATCAGCCGCGACGGGCAGGACCGTAAAGTTTTGAGCCACAGATGGAACACGGATCAAACACGGAAGAACGCGGGTTGGGATTAAGTCCAAAACTGCCGCACGAAGAAATTACAAAGGAAATTATCGGAGCGGCTTTCGAGGTTCATAAGATTCTTGGTTATGGATTCCTCGAAAAAGTGTATCAACGCGCGCTTCAGGCGGAATTATTGAAGCGGAACATCAATGCTGAAATCGAGCATCGCATTACCGTTCGCTACAAAGAAATCGTCGTCGGAGATTTTGCCGCCGACCTTTTCGTCGAGGGAAAAGTCGTAGTCGAAATCAAAGTGTCCACCACTTACAATCCACAAGACGAAGCACAGCTTCTAAATGAGCTCAAGGCAACAGGAGTAAAAGTTGGCCTGCTGATCAATTTCGGCGGGGCCAAGGTGGAGTTCAAACGTCTCGTGTTTTGATCTGTGTTTCATCCGTGAAAATCTGTGGCTCAAAATGAAAACTGTCCTCGCCATTGCCGCCCATCCGGATGACATCGAATTCATGATGGCCGGCACGCTCCTGCTCCTGAAGAACGCCGGTTACGAAATTCATTACCTGAATCTTTCGCGAGGCAATTGCGGGAGCATCGAAACTGATTCGCCAACCACCGCCCGGATCCGGCTCAAGGAAGCAAAGGCCGCCGCCCGAATCCTGGGAGTGAACTTTCATCCGCCCCGCTGCAACGATCTGGAAATCTTTTACGATTTAAGAACCCTTCGGAAAGTGGCCGCCGTGATTCGCGAGATAAAACCAAGTATTCTCCTGACGCATTCGCCGGCCGACTACATGGAAGATCACATGAACACCTGCCGGCTGGCGGTCACGGCGGCGTTTGCGCGCGGGATGCCGAATTTCAAATCCAGTCCTCCGCGTTCGACAGAAAGTTACGACTGCACGATTTATCACGGCTTGCCCCACAGCCTCGCCGACAACTTGCGGCAACCGATTGTCCCAGGCGCATTCGTCAACACCACCTCCGTTCACTCGACGAAGCTGGAAGCGCTGAAGGCGCATCAAAGCCAGCAGAATTGGCTCGACGCCAGCCAGAAGCTCAACTCCTACCTCCAAACTTGTGAGGACATTTCGTTGCGGGTGGGAAAACTCTCCAAAAAATTCAAACACGCCGAGGGATGGCGCCGCCATTTGCATTTCGGATTCTGCGACGAGCAAGCCGACCCGCTGCGGGATTTGGGCAAAGATTATTTGCTCAATCAAAAATTCGAGCAGAGCCTGAAAACATCGAGCTGAGCGACGCGCCCCGCCACCCATCCGCTGTTGCGACGTTACCCCCCAATTTTGCAGGCAATGCTCACGCTGACGATCAATAAGATGAGATTCAACAGAAATTCTCTGCGCCGAATTTGAAGGCGAAACCTCACGAAACCTTTTGATTTTTCCGGCGCTCTTCGCAGAATCTCCCCATGTCTCGAAAACTCAGCTCCATCGCACCCGACTGGTGGGATTACACCACGCTCGACAACGACATCATCGCCGAAGCGGCCAGGCTCACGCCCGAAAAGCTGCTCAAACTTTCGCGCCCCGGCTTCAAAGTCGTTTTCTACGACACGCTCGAAGATTTCTATTGCGCCGAGGCGCTGGAATACATCTCCGCATGGAAACAGTCCACTCCAGACAATCCCGTCGGCATTTGCGGGCCGATCGGGCCGACCGAGCAACTGCCGCTCGTCGCTCGCATGGTCAACGAACTCGGACTCGACATTCGATCCGCACACTTCTGGGGAATGGACGAATGGTTTCTCGACGGCAAGGAGGCGCCGAGGACCCACCCGCTTTCCTTCGAGAAAGCCGACCGCGAAATGTGCTTCAACCGCATCAATAAAAAACTCGTCATGCCCGACGCGAACCTGCATTTCCCCAAGGCCGATACCGCAGCCTATCGCAAAACCTGGCAAGGAGCGCGTTGCGCCGTCATGCAAGGCGGCCAGGGCGACATCAAACACTGGGCCTTCAACGATCCGGTCAAACGCGCCGGCAAATGGAAGCACTCCCCTCCTCCACCCGAGGAATATCGGAAGCTGGCAACCCGGGTGGTGGATCTGCATCCCATCACCATTGCGCAGAACGCGCGCACGTCCGGCGGCGGAAACGTCACACTGGTTCCAACCCAGGCCATCACCGTCGGCCCCGTTGAAACCTGGAAGGCTGACAAAATATCCATCTGGCAGGCCGGCACGCACGACAACCCTTTTGGCCAGCGCCTGACCGCGTTCATGATTTCCAAAAGAATCCCCGACGCCGCCGTCCCGATGTCGCTGCTGGCGGACCATCCGAACGTGCAGTTCAATTATTTCCGCGGCGGCTTGGGCTCCTGCTCCATCGAAATGCATTGAGAGAGGAGGGCGCGATCAACTGGTTGACTGAGATTCATGCGGTAACTGCCGTATAAACCCAGCACCGAAAGCGTGCGGACAGGCTGGCCCACTCGGCGGCACGTCGCTTTGCAACCTGAAAATAATCCTTCCCGGAAATTCGCGAACCGGTTTTGATGCGGTTGCCGATCCGGGAGCCGAGAGTCTCCGGCGGTGGTTTAACTCCGTTGAGAAAGAGTCAACGTTGATCGGAAGGCGGCATGAGTGCGAAGTCTCACGAGAACTTGAAGGCGATTCGCTTCGAAGGCGAACTGCTGCCAACCTGGGCCCAACTCCTCGATCTTGCGGCCAGGCTTTGCGAGGCTCCGGAGGAAACGCGCCAGTGGTTTTCCAAGCTTGCGAATTATTCAGGCGTGGACGACGCCCAAACCGTTACGGAACATTGCCGCCTGCTTCGGACCAGCCTTAAAGAATACAGGGAGTCGGTGTTGATGGAGCTTCAGCGGGGTCGTGAGGATCGACAGCCTTCGCAGATTCTCGAAGCCTGGACGTATGCCCTCGAGACGATGATTCAGGCGGCGCACACGAGGGACACCTGCTCGTGGATTACGGAAGGCGCGGAGGATTTTCCGACCGACGATGCCTGTGGCGGGGACATAACGCTCAGGCGGGTTTGATGAAAACCGCCGGACGCCAGTGAAACGAACGGTGGAGCAATCCGAACCCGGATATAGCTCGTCACTTCGCGTGCTCAGATGTAGATACACCGGATTTCAGCCTGCAAAACTATCCAGGTAACTCTGCAAAAGAATCGCTGCCGCGGTTTCGTCCACCCTCTGCTTTCGTTTGTCGCGCCGAACGTCGGCCTGGATCAGAAACCGGTTCGCCTGGGCGGAGGTTAATCGTTCGTCCCAAAGCTTGATCGGCACCGCGATGGTTTCCTTCAGCACCGAGACAAATTCCTGCACTTTCGCCGCCGCCGGGCCGTAGCTGCCATCCATGTTGCGCGGCAGACCAATCAGAATTTGATCCACCTCTTTCTCGCGAATAATTTCCTTGAGCCGGGTTAGAAATCCGGCGAAAGGCTCCGCCAAAATAAACTCCAAAGGCAAGGCGATCATCTGCATCTCATCGCTAATGGCGACGCCGACGCGTTTGGTTCCGTGGTCAAGGGCAAGGATGCGCATTTTATAATTGATTTAGAACCTTCTTCGCGGCGTCCACCGTTCTCCCGACATCCCCCGGGGTGTGCGCGGTGGAAATAAATCCCACCTCGAACTGCGACGGCGCGAAATAAATCCCTTCGTTCAGCATGCCGTGGAAATATTTCTTGAAACGTTCGCGGTCGCTGCGCATCGCGTCGGCGAGGTTGTGAACCGGTTTGTCGGTGAAATAGCCGCAGAACATTGAGCCAATATTATAGAACTGAACCGAAATGTTCGCGGACTTCGCGGCGTCGCGCATCCCGGCGGCGAGTTGTTCGCCGAGTTCCTCCAGCTTGCAATAGGCGTCGCTCGCCTCAAGTTCTTCGAGGTTGGCGAGGCCCGCCGCCATCGCCAACGGATTGCCGCTGAGCGTTCCCGCCTGGTAAACCGGACCGAGCGGCGCCAGGCAATCCATGATTTCCGCGCGTCCGCCAAATGCGCCGACCGGCAACCCGCCTCCGATGATTTTCCCAAAGCAACTCAAGTCGGGCGTGATGCCGAAAAGTTTTTGCGCTCCACCGAACGACAGGCGAAAACCTGTCATCACCTCGTCGAAGATCAACAGCGATTCGTGCGCGGCGGTGATTTCGCGGAGTGCTTCCAGGTATCCCGGTTTCGGCAAAAACAGGCCGGCGTTGCCGGGAACTGGTTCGACGATGATTCCGGCAATTTGATTCTTGTTCGCGGCAAATGCAGCTTTGACCGATTCGACATCGTTGAACGGTAGAACAATGGTGTGTTCCGTGAAGGAAGCGGGAACACCGGCGCTGTCGGGATTTCCGAACGTAAGCGCACCGGACCCGGCTTTGACGAGGAGCGAATCAGCGTGGCCGTGATAGCAGCCATCGAATTTAATAATCTTGTCTCGCCTGGTGAATCCGCGCGCGAGCCGGATCGCCGACATGCAGGCTTCGGTGCCGGAATTGCACATGCGAACTTTCTGCACGCTCGGCACGGCGTCGCAAACCAGTTTCGCCATTTTGACTTCCAGCGGATTCGGTATTCCAAAACTCGTCCCCTGCTCCGCCGTTTCTTGAATGGCCTTGATGATTTTCGGGTGGGCGTGCCCAAGGATCGCCGGACCCCACGTGCCGACGTAATCGATGTAATCGTTGCCATCGACGTCAAAAACGTGCGCACCTTTGGCCTTGTTGACGAAGAACGGTTGCCCGCCTACGGCGCGAAAGGCGCGCACGGGGGAATTGACTCCGCCGGGAATATATTTCAGTGCCTCGGCGAAAAGCTGCTCGGATTTGGCGTGCGACATCATAATCGGTATTTAGAAGGCCCGGGATGAAGGCCGCTCAAAACTGCAACTCATTGAAAGAAACCCCGAAGCCGGAAAGCAATTTTGATTTTGCCGTCCCCGCATCCGCCTTGCGGCAATGCAATTGATACGCGCCTTTCGTCAGGGCAAAAACCTCGATGGTGCAGCTCTCAGGATCGACGATCCAGTATTCGGCGATGCCGACCTGTTCGTAGAGCGATTTTTTCTCAACACGATCCCGTTTCCAGGTTCCCGGAGAAATCACCTCAAAGACCAAATCCGGCACGCCGCGAATCCGATCCTGAATGATATTCTTCTTGCCGTTCGAGATAAACAGAACGTCTGGTTGAACGACGCGGTGTTGAGACAAAACCACATCCAGAGGACTGAGAAAAACTTTCCCCGCTTTTTTCTGTCGAACAAAGTCGTCGAGCAAATGAGAGAATCGCAAAACTATAGTCTGATGATTCGGCGTCGGCGTAGGTGACATAACAAGTTCTCCGTCCCACAATTCCATGGGCAGATTGGTTTCCGGCAACTCGGCTACCATCTCGTCATAAGTCCAGAGGCGTTTGGATTGGATCTTGGGCGATGTTGCAACAGCCATGCGTCTAATTAAACAGCTTTCGCGGGAAACGAAAGCCCGTTCACGCCTCGCGATATTTTTGCGCCACGGGAAATCTTCGGCCGATGCCAAAGGCTTTGCTCGTCACTTTCAATCCGGGCGCGGCCTGGCGACGCTTGTATTCGCTCAGGTCGATCAGGCGAATGACTTTTTGCACCACCGCTTCCTCGAAGCCGAGCTTGACGATTTCGCCCAGCGAACGGGCGTGGACGACATAGTGGTCCAAAATGGCGTCGAGTATTTCGTAGGGCGGCAGGGAATCCTGGTCGCGTTGATCGGGACGCAATTCGGCAGACGGAGGCTTGGTGATGGATGAAACCGGGATGATTTCCTTCTCTCGATTGATCCAGTGCGCGAGCTGATAAACCATCGTCTTCGGCACATCGCTGATCACCGCCAGCCCGCCGCACATGTCGCCGTAGAGCGTGCAGTACCCGACGCCGAGTTCGCTTTTGTTTCCCGTGGTGAGCAGAAGAGAGCCAAATTTATTCGACATGGCCATGAGCAAGACGCCGCGCAGTCGCGCCTGGATATTCTCCTCCGTCGTGTCTTCGGCGCGCCCGGCGAAAACTTTCGTCAACTCGTGCTTCGCCCCGGCAACAATCGTCTGAATCGGAATGACGTCGTATTGAATTCCCAAATTGCCGGCCAATATTCGCGCATCATTGAGGCTGTGTTGTGAAGAATATTCCGAGGGCAACGAAACGCCGCGCACATTCTCCTTGCCGAGAGCTTCCGCGGCGAGGGCGGCGACAACCGCCGAATCAATTCCACCACTCAGCCCCAACACCGCGGACTTGAATCCACACTTGTGCAAATAATCGCGCAGACCCAGGACGAGGGCGTCGTGAACCCTTTGCACCTCGGGAGCGGAGTCGAAGGTAATTGCCTCGGTGGACTCCGTGTCGGCCACGACAAAATCCTCAGCAAACAGTTTGGCTTGGGCGATGAGCTGTCCGGCGGCATTGAAGACCATGCTGGCACCGTCGAAAATCAGTTCGTCGTTCCCGCCAACGGCATTGCAGAAAACAACCGGCGTTTTCGCTTTGCGGGCAAGGCTCAACAACATCCCGTGGCGCACTTGATCCTTGCCGAGCGACCAGGGGGAGGCCGAAACGTTGAAAAGAATTTTTGCGCCCCCGGCGATCAGTTCCATCGGGGGATTGCTTCGATACCGGCGTTCCGGCCAGAAATCCTCGTCGTTCCAGATATCTTCGCAAACCGTGAGTCCAATCTTTCCGGCGGCAAAATCAACCGGTTGATTCTTCAACGCCGGTTCGAAGTAACGGTCTTCGTCAAAAACATCGTAAGTCGGCAAAAGGGTTTTGGCCCGTGCGGCAACTATTTTCCCGTGCTGGAGCAAAGCCACTTCATTGGTCAGCGAGCGGCCTGGACGGGATTTATTCTCTCCCACATAACCGGCCAGGAGAGCGGTCTTTTCCGTCATTGCCGCCAGCCGGTTCAAAACGGCAAGATTTTGCGCAACAAACTCACTCTTCAAAAGGAGATCGCGCGGCGGATACCCGGTCGTGGTCAATTCCGGGAACACAACCACGTCAACTCCGGCCTCCACGCCTCGACGATAGGCCGCGGAAATCTTCGCTTCGTTTCCAGCGAGATCGCCAACGGTGGTGTTGATTTGAGCAAGGGCAACTTTCATGAGCGGGACGGTTAGCGTCTTTGCAAGAACGTTTCCGCCAGCGAGCCAAACTCCGTTCGCACGACCACGCCCGTTTCGATATTGTGCCGCTGAAACCATCCCTCTTTCATCTCGAGGACGAATCGAATGCCGTCGCTCGTAGAGACAACCGAATTGGTGTTCTGCTTTTCCAGGAGATGAATCTCCTCGATAACTCCCTGCGTGTTGATGTAGGCGGCGGAGAGCGACTCGGGACAGTTCTTCATCCAGAACGCGGCGCGTTGCGGGCCAGGCAGAACAAAAATCATTCCTTCATTTTCCGGGATGTTGGTTCGGAACATCATCCCGGTCTGGATTTCAATGCCGCGCAAAGCCATCTCGGCAGTAATCTCCTCAGGCCCGATCCAAAGTTTGACGGTGCGCAATTTCGGCTGGGCTTTGGCGGGAAGCGCTGACGCGGCTTCGTGTACAATCAACGGAGCCGGAGGCGCGTCAGGTTTCCCGCATCCGGCGAGAACCAGTCCGAATATCGCCAGAATTCCGAGAAATTTCATTAAGAAAGAGTGCTTGGCGGCTGATTCAAATTCAATCTCAAGTTAAGTTTACAGCCGTGGTGGCGAAAAATGCGTTTGCGGGAAGGCGGTGTTCGGTGAAATATCCCCCATGCGCTGGCGATTTCTGTTTATTGTCCTGGCAACGCTGAACCTGATCTTCGCGGCGATCTGGTTTTTCACCCGCGGAACCTTAGTCACCACGGTCGCGGTGCCGGAGGTTCCCGATATTGATTCCCAGTTCAATCGTGCCCGAACGAAAACGAACGTCGTCGTCCGGCGGCAATACTTCAGTTGGCAGGAAGTGGAATCGAACGACTACGTCACCTACATTAAAAACCTCCGCGAGATCGGTTGCCCCACCTCGACAATCCGCGACATCATCGTGGCCGACGTCAATGCCCTCTACGCGCACCGGCGCGCGACGGAAGTGGTTTCGGCCGACCATCAATGGTGGCGTTCGGTCCCGGACCTCGACGCGGTGCAACAGGCGTCCGAGAAATTAAAGAGCCTCGAGGACGAGAGAAGGCAGTTGTTGACTCGATTGCTCGGGCCGGGTTGGGAGAATCCGATCAATCCAACTCCGCCCGCCGTTCGCACCGGGATATCGTTGACTGGTCCCGTTCTCGGAGAACTTCCGTCCCAGACCAAGGAGCGCGTTTACGAAATCGCGGCGCTCACCCAGCAAAAGATCGACGCCTATCAGGAAGCCCAGAAGCTCGAAGGCAAAGAGGCCGATCCGCAGGAACTGGCGAAACTGCGCCAGGAATCGCGCATAGAATTGGCGAAAGTCCTGACGCCGCCCCAAATGGAGGAATTCCTTCTGCGCTATTCGTCCACTGCGTTTCAATTGCGGGACGAGCTCCAGGGGCTGGATCTGACGCCGGAACAATTTCGCGCTTTGTTTCGTGCCCGCGATCCAAGCGATCAGCAAATGGATATTTACTACGCTGGCGACGATCCCGCCTTGCTCCGGCGGAAAAAGGAATTGGAAGCGGGCCGGGACGCCGCCATGCAAGAGACAATGGGCAAGGAGCGTTACGCCGAATACAAACTGTATCAGGATCCCCTTTACCGGCAGTCACAGGCGACGGCAGAACAGGTTGGAGCGCCGCCCGCCTTGGTGAAGCCGATTTACGAAATCAACCAATTGACTCAGAAGGAACTCCAGAGAATACGTTTCGACACGACCCTGACCGACGACGAAAAGCTTGATGCCCTGGCGGCGGCACAGGCCGAGCGGGCGAAATCGCTGCAAAAAATTCTGACGCCAGAGGTGCTGCAAAAATTCCAGCCACGGACAAATTCACCGATCGCGGAATGAACAAAAAAACCCGGCGACGATTCCGGCCAACCCCAGGCAGGATAGATTTGATGGAGGTCCCGAGGCAGCGATTTTTGAGTGGCGAAGAGCGGGTGGTTGAACTAGTCTCCCCGTCATATCCGTATGAGATGAAAGCAGACCAAAATCGCGCGACATTTCCTGGATTGCCGAACGCCACCGGATCATCGCGTTTTCCTCGAAGCGGGTTCACGCTCATCGAATTGCTCGTGGTGATTGCCATTATCGCGATCCTCGCCTCCCTGCTGATGTCCTCGCTCGCCACAGCGAAGCAAAAGGCGTTGAGCGCGGCATGCCTGAGCAACCTGAAACAACTGCAACTTTGCTGGCACCTCTACACCCATGACAATCGCGATTTCGTTCCACCGAACAATTTCATTTACGATCTCTCCACCGGGGCGGCCATAACGGGAGCAACTCTGGCCAATACGTGGTGCCTCGGAAACACCCGCACAGATACCACCACGGAAAATATCGAGAACGGACTGCTGTTCCAGTACAACCGTTCCACGGCCATCTACCATTGTCCCGCTGACAAGTCCACGGTC
>Ga0163144_10023009_pt1 | contig 12329 bp, 7 predicted proteins | sample OliLak19BULKMAT1_FD_123175 | JGI IMG/M metagenome (GOLD analysis project Ga0163144, IMG submission 123175) | Freshwater microbial mat bacterial communities from Lake Vanda, McMurdo Dry Valleys, Antarctica - Oligotrophic Lake LV.19.BULKMAT1 | ecosystem: Environmental > Aquatic > Freshwater > Lake... | reverse complement strand
TCTGTCGAGACTGGATTTTTCGAGGGAAAGACTCCCACCTCCGGCACAGAAGAGTAAAGCAAAGCTTTGCGGTGGGACTTGAACGGATTGTCGGTTTACTGGCGTAGTAACGACTGTCGACAATCCGGTGCCCAGAAAAATCCAGTCTGTCGAGACTGGATTTTTCGAGGGAAAGACTCCCACCTCCGGCACCAGAACAGAACTTAACGGCTTTTTCAAAGCCAAATGTTTTAATCGTGAAGCGTTACCCAAAAAACTCAACACGACTGTACTCAGAATTTTGGGGAGGACGTCATTGCAATCTGTTTGTCTATATTGTTAAAATAGAAAATGGCTTTATTTATAACCCGACAATTGAAACCCTGATCAAGATTACCGAATCATTTGAAGTTGGTGTTGATGATTTAATAAAGTAGTTTTGCTGAAAAAAATTTTTAAGATGGAAAATACTTGGCACACAAAAACAATATCTGACATACTCTCGACTCTCCACTCCGAAGAGCGGGGGTTAACCGCCGAAGAAGTTTCTAAACGCATAAAAGAATACGGCTACAACAAACTTCCGGAGAGTAAGCCAGACGGTTTGCCAGTTATTTTTCTGCGTCAATTTCAAAGCCCACTCATTTATATTCTCCTACTTGCCAGTGCAATCGTATTTTTCATGGGCGAGACTATTGATGCATCAATCATTCTCGCAGTGCTGTTGTTTAATGCTACTGTCGGGACTGTGCAGGAAGGAAAAGCTCAGAATACGCTTCTCGCGCTCAAGAGATTCGTGGATACCAAAGCGACTGTGCTTCGTGATGGAAAAGAGCTGATTATTCCGGACACTGAAGTGGTCATAGGAGACATAATCTTGCTTTCGGAGGGAGAAAAGGTGCCGGCTGATGCACGAATTATTACTTCAAACAGCATCAAGGTCGATGAGGCGGCGATGACTGGTGAATCCGAACCGGTGCAGAAAATTGCAGAAGTGTTGAATGGACAAAATATAGCTACTGCCGATCAGAAAAACATGCTTTTTAAGGGAACGCATATCGTGTCCGGAAACGGCAGAGCTGTTGTCATTGGTACCGGTTCTAATACGGTTATCGGTAAAATAGCCAAGCAGATTGCCACCATCGATACCGAAATTCCCCTAAAAACCAATATACGTAATCTGTCGCGACTTATTATTATCACCGTTGCTCTGATCAGTATGTTCCTGTTTACGTTCGGTATCATTCTCGGCAAGCCAGTAAAGGAAATGTTTACCACTATTGTCTCGCTTGCTGTTTCCGTCATTCCAGAAGGCTTGCCAATTGTGGTGACGCTTGTTCTTGCAACTGGTGTTTCGCGTATGAGCAAGAGAAATGCCTTGGTAAAAAAACTACAAGCAGTGGAGGCCCTTGGTCAAGCTCGCATCATTGCGGTTGATAAAACAGGCACAATCACCAAGAACGAGCTTGTCATTCAGAAAGTATTCCTACCTGCCGGCGAGGCAGGTATCGAAGGAAAGATGTTTGAAGTAGGAGGTGTCGGCTATGAGCCCAAAGGAGACATACGCCTTAATGGAAAGCTGACAGACGCAATCAATCAACCGGGGTTGGCATTTGCTGGACAAATCGCCGCGTATTGCGCTAGTGCTCGCGTCATGTTTTCTGCCGAGGAAAATCTATGGCGTGTTGCAGGGGATCCTACGGAGGCAGCTATGCTTGTATTTGCCCAAAAACTTGGAATGCATAAAGACGAGATGGAACAGGAGATGCCGATACTCTCGGAAATCCCTTTTGATTACAAACTGAAATATCACGCAGTAGTTCATGGCAACAACGAAAAGAAAATATTGACTATAGTTGGTGCACCAGAAGTGATTCTGGGGCTTTCCAATAAAATTTGGCGTGACGGAAAAAACCATCATCTCGACACTAAAGAAAAAGAGGAACTGGAAGCAACGTTTGTCCGTATGTCTCAAGAAGGGTTAAGGGTAATCGCTTTTGCGGAAACATCCAATGCTCCCCACAATCTCACTCCAGAAACAATCAACAACCTTACATTTGTTGGATTCTATGGAATGAAGGACGCTCTACGGACGGAAGTTGCTGACGCTTTACAAAGAGCCACAAGAGCAGGTATACGCGTAGTTATGATTACAGGCGATCATAAAATAACAGCACAATCTATCGCTAGCGAAGCAGGAATCTACCATGAAGGCGACAATGTACTAACCGGAGAGGATATCGATACTCTTTCGGAAAAAGAGCTTGCTGAGAAACTTGCCACTACCAGTGTTTTTGCTCGGGTAAATCCAGACCACAAACTCACCATTATCAAGGCTTTCCGTGCTCGAGGAGAGATTGTGGCTATGACTGGAGACGGAGTCAACGATGCTCCCTCGCTTGTGGCAGCTGATCTTGGTGTAGCTCTTGGCAATGGTAGCGAGGTAGCGAAGGAAGCTGCTGACATCGTGCTTTTAGATGACAATTTTGGGAGTATTGTATCGGCAGTAGAAGAGGGGAGGAGTATTTACAAAACCATCAAGAAAGTGATTCTGTATCTTTTTGCCGGCAGTGCTAGTCAGGTCTTTACTATTTTAGGTGCCTTATTTCTTGGCTACCCACTTCCACTTTTGGCAGCCCAAATCATCTGGTTAAATTTTGTTACAGACGGATTCTTGGCTGTATCACTAGCGATGGAGCCGAAAGAGGAAGGATTATTGCGCGGTAACTTTGAGCGACCAAAAAAGTATTTAATTGATAAACTAATGGCTAAGCGAATGTTGCTGATGTCCTTACCATTAGCGCTAGGGACTCTCTATCTTTTCCAAGGATACTTAGATGTCGATTTGACAAAAGCGTGGACAATAGTTCTTACAACACTCGCGGCAGGTCATTGGTTCAACGCATGGAACTGCCGATCCGATAACAAATCCATTTTCCAAATGAACCCATTTTCTAATAAATTTTTGGTAAGGGCAACGATCACTATTATCTTACTTCAATTGTTTGCGGTGTATAACCCACTCATGCAAAAGTTTTTACGCACGACCGCCCTTGACCTTTCCGATTGGCTTTTGATCATACCGATTGCCGCTTCAATTGTGCTTTTTGAAGAAGTAAGAAAATTCTTTTATCGAAGAAAATATATACAATAAAAAACTACAACAAATGAAAGAATATCTCAAAAAAGTATTTTCTTGGGGAAGGATTTGGCTAAACTGAGTTCGCTTTGAATCTGGCTTCATCACACTCTTCGTGTGTGCGTGACATTACCGATTTTGGAAATAGGTTCTGGCTTGGTAAAATAGACACACAGACTAAATTTTGAACCATATATTTTTCGTGATATTATAACTTTATAACTTTACAAGCTTTAAACTCTAGTATGTCACAATTTTATAACGACTCAATTTTCTGGATAGACGTAGATAAGATAGTTCCAAACCCTTTTCAACCAAGGCGCGAGTTTAGCCAGCCAGAACTACAAAGTCTTTCCGACTCTATTCGTCAGTACGGTGTATTACAAGCTCTAGTTGTTACTCGCAAAGAAATTCCAAGAGAAGATGGAGGACTATCAACACAGTACGAACTAATAGCAGGAGAGAGAAGGCTTCGCGCATCAAAACTAGCAGGACTTTCGCAAGTACCTGTTCTTATAAAAGTGGGGGACGAGACAAACGACTTGATGAAACTCGAGCTGGCTATCATAGAAAACATACAGCGTGAGGACCTGAACCCAGTAGACAGAGCAAAAGCTTTCCAGAGACTCATAGAAGAGTTTGGTTTCAAGCATGCTGAGATAGGTAAAAAAGTAGGCAAGAGTCGAGAATATGTTTCAAACTCAGTTAGACTTTTGGCATTGCCAGAAGAAATCCTATCCGCTATTTCACAAGGAAAAATATCTGAAGGTCACGCAAGGCCTCTTATGATGTTGGGCGACAGACCAGAGGAACAAAATACATTGTTTAAAGAAATAATGTACAAAAAACTTACTGTGCGTGAAGCCGAGGCAATCGGCAGAAGAATTGCCTATGACAAAATAAAAAAGAAAGGCGCGACTCTCGATCCTGAGACTCAAGAGATGGAAGAAAAACTTACAGAAACACTTGGCACAAGAGTTTCTATAGAAAAAAGAGAAAACGGGGGCAAAATTCTTATAGACTTTTTCTCAAGAGAGGACTTAAACAACATTCTGGATTTAATAAAAACAAACAAAGCAAAGTCTCCCACAGAGATGTTAGATAGACACGTTGAAGCAAATCCAATTCCACCCAAAAATGAAAATATTCCAGAGTATATTCAAGATTCTAGTGCAGTAGAAATGACACTAGAGGATTTAAATAATCCAGAAACCGTAGTCGAAAACCTAGACGACAGAACTCCCGAAGAAAAAAAGCAGGATGATAATACCGAAGAAGAGATATACTCCATCAAAAATTTCTCAATATAATTTCAAAATCTCTTCTCACTAATATATTTTCAGAATACAAACTTTTCCAGCGAAAAGTTTATTCCGTCCTCGACCTCAATTTGTCAATGAACCCTCGCTACACTCGGGCTTTGACAAAACCATACTTGAGGTCTGCGGATGCTCTTAAAATGTGTTGATGAGAAGAGATTTTGAAAGTCTAATTTTCGGACAAGGAATTTCATCAAAACAAAATTAAGATTTCGTGTTTTCCAAATAGTTCGTAATCTTCCTCCTTGCCATTGTTGTTTTACAATTCTCAAGCCACTTTTTAGTTGGTTTTGCGGATTTTTTTGTTTCCACTTCTACACGGTCACTGTTCTGAAGTATTTTTGTTATTGCTACAAATTTACCATTAACTTTTGCTCCCGCGACGTGTTCACCAATGTCTGTGTGTATGGCATATGCAAAATCTATAACTGTAGAATCTTTCGGTAAGTCTATAACATCTCCTATAGGAGTAAAGACAAAAATTCTTTCCTCAAAAAAATCCTTTTTGGCATTTTCAAGAAATTCATCACCAGCATCTTTTTGGAAATCCACCAATTCTTGTATCCAGTTTGTTGTTTTTTTACCTTCTTTATATGAGAGGTGGGAAGCAACTCCATACTCTGCTTGGTCATGCATTTCTTCTGTACGTATTTGGACTTCTATAATTCCTCCATCACCTGTAAATATAGTGGTGTGAATAGACCTGTAACCGTTTAGTTTGGGTGTCGCAATGTAGTCTTTTATTCGCTCTGGAAGTGGTCGCCATACACCGTGTACAATGCCAAGTACTCTATAACAGTCTGCGATTTCTTTTACTGTTACACGTATAGCAGAAATATCATAGACACTCTCGACTTCCCATTTGTATTTTTGTAGTTTCTTGTAAAGAGAATACAAACTTTTTACACGATAATCCATTTTGAAATCTGTTATGCCATTTTTAGCCAACTCTTTTTTAAGAGATTTTTGAAATTTATCTAGGTGAGCTTCTACTTCGTCTTTTTTCTTTTTCAATATCTTTTTTATTTCCTCATATTCTTTTGGGTAAACATATGCAAAAGCCAAATCCTCCAGTTCTCTTTGCAAAGTTTTGATTCCAAGTCGGTAGGCAAGGGGAGCGTAAATTTCTAGAGTTTCCTTTGCAATGCGAAGCTGTTTTTCTTTTGGAATATGTGACAAAGTCTGCATATTGTGCAATCTGTCACAGAGTTTTATGATGAGTACTCTAATATCTTCTGCCATAGCTACGAAAAGTTTTCTCAAACTTTCGTTGTATCTGTTCGTGCCTTGATACCTTATCTTCCCAAGTTTTGTCACGCCCTCCACAAGAAAAAGTATCTCTCTGCCATTCCACTCGGCAAACTCCTTTTCAATTTCTTCTGGTGTTACTGCTGTATCTTCTATCGAGTCGTGAAGCAGGCCTGCAGAAATAACCACGGCATTCATTCCAAGATTTGCTATATTTTTTGCTGTACCAAATAGGTGATTTATATAAGGCTCTCCACTTTTCCGTACGTGCCCTTCATGAGATTTGGTCGCAAAATCAAAAGCCTTTTGGATTAAAGCCTTGTCATCTTGAGTTGGGTCTTTCATTAAGGAATATATTTCCTTTACGTCTAGCATGTTTTGATTATAACTTAAAAGTAGGGCTTCTCTACCTACTTGACAACTAATTATATCAATGCTATACTAAATAATAGTTTTCATTAGCTTAGGAGGGAACATGTACATGATGATGTTTGTTTCGGCAATATGTTTCGGATCTGCAGTGCTTGGGCTTGGTAGTTCCAATCCCAAATGGGGATTAATCTCGCTGAATGTGGGCATAGGCGTTTTTTGTGCTCTCTTTGTCATCGAGAAAGCAATGGCACGCAAATAGGTCTCGGTGAAAAGGCACACGCTCAACGTGTCGCCCCACGCCGAGGCCTTTTCTTTTATTAAATCTGTCAAACACTCGGTGTTTTACAGACATCCTGTATTCACACCAAAAAACAAAAAATAAATTTTCTGAGCATTCGCAGACTTTTGTTAGAAACAAAAATAATTTTCTCTAGCCGTGAGCGTTTACCCTGAGAAACACAGGGCGACTGAAAGGAGTCCGCGGAAGGCTGAGAAAATTATTTTATTGTTTCTCAAAAGACGAGGACGTGAAGAAATTTATTCTTTCGTTTTCTTTCTAAACCCACGCATTTTCTTCTCCTCTTTCAGTATTTCTAATGCGCGAGGTAATTCAATTTTATAAACATCATCTACTTTTAGTGATCTGAAATCTGGTTTAGGTTTGCTGTTGAGAGCAATGTACGGACCAAATCGTCCTATGTTTGCAGTAATGTTTTCACCAGTATCTGGATGAGTTCCTAGAATTCTAGGAAGTGAAAGATATTTCATCGCGTCAGCCATTGTAACTTCATCCAGTGGTTTCTCTTTAGGGATACTTGCCATTCGAGGCTTTACGGCTTTTTTACTACCTTTGCCTTTAACTCTTTGTCCAAGTTGAACATAAGGTCCATATTTTCCAATAAGAACATAAACTCCAAGTCCAGTCACCAAATCTGTTCCAATAGGTTCATCTTTCTTTATTTCTATTCCATCCATTGTTAATGCTCCTTCACAGTCTGGATAAGTGCTACAAGACAAGAACTTTCCACTTCGTCCAAGTTTGATAATCATAGACTTATTACAAGTTGGACATTTCATTCCATCAGGAGCATCTCCCATATTCGTAACTTTGCCCATTTTGTCTTTCTCTTTCACATCTGCAAGAAAAGGTTTGTAAAAAGTTTTAAGAGTTTTTACATACTCGGCTTTTCCTTCAGCAATAAGATCTAGTTTGTCTTCCATTTCTGCTGTAAAACTATCACTTATATATTTGCCAAAATTTTCTTCAAGAAATGAAGAAACAACATCACCGGTATCAGTTGGTACCAATGCTTTGTTTACTTTTTCTACATAACCCCTATCTTCAATAGTTTTAATAATAGAAGCATAAGTAGAAGGTCTTCCAATGCCTCTTTTTTCTAGTTCTTTAATAAGTCCTGCTTCGGAGTATCTTCCCGGTGGTTCAGTTTGTTTCTCTTCTGTTATAACACTATTTAGTTTTAGTCTTTCTCCTTTTGTTACTTTTGGAAGTTCTACATCATCCCCGCGAGAAGCAGGGTCACCGAGTAGCCATCCAGCGAACTTAATTTGTGAACCTGTTATAGAAAAATCTGGGAGTTCGTCCTTGTCTGTGTTTGCCGTAACTTTTGTTCGCAATGTTTGGGCATCTTTCATTTGAGAAGAAACAGCTCTTCTCCAAATAAGTTGGTAAAGTTTATTTTGTTCGTCGTTGTTACCAGCGTTTTCATTTTCAAAGTGTGTTGGGCGTATCGCTTCGTGGGCTTCCTGTGCATTTTTACTTTTTGTGGCATACTTTCTAATATCCAAATATTCTTTTCCAAATTTTTTCAGAACGACTTTCGTTATTTCATTCAAAGCTAATTGGCTCAAGTTTGTTGAGTCGGTTCTCATATATGTAATATAACCTTGTTCGTAAAGTTTCTGTGCGATTCCCATAGTTCGACTTGGCGCAAACCCTAGTCTACTAGATGCAGACTGTTGTAATGTAGAAGTGATAAACGGTGGACGAGGAGATTTTTTGACTTCACTTTCTTTTACATCTTTTACAATCCAGCGGTTTTCTTTTCCAGCTTTTTCTGCAGTTTCAACAATTTTTTCTAAAACTTTTTTACCTGCCTGCGCAGGTAGATCTGTTGGCTCTTCTTCGCAGACAACCGTAAAAGGAACTTTTTTTAAACTTTCAACATTCGCAGAAATAATCCAAAATGTGTGTGACTTGAAAGCACGAATCTCTCTCTCCCGTTCCATTATTATGCGTAATGCAGGGGATTGAACACGACCAGCAGAAAGTCCATAACGAACTTTTTTCCAGATAACTCCAGATAGGTCATAACCCACAAGTCTGTCCAAGACCCTTCTAGCTTCTTGAGCCTCTTTTAAATTCATATCTATCTTACGAGGGTGTTTGATAGCTTCTTTTACAGCTTCTTCTGTGATTTCGTGGAACACAACTCTCTTAGGGTTTTTAAGCCCTGTTGCTTGGGCAATATGCCAAGAAATAGCTTCACCTTCACGGTCGGGGTCAGTTGCTAAAAGCACTTCTGTAGCTTTGTCTGCTAGTTGGTGGATTTCTTCTACAATTTTCTCTTTACCCTTTGATATTTCGTAGTGAGGGACGAAACCTTTTTCAATATCAATAGCTTTTTTGTTTGATTTTGGTAAGTCACGAATATGACCAACAGACGCCACAACTTTGTATTTGCCGTCCAAATATTTTGAAATTGTTTTCGCTTTTGCTGGTGACTCAACGATTAAAAGTTTCATTGTTTATCTAGTATTACCGTAAAATAATTTTTTGTCCAATTTTATTTTTAAAATAATCTATTTTTTATAAAGCGAAGCCTGACGGATAATCCGTCAGGCTAGGGTTCATGCGTATGATGTCGATACAAATCGACCACGAGATTTCTGTTTTTTCGAAACTTGGCTGAAACCAGATTCCAGCTGTTTTTTGAGAATAAAGTATGTGATGCCGTTTTTTTCAAAACTGAAAGCATCCAGCACCTCTGTGCTCATAACTATTGTGGTTTCTTGCAATTCAAGTTCTACTTCATCCTCTATTATTTCACCCATAAAGTTAAATGTGTTGTTTTCGTCTTTCCGAAAAAGCATGACCTGAAGATCAACTCTTCTTTTCATTACTTATCTCCAGAGATGACGTCACTTACTTTTACGTAATAGGTTTTACCGTACCATATTATAGGATAAAATATTTCAAGTTCTCCTTTTTTCTCTGATGGATAATATTCAGGGCTTTTTCTCTGAACAGTGTGACCTTCTGGGATGTAATCGTTGGTCGGGCACATCTTTCTGGTCCATACATTTTTAAAATAAAGACGAACTGGGCTTGGTATGTCTTGTTTTGCCATAACACCTTCCAAAAATACAATATCACAAATAAAGATTATTCCAAATCTAGGTTAGATGAAGTTCACCCATACTTTCTTCAATGAGACCCTTAATCTCCATAGTTGCAATAATAGTTTGCGTCACATAAATAGGCTTTTCCATTTTTCTTATCACTTCATCTCGACCCATTGGTTGTGCCAAAAGTTTTATAAGTTCGTGTTCATCACTCGAGCAATTGGTATAATCTTTTTTATTAAATAAATTTTCGTGAACATTCAATCCGAGAGCCGAAACAATATCACTCGACTGTGTTATGGGGGTTGCACCAAGTCGTAGTAGCATATGTGGACCTTCGGATGTTTTTGAAAAAATAGAATTTGGAATAGTAAAAACATCTCTGTTGTATTCAGTTGCGTATTTAGAAGTTATTAGAGTTCCTGATTGGAGTTCAGCTTCTATAACAAGAGTTGCGTGTGACATCCCCGCTATGATTCTGTTTCTTTGTGGAAAGCTATATGGCGTTGCCTTGAAGTCATCTTCAAATTCTGAAAGTAAACATCCACCATTTTCTATTATTTCTTTGGCCAAGTTTCTGTGTGATGCTGGATATAAAACTTGTTCTCCTAATCCAGAGCCGGGAATAGCGATTGTAGGAAGCCCAGCTTTTAATGCCGCTTTGTGACCTATTGAGTCAATGCCAAGAGCTAATCCAGATACTATAGTAATAGAGTAACCAGCTAGGCCTTCTATAAGTTTTTCGCAAACTGCTTTTCCGTATTCGCTATATTTGCGAGAACCAACAACAGCTAGATACTTTTGGGTTTGTGGGATTTCACCTACAATTCGTAGGCTTTTTGGAGGGTCGTTAATTTCCAAAAGTAGAGGAGGGAAGTCTTTTTTGAGGAGGTCTCGGATTTCCATATGCTCCAATACTACACCTCAGGCCAATTAAATCAATTTTTTACAACTGTTTTAATATTTGGAAAACTTTGTTAGACTATAAATTATGTTAGATATCAAATTCATACGAGAGAATAAACATCTAGTTGCGGAAGGTGCTAAGAAAAAACACATAGATTTCGACGTTGAAGCACTTTTAACTTCCGACGACAAACGTCGAGAACTACTGACTAAAATAGAAAACAAACGAGCCGAGCAGAACTCTGTTAGTGAAAAGATGGTTAGAACGGAGGATAGCGGTGAAAAGGCAACAATGATTGCCGAGATGAAACTTTTAAAAGAAGAACTTCAAAAAGAAGAAGAAGAATTAAAGGGTGTGATGCACCAGTGGCAGTTACTTATGGTAGCCGTACCAAACATTCCAGATATCTCTGTTCCCGACGGACTAGATGACAAAGAAAACAAAGAGGTGAAAACTTTTGGAGAAATTCCTGTCTTTTCTTACACACCTAAAAACCATATTGACTTAATGCTTTCCTTGGATATGTTGGATCTAGAGCGTGGTGCAAAAGTTTCCGGCTTCCGAGGATATTTTTTGAAAGGTGATGCAGTTAGACTCCAGTTTGCATTGTGGCAGTTTGTTCAAGAACATTTTTTACAAAAAGGTGATTGGAAACAAATGATGGTTCCTTCTGTGGTAAGGCGAGAAGTTTTTATGGGAACGGGGTATCTGCCACAAGGTGAAGAAGATTTATATAAAACTCAAGACGGAGATTATCTTTCAGGAACAGCAGAAGTTGCAACGATGGGATATTTTATGGACGAGGTATTAGAGCAGAAAGACCTTCCAATGAAAATGCTTTCGTTTTCTCCAGCATATCGTAGGGAAGCTGGTGCTCATGGAAAAGATACAAAAGGTCTGATACGTGTTCACGAGTTCTATAAGTTTGAACAGGTTGTACTTTGCGAAGCCTCACACGCAGAGTCAGTAAAATTCCACGAAGAGATACAGAGAAACACAGAAGAGCTTATGGAGGCACTTGGTTTGCCTTACCACGTAGTTGCAAACTGTGGAGGGGACTTAGGTCTAGGACAAGTTAAAAAATACGATATAGAAGCATGGCTTCCATCAGAGAGTACATACAGAGAAACTGGTTCAGCTTCATATTTCCATGACTTTCAGACTCGCAGATTAAACATACGTTATAGAGACCAAGAAGGTAAAATGAAATTTGTTCACTCTCTAAACAACACGGCACTTTCAGGTCGACCACTTATTATGATTGTCGAAAATTATCAACAAGAAGACGGATCAATCAAAATTCCAGAAGTTTTACAGAAATATATGAACGGCCAAACTGTTATTTCAAAAAAATAATTTTATTAAATGGCGATTACCAAATTAAATACACTTTCACGTGAGGAATATTTAAAAAAGAGAAGAAAAAAGAAGTTTACTCGTTTTGGTGTTTTAATCGCTCTAGTTTTTATTTTTGTTGGTTTACTGTCTTATGTTTCTCAAAGGAGTAAATTGCGTATAAACGATGTCGTGCTTTCTGGTGGAGTTTTGGTTGCAGAAAAAGATATTAGAGAAGAGTCATTAAAATTTTTAGGAGGAAGTTATTTTTGGTTGTTTCCTAGAAATAACTCTTTTATATATCCAAAAAACAAACTTGAAAATTATTTAAAAGAAAATTTTAAAAGAATGGATACAATCGCAATTTCTTTAGAAAATCTAAATAAAATGATTATTACTATAACAGAGAGAAAGCCTGTGGCGATTTGGTGTAATGATTTAGGTGGTGAAAAAGATAAATGTTATTTCCTTGATGCAAACAGCACTATTTTTGCAGAGGCACCAAATTTTTCAGGTGATGCTTATTTTAAATATTATGGTGGTTTAGAAAATGAAAACCCTATTGGTTTAGAATACATCGCATCTTCTACAGAATTTACAAGAATAAATAATTTTATAGAGTTGGTTAAAAAATTAGAAATCAAACCTTTACATCTTAAATCTACTG
>Ga0163144_10023008_pt1 | contig 12329 bp, 9 predicted proteins | sample OliLak19BULKMAT1_FD_123175 | JGI IMG/M metagenome (GOLD analysis project Ga0163144, IMG submission 123175) | Freshwater microbial mat bacterial communities from Lake Vanda, McMurdo Dry Valleys, Antarctica - Oligotrophic Lake LV.19.BULKMAT1 | ecosystem: Environmental > Aquatic > Freshwater > Lake... | reverse complement strand
CTGGTCGTTTATTTCCGTAACCGGGGCACGATTGATGTCGAAGATATTGCGTTGTTAAAGGGATAATATGCTGTCGCTAAACGAAATGATTGTGCTTTGTGTGTTTCTGCCGCTTTTTGGCGCAGTGGTCACGGGACTGTTTGTGCGCAACATTGGCGATACACGCGCGCAGTTGCTCACTTGCATTCCCATGGTGCTTTCGGCAATTTTTGCGACGGTTATTTTTGCCAACGTAACTAGCCACGATATAGTGCGTACTGTGCCGGTGTTGCCGTGGATTATGTCGGGCGATTTTGTGGTGCATTGGGCGCTGAAGGTGGATGTGCTGACGGCGGTAATGCTGGTGCTGGTGACGTGGGTGTCGGCCATCGTGCATATTTATTCCGTCGGCTATATGAGCCACGACGACCACAAACCGCGCTTTATGGCGTATCTTTCGCTGTTCACCTTCAGCATGCTCATGTTGGTGACGGCGGATAATTTTATTCAATTGTTCTTTGGATGGGAGGGGGTTGGCCTATGCTCCTACTTACTCATCGGCTTCTGGTTCAAAAAACAAACAGCGAATGCGGCGGCCATGAAGGCGTTTATTGTCAACCGTGTCGGTGATTTTGGCTTCGCGCTTGGCATTGCGGCGATATTCCTCACCTTTGGCTCGGTCGATTTTGCCAGTGTGTTTAAAACCGCGAGCGATTTCCACGCCACCACGCCCGAGGCGAGCTGGAATATTCTGGGCATGAGCCTGCCGGTGATGGATACGATTTGCCTGCTGCTCTTCATGGGTGCGATGGGTAAATCCGCGCAGTTTATGCTGCATACCTGGTTGCCGGATGCGATGGAGGGGCCAACCCCAGTCTCCGCACTCATCCACGCGGCGACGATGGTGACGGCGGGGGTCTTCATGCTCGCGCGCTGTTCGCCGCTGTTTGAGTTGGCGCCCATTGCGCTGATGGTGGTGACCTATGTGGGTGCGATTACGGCATTTTTTGCTGCAACGATTGGCCTTGTGCAAAACGATATCAAGCGCGTGATTGCGTATTCCACCTGTTCGCAGTTGGGCTATATGTTCTTCGCGTGTGGTGTCTCGGCCTATAACGCGGCGGTGTTTCACTTGTTCACCCACGGCTTTTTTAAAGCGCTGCTGTTCCTTGGTGCAGGCTCGGTGATTCATGCCATGAGCGGCGAACAGGATATGCGTAAAATGGGCGGCATCTGGCGTAAAATTCCGTATACTTATACCTTTATGTGGATTGGATCGCTTGCGCTCGCGGGCATTCCGCTGTTTGCAGGGTTCTACTCGAAGGATGCGATTATTGAGTCTGCCTGGTTTACGGGCACCACCCACGGATATTTTGCTTACGCGATGGGCATTGCCGCGGCGCTCATGACGGCGTTTTATAGCTGGCGCTTGCTGTTCATGACCTTCCACGGCACCCCGCGTGCGGATAAACACACGATGGACCATGTGCACGAATCGCCACCCATTATGCTGTGGCCGCTGGTGCCGCTGGTGCTCGGCGCATTGTTTGCGGGTTCGATTGGTTATTACGCGTGGGGTATGTTTGATCCATCTTTGGCATTCTGGAATGGCTCGATTACGATTCTACATCACCACGAGCACGAGATTCCTGCACTGGCCTATTACTCGCCGTTGATTGCGGGGGTGACGGGCATCAGCCTTGCCTATCTGTTCTACATCCGCCGCCCCGAATTGCCGGTGCTGCTCAAAATGCAATGCCAAAGGCTCTACAAATTCCTGCTTAATAAGTGGTATTTCGATGAACTGTATGACCGTATCTTTGTTCGCCCATCCATCGCCGGTGGCCGCTGGCTCTGGAACGCGATTGACACCAAAATTATCGACAATCTCGGGCCAAATGGTGCTGCATTCATCAGCCGCGCAGTGGCGTTGCGTAGCGCGAAATTACAAACGGGCTTTCTCTATCACTACGCCTTTTCCATGATCATTGGCCTGTTGGTGCTGATGAGCTGGCTGGCTTACACGGTAATTCGCTAATGTCGCATCTGCTTACATCGCTCATTGTGTTGCCGTTGGTTGCGGCAGTCGTCACCTATTTTGCGGGGCGCAACGAGGCGACCGGCGCCAACGCTGCGCGCTGGGTGGCGCTTATTTCGACAGTGGCGATATTCCTGTTATCGCTTGCGCTGCTGGCGGGGTTCGATGGGGCGAGTGCGGATTTCCAATTCGTCGAAAAAGCGCCGTGGTTTAAGGGCTACAACATCAGTTATCACCTAGGGGTGGATGGTATTTCGCTGTGGCTGGTGCTGCTCACCACCTTCCTCATGCCCATTTGCGTGCTGTGCAGCTGGAAGTCTATCACCACCCGCGTTGCCGAGTTTATGGCGCTGTTCCTCATTCTGGAAGCACTTGTTATCGGCACCTTCGTGGCGCTGGATCTGCTGCTGTTCTACCTGTTCTTTGAGGCCGTGCTGATTCCTATGTACCTCATCATCGGCATTTGGGGCGGTAAAAACCGCATTTATGCGTCGTATAAATTCTTCCTTTACACGCTTGCAGGCTCGGTGCTGTTTCTCCTCGCGGTGCTCTACCTCTATTTTACCTTCAACACGACGGATATTCCGACCCTTATGCGAGAAGCGCCGAGCATGGGGCTTGCGGCGCAAAAATGGCTGTGGCTCGCGCTTTTTGCCAGCTTTGCGGTTAAGGTGCCGATGTGGCCGGTGCATACCTGGTTGCCGGATGCGCATGTGCAGGCACCCACGGCTGGCTCGGTGATTCTGGCGGGCATTTTGCTTAAACTTGGTGCTTACGGCTTCCTGCGGTTTTCGCTGCCCATGGTTCCCGAAGCGTCGCATTACTTTGCTAATTTCGTGTTTGTGCTCAGCATTGTTGCTATCGTTTACACCTCGCTCGTCGCGCTGGTGCAGGAGGATATGAAAAAGCTGATTGCCTATAGCTCCGTCGCGCATATGGGGTTTGTGACACTGGGTATTTTCAGCTTCACCCAACAAGGGGTGGATGGCGCGGTGTTCCAGATGATTTCGCACGGGGTGGTTTCAGGCGCGCTGTTCCTGTGTGTGGGCGTGGTGTACGACCAAATGCACACTCGCGAAATTAAGGAATATGGCGGCGTGGTGAACGTGATGCCGTATTTTGCCGCGTTCTTTATGCTGTTCACCATGGCCTCTGCGGGCTTGCCTGCTACGTCGGGATTTGTGGGTGAAATTCTGGTGATTGTGGGCACCTATCAGGCGGCACCTTGGGCGGCGGCATGGGCGGCCACGGGGCTTATTTTAGGCGCGGCGTACATGCTGTGGCTCTACCGTCGAGTGATGTTTGGCGAAATTACGAATCCGCATGTGAAGGATTTGCGTGAGTTGAATATGTCGCAGTGGTTTTACTTTGTGCCACTGGCCATCGCCGTGCTGTGGCTGGGCATTCACCCCACTTCCATCAGCGCCTCCATCGAGCCTTCGACCAAAAAATTGCTGACACAAGTGATGCGCCAAGTGAGTGAAATTCCGGACGCAACGGCAGAAGAATTAGGTGCTGTAGAAGATGCGCAACCAAGCGACGCGGCACCAAATACAGTTGCAGGTGATGAAAAACCTGCGGTGAAGACCACTAAAATAAAAGAACCGTCCACCACCGATGCGGTCAAGGATAGCCATGAATAGTAATTTCGAACTCGCAGAATTTGCGTTGATTGTGCCCGAGTTAATGCTGCTTGGCGGCGCGCTGTTGCTGCTTATGTTCGGCGCGTTTCGTGGTGCGCGGGCCACGGGCGGCATTACGCTGCTTTCCATGGGCGTGATGATTGCAGCGGCGTTTTACGCCTGGCCTGCCGCATCGCTGGGCGATGGCGCGGATGCGTTTAATGATATGCTCGCGATCGATAATTTCACCCAATTTGTGAAGGTTATGGTGCTGCTTGCGTCCACGCTGGTGCTGGGCATGAGCTTTGATTGGCTGGCGATTGGCCCGCACAAAAAGTTTGAATATCCTATTTTGGTTCTGCTCTCGACGGCGGGCCTCATGGTGCTGGTTTCGGCGAATGATTTGCTGACGTTGTATCTTGGCCTAGAATTATCGTCGCTCTCGCTTTATGTGCTTGCCACGTTCGATCGTGATAATGCGACCAGTTCCGAGGCGGGAGTAAAGTATTTTGTGCTTGGCGCGTTGGCTTCGGGCATGCTGCTGTTTGGCGCGAGCTTGGTGTATGGCTACACCGGCACCACCAACTTCAGCGCGATGACGGAGTTGTTCGCTGTGAACGAGGAGTCGCAAGCCACCGTCGCTTACGGTGCGATTGTGGGTATGGTGATGCTGATTGTGGCGCTGTGCTTTAAAATTTCTGCCGTGCCGTTTCATATGTGGACGCCGGATGTGTACCAAGGCGCGCCAACGCCGGTCACCATGTTGTTTGCTACTGCACCGAAAATTGCGGCGATGGCGATTTTTATTCGCCTGCTGATGGACCCGTTCGCGAATTTACTGCCCGATTGGCAGAATATTCTCGCGATTATCGCGGTCTGTTCCATGATGGTTGGCGCGTTTGGGGCGCTCACCCAAACCAACATTAAGCGCCTGCTGGCCTATGGCTCCATCGGCCATGTGGGCTACATGCTGATTGGCCTTGCGGCGGGCACGCCCGAGGGCGTGAAAGGCGTACTGATTTATTTCGCGCTTTATTTGTTTATGAGCGTGGGCACGTTTGGTTTTGTGCTGTTCATGCGCCGCGCGGGTGAGCAGGTGGAGGAAATTTCCGACCTTGCGGGCCTGAGTAAAACCAGCCCGCGTGGTGCGCTGTTTATGTTGCTCATGATGTTCTCGATGGCCGGCATTCCGCCGTTCGCGGGCTTTTACGGAAAGTTCTTTATCTTCCTCAGTGCCATTCAATCCGAGCTGTATATTTTGGCGGTGGTGGGCGTGCTCACCTCGGTGGTGGCGGCGTTCTATTATTTGCGGATTGTGAAGGTGATGTATTTTGATGAACCTGTGCTGGGCCTTGAGCGCCATGTGCCGCTTTTCAGCCAGGCGGTATTGCTCATTTGCGCGCTTGTGACGGCGTTGTTTTTCCTCTACCCTGCGGGCCTGTTGAATGCAGCAAGCGCTGCCGCGGGAGTATTTAGTTGATGGCCAAGGCTGCCGAAAAAACACTGCTGAACGATTACCATTTGCTCTCGTATGATGTGCTTGATAGCACGAATTCCGAGGCCAAGCGGCTTGCGGGTGGCGGTGCCTCGCACGGGGCGGTGATTTGGGCGCGCCGGCAAACCGCCGGGCGCGGGCGCCTCGGGCGCGAATGGGTGTCGGCGGATGGAAACTTGTTCACGACTATGCTGCTTAACCCCAGCGTTGATTTAGAAAAATGCAGCCAGCTTTCATTTGTCGCAGCACTTGCTGTAGCGGATACGCTGGAGGGAATTTTGCCCGAAACCGCGAAAATTGCCTGCAAATGGCCGAACGACGTGTTGGTAGGCGGCAAAAAGATTTCGGGAATTTTGCTGGAGTCTTTTACGACCAAAGAAATCATATCGCAGCGCCAGTGGATTGCGGTGGGCGTGGGTGTGAATGTCGATAATTTCCCCGAGCATGTGATGTACCCTGCCACTTGCCTACGCGATGCGGGGGTGGAGCTGATTAGCGCCAAAATTGTCCTCTCGCGTTTTATCCATAATTTTATTGCGCGTTACGATGAATGGTTGGCAAAGGGCTTCGCGCCGATTGTGAAGGCATGGACGGCGCGCGCGCACCAAATCGGCAAATCGGTCGAGGTGATTGTGGGCGACGATAAAGTGACCGGCGTGTTCGAAGGTATTGACGCCACGGGATGCATGTTGCTGCGCGATAAAAAGAAAAACGTGAAGCCCATTTCGGCGGGCGATGTGTTCTATAAGGAGCCAGCGTAGCCATGCTGCTTGCCATTGATATCGGTAACACCAACCTTGTATTCGCGCTGTTTGCGGGGGCGGATGTGCGTGCGCAATGGCGCATTTGCACCGATCACCACCGCAGTGCGGATGAATATGCCGTGTGGCTGTTCGCGCTGATGAATCGCGCGGGGATTTACGAGAAGGATGTGACGGCTGTTATACTTTCTTCCGTGGTGCCGGATGCGAATTTCGAGGTGAAATCCTTCGTGCGGAATTATCTCAAAATTGAGCCGCAACTATTGACCAATGGACAGATGGACGTGGGCATGCCTGTGCTTCTTGATAACCCAAAGGAGCTTGGCGCGGATAGGCTTATTAATGCGTTCGCCGCGTGGAGTGGGTTCCGCCAAGCGCTCATTGTCATCGATTTTGGTACCGCGACGACGTTTGATGTAGTGTCCGGCAAAGGCGAATATTTAGGTGGTGTAATTGCACCGGGGATCAATCTCTCGCTCGAGGCACTGCAACGCGCAGCGGCGAAATTGCACGGCATTGCAATCACGCACCCTGAAAAAGTGATTGGCACCAATACAACGAACGCTATGCAATCCGGCATTTTTTATGGTTATGCGGGACTGATTGAGGGCATAGTCAGTCGTATTAAAGCCGAGCGGGGCGAAGCGATGAAAGTCATCGCTACCGGCGGCCTAGCGCCGCTTTATGCCGAGGCGACGAAGGCTATTGATACGGTCGATACAGATTTGACCATTCGCGGCCTGCGGCTGATTCATGAGCGAAAGAAACCCTAGGAATTACGACCTTTGCGGTCTAACACTCGCATCTGTCATCCCGGCCTTGTGCCGGGGTCCAGCCCAGCCTCAGGCACTGAATGTGTTGTGGGGCTGGACCCCGGGATAAACCCGGGGTGACAACAGAGAGTTTTTCTGCAGGCAATCAGATGCTACTATAAGAAAAGAGAAAAAATAATGACCTTCAATTTCAATCAATACAACGACGACGTGCTGTTTGTGCCCTTAGGTGGCGCCAACGAAATTGGCATGAACCTGAATCTTTATCGCTATAAGGGTAAGTGGATTATCATCGATTTGGGCATTGGTTTTGCGGGGCCGCATTTGCCGGGAGTGGATATTGTGATCCCCAATATTGATGCGATTGCGCCGTATAAAAATGATATTGTCGGGCTGGTGCTCACCCACGCGCACGAGGATCACTTGGGCGCGGTGGCCTATTTGTGGCCCGAGCTAGGCTGCCCCATTTATGCGACGCCGTTCACCGCAGCCGTGCTGAAAAATAAGCTGGCAGAGGAGGGGCTGCAAGGCAAAGCGAAGGTGAATATTGTGAAGGCAGGCGTGCGTTACGATATCGGACCGTTTGGATTTGAAATGGTGCCGGTCACCCATTCCATCCCCGAAATGCACGCGGTGGCGCTGCGTACGGATAAGGGCATCATCATGCATACGGGAGATTGGAAGCTCGATGATGCGCCGCAAGTGGGCGTGGTGACAGACGAGGCGACCTTGAGCAAATATGGTGACGAGGGCGTGCTCGCGATGATTTGCGATTCCACCAACGTGTTTGTGGAAGGTGAATCTGGCTCCGAGTTGCACGTGCGCGCGGCACTGACGGATATTATTAAGCAGTGCGACGAACGTGTGGTGGTCACCACATTTTCCAGCAACATTGCACGGCTGGAAACGATTATTTATGCCGCCAAGGATGCGGGGCGCAGCTTGGCTATTGCGGGTAAATCCATCTGGCGCATGGTGCATGCGGCGCAGGATGCGGGCTATTTGAAGGATGCGCCGACGTTTCTCACCGATGTGCAGGGCATGGAATGTCCGCGCAATAAAGTGCTGTTTATTTGCACCGGTTGCCAAGGTGAATCACGTGCAGCGCTCTCGAAAATTGCACGGGGGGAGCACCCGGCGATTCGACTTTCGCCCAAGGATACGGTAATTTTCTCCTCACGTACGATTCCGGGCAACGAGGGGAATATTGGTTACATGGTGAATAAGCTTGTCACCCAAGGGGCGGAAGTTTTGAATGATCGCACCGGGTTCATCCACGTATCCGGCCACCCCGCGCGCGGCGAGTTAAAGCGCATGTATGAGTGGGTGCGGCCAAAAATTGCGGTGCCGGTGCATGGCGAGGCGCGTCACATTCACGAGCACGCAAAATTTGCGGTGGAGCTGGGCGTGCCGGTGGCGATTGAGCCGACCAACGGTGTAGTCATCAACCTCTCGGCTGCAACACCGGGCATTGTGGGTAGGGTGGAGTGGGGCTACCTTGCGCTTGATGGAACAAGCTTTATTGATAGTAATTCGGGTGTCATCCGCACGCGCCGCAAAATCCGTGATGATGGGTTAATTATTGCCTCGGTGGTGATGGATAAAAGAGGGGCAATGGTAGGCACGCCCATGATTTCCGCCCCCGGATGTTTGGACGAGAAGGACGATAAAGACCTTCTCGCCAGTTTGCGCAACGAGGTGAGCGAAGCCGTCGCCAAAGCCGCGCGCGGCGGCAATAAGGGCCGCCAACTCGATGAATCCATCCGCGGTGCATTGCGCAAAATCATCCGCGACGAGTTAGGTAAAAAGCCAGTGCTAGACGTGCATGTGCATAGTATGGTGTAGTGTAAAATATTCTAACGTGTCATCCCGGGCTTGTCCGGGGATCCAGCCGGGTAACGCGCACAGTGAGTATGATTTGTGCTCCGCACGCCGGATCCCGGCACAAGGCCGGGATGACAGCCTGAACTTGGATTGCTATGGTTGACTCGCTTCATCAATTACCACGCCTCACCATTGCCCTCGTGCTCTTCGCGGCGGGTTGCCTCATGGCGCTTGGGTTTGCGCCGGTTAATTTTTGGCCTGTTATTTTTATCAGCCTGCCGTTTTTTTATGTGTTGCTTTGCGCCAGCACTAGCTTGGGTCAAGCGCTGTGGCGGGGGTTTTGTTTTGGTTATGGCTATTTCATGTCAAGCACCTGGTGGATTGCCAATTCGCTGCTCGTGGATGCGGGTAAATTTGGTTGGTTGCTACCGTTTTCGGTGCTTGGCTTAAGCGCCGCCATGGCATTGTGGTTTGTGGTGTTTGGATTTTTCACCTATCGGTTTCGCGCGGTGATGTCGCCGCCGTTATTTGCGGCGCTGTGGGTGCTGGTGGAATATATGCGCACATGGGGCATGTTTGGTTTTCCGTGGAATTTGCTGGGTTACATGGGACTTGCCTCGTTGCCATTTGCGCAAGTGGCGTCGCTGGTGGGCACCTATGGGTTGAGTTTTATTTTGTTACTGGTGGGTTTGGCGCCGCTGTTTTGGCGGCGTAATGTGCCGCGCATGGGGCGCTATGTAATGACGGGGCTGGCCGCTTTATTGCTGGTCTTGTGCTATGTTCACGGCACCCAGCGCCTCGCCACGCCCACTGCGTTCACTGACACGCTGCTGCGCGTGGTGCAACCCAGCGTGCCGCAGGAAATTAAAGGCACCAGCGCCGGGCGCGATATTTCGCTCGAAGTGCTGGGCAAGCTGACCAGAAAACCATCTACCATCCGCGAGGCGGACGTGACGATTTGGCCCGAAACCGCCTATCCGTTCACGGTGCGCGTGGATGATGTGCAATCGCTGCCCCCCGTGAAGCGATTGCTGACCGGGGCTTTGCGCGCGGAGGGTTATCGACCCACTCAGCAAATATGGAACAGTGTGGTGGCCATGGATGCGCACGGCAATGTGCTGGCCAGTTATGATAAGCACCAACTGGTGCCATTTGGCGAATTTGTGCCGTTGCGTACGGTATTGCCACTCGATAAAATAACCCCGGGCGATACGGATTTTTCGCGCGGGGTGGGGCCGCGCACTGTGGAGGTTGAGGGCATTCCACCCTTTAGCCCGCTCATTTGTTACGAAGCGATTTTTCCGTGGATTGCGCTGAATAAAACGCAGCGCCCCTCATGGCTGTTGAACGCGACGAACGATGGCTGGTTCGGTAATTCCCCCGGCCCCTACCAGCACCTAGCCATGGCGCGCATGCGGGCGATTGAGCACGGCCTGCCGCTGGTGCGCGCGGCGAATAATGGCGTTTCGATGGTGACGGATGGCCATGGCCGCATCATCGACCAATTGGGGCTTAATGTGCGCGGGGCAATAGATGTGATGCTACCTACCGAACTGCCGGTAACTGTATATGGAAAATATGGAGAATTAGGATTAGGGTTGCTACTGGCTATCATTATTATTGTTTCGTTTGTTAGCAGTTACAGAAGTAAAAATAAATAAACGGTTAATTTTCTTGCTTTGAAGAATCTATATGGTAACGAATGAACCCTGATGGGTTGTATAAACTTGATTTAACTCGCGTAGAATATGTAATTATGAGCACTCCACATCCAGTTGATATCCATGTTGGCCGCCGCTTACGCTTGAAACGCACGTTCTTGGGTTTAAGCCAAGATACGGTGGGCAAAAAGATTGGCGTTACCTTTCAGCAAATTCAGAAATACGAGCGCGGCATCAACCGCATGGGTGCTAGCCGTTTGTATGATTTCGCTAAGGCGTTGGGCGTTCAGGTTTCGTATTTCTTTGATGGGTTTGGCGATTACGTTAACGAGGATGAGGATGCAGCGGGTATGGCCGAGCCCAATGCGCAAGCGTTCGAGCATGATAACATGAACAACCGGGAAACGCTGGAAGTAATGCGCGCCTATTACCGCATTAAAAACCCTGCCTTGCGTAAACGTGTGGTGGATTTGATTAAAGCCATGAGCGTGGAAGATAAATAAGATATTTCGTTAGCCGCTTGGCGGCGCTAAGAAATTCCTATCCAGGCTTTGCGCCGGGATCTATTCTTTATATTTTTCGTAATCGCTTGACGTTCGTTTCATTCCTTGGCAGGTATGCTTTCAGGTGGGCATTTTATTGCTTGGCGGCCACCTCATTCAGGTTTTTCTTTAACCGGTCTAAGCGCATTTTTTGGCTGCCAGCTTTGATTGCACGCATGTTACATCACCGTTAAGGAGTGGCCAGTGAGCACGCAATATAAAGCCAGAGATTCGTATATTTTCACCAGTGAATCGGTTTCCGAAGGCCACCCCGACAAAATCTGCGACCAAATTTCGGATGCGATTGTGGATGCCTGCTTGGCCGAAAACCCCGAGGCACGCTGCGGTATTGAAACCATGACCTGCACCAACCAAGTGGTGGTCGCCGGTGAGTTCCGCGATGCGGATGGCATAACCCAGCAGCGCATGGAAGAAATTGCGCGCGAAGTGGTGAAGGATATTGGCTACCAGCAGCGCGGCTTTAGCTGGAACACCTTTAAAATGGCAAACTATGTGCACCAGCAATCCGCCGATATTGCGCTCGGCGTAGATTCGGGCGAGAATAAGGACGAGGGTGCGGGCGATCAAGGGTTGATGTTTGGTTATGCCTGCCGCGAAACGCCCGATTTAATGCCGGCCACGCTGTATTATTCGCACCGGATTTTGCAGTCATTATCGCAAGGACGCCGCAGTGGTAAATTTGTTGGGTTGGAGCCGGATGCAAAAAGCCAAGTGAGCCTTGAATATAAGGATGGCAAACCTGTGCGCGCCACCTCCATTGTGGTCTCCACCCAGCACCATGCTGGCATGGAACAGCGCGCCATTCGTGATCTGGTGCGCGAGGTGGTGACGGATATTCTGCCCAAAGGTTGGATGCCGGCTGAGGACCAGTTTTTTGTTAACCCCACCGGCCAGTTCATCATCGGCGGGCCGGATGGTGACTCGGGCCTAACGGGTCGTAAAATTATTGTGGATACGTATGGTGGCGCGGCCCCGCATGGCGGCGGCGCGTTCTCGGGCAAGGACCCCACGAAGGTGGATCGCTCGGCAGCTTATGTAGCGCGATACCTTGCCAAAAATGTCGTCGAGGCGGGCATTGCCGAGCGCTGTACCATTCAGCTTTCCTATGCGATTGGCGTCTCGCACCCCATGTCGTTTTATGTGAACACCCACGCAGCACCGAAAGTTGACCCCGAGCATTTGGAGCGCGTGCTGCAAGAAATGGTGAATCTTACCCCGCGCGGCATTCGCACACACCTCAAGCTCAATCGCCCCATCTATCAGCCCACCGCCAGCTATGGCCATTTTGGCCGCATGCCGACGGATGCTGGCCATTTCAGTTGGGAAAAAACGGATTTGGTGGATGCGTTGCGCAGCGAATTTGGAATTAGCGCTGCGGCGTAGCCATAAATGCAACCGCATTATTGGGATGACGCAACGAACCATCTCAGCCGCCAATGTCCGCTGATGAAGCGCCTAATTGCGCGGTATGAAGGTGAAACATTGCGCGCGCGGGGGGATGGTTTTTACACGCTTCTACGCTCTGTCGTCGGCCAGCAAATATCTGTAAAGGCGGCGGATGCGGTGTGGGCGAAGGTAGAGAAGGCGGTGAAGCCACTAACACCAAAAAAACT
>Ga0163144_10023005_pt1 | contig 12330 bp, 7 predicted proteins | sample OliLak19BULKMAT1_FD_123175 | JGI IMG/M metagenome (GOLD analysis project Ga0163144, IMG submission 123175) | Freshwater microbial mat bacterial communities from Lake Vanda, McMurdo Dry Valleys, Antarctica - Oligotrophic Lake LV.19.BULKMAT1 | ecosystem: Environmental > Aquatic > Freshwater > Lake... | reverse complement strand
TTGCCGGTTGGTGGGCCAGTTTTCGATTTGGATCGCCGCAGGCCTCACGCTTTGGTCAATGGTCTACTACCTGAGGGCGGCTGCGGTCGACGACAAAGTCTGACGTTGTCGGGCTGAACCGGAATAGGGTACTCGTCTGCTTCGTTATCAGGGTTGGTGTGAGTTGGTGCAATTGCGGGTGGCACGCTCGGCATTCTGCAAAACATTCCACCTTGACCGCTTTGATTCTGCCCCTTTGATTCGCGCAATTGCGCTCAGTTTTAACGCTCTCTCAAGGTAACCGCATGCCCAGCGCCAGAAACGATCCCTGCCCCTGCGGTAGCGGCAAGAAATACAAGCATTGCTGTTTGTCAGCCAATCAAAACGTGATTCCACTGGTTGAGCAAGTCGGCCACTCCGGAACCGTTGCAAAGGCGATGGACTGGCTAATGCAGCGCCATCGCAAGGCCATGAAAACAGCGTTCAGTCAGTTGTTGGAAGAAGTGCTCGATCCGCAAGACATGGACGCATATGCCAAACTGGATCATGAAACCATGGTCAGCGTTCAGATCAACCTGACAGAGTGCCTGCTGGCCGAAGGCGATATTCTGGTGCAGGGAAGCAAGCGGCGCGTTCCAGACTATGTGCTCGGTCCGTCAGGCCCATTGTTGACAGCGGGTCAACGAGACTGGCTGCAACAATTAGGCCAACGCCCGCTGCGCCTGTACGACGTGACCGATGTCGTGGCGGGGGTGCAAATGACGCTTTGCGACAGCTTGGACAACGATGCCCTGCCAGTCATTGTGCGTGAGCGGTCCGGCACAAAAGAGCTGTTACCGGGTGGCCGTATCGCTTGTCGGGTGGTCCGTTCTGGAGACCATTTCGAGATGTCCGGCGCGGCTTATAATTTTTCCATCATGGCAGGCCAGGCGGTAGGTAGTTTCTTGCAGGCAATGAGCGAAGAGTTCGGGCACCTGCAAGACTTAGAAAAGTCCCAAGCTAGGGCGCTGATGAGGGCATGGCTGAAACAATTTGTGGCCCCCGCATTCATGCCGACTCTCATGGATGCCTACTCTGGCGAACCGATGCTCTTGGTGACGGACCATTATCGGGTGCTTGACTGGCAGGGTTTAGCCAGCGCAATGAAGGCCTGCACGGATGTCTTTGGTGATCGCAAGGAAGGCTGGGGTCGGCTGCTCGATTGCGATGACGGTCAAACGCGCGCCATTGCCAACATCGGCCCCGGCAAGAAGGACGATCAGATTGTCGTGTTCTACAAGACACAGGGCTACGCCGACAAAGGGCGTGTCTGGTTTGATGCCGTGGCTGATGGGGCAGTTGCCTTTTTGCTGCGTGCAGTGCAAGACCCCAAAAGTTTGATGGGACCAGGCAAAACGGCGAGCACAGAGCCCGAGAGCAGTAATCCGATGGACCCAACGATGCTGGCGCAGGTGATTGAGGGGGTCATCCATCGCACGTATGCCAAATGGGCCGATGAGCTCATCCCTGCACTTGGCAACAAGACACCGCGCCAGGCCATGCAAACCGCGGCCGGTCTGGAGCGCGTCAAAGGCCTGATACGCAGCTATGAGACGGGCGAGAAACAACAGGCCGTGCAGCAGGGGCGTCCTGAAGTCTCATACGACTTTCTGTGGCAGTCCCTCGGCCTGTCGCGCTAATTGAAGATGCGAGTTGTGCGCGAGAAAACGAAATTGGTATCAGCACCAGCAATTTAAAACCGGCAAGAACCTGCAGGCCCGCCCGCTGGGCGCGAGGAAACAATCAAAGGTTTTTTTGTTTTGCCAAAGGCTGACTGGTAAAAAGAGTTAGCGTGATTTATCTTTGGCATTCTGTAAACAATCCGATCTGATATTTAATGTGACTTCGGGGCGCTAACTTACAAAGTCTAGCTTTGTCGGTTGTTTCCAGGCATTTTATTCTGGGAACGCCCGCCCTTTAGCGAAGATGCGAAATACGCGTTTTAGCCGGACGTGCTTCGGTTGGCCTACTCGCAACTTGGCTCTCCGTGTTTGGTGCTGCTGCACCTGACTCTTCGTTCACCGCACCTGCATTCTCGCGCCCAACGGTAATGATATCGACCATCAGTAATTGCAAGATGCGCGAAATCATCGAGACATGCTCACCGTCATTTTCATTGTGATCCACGGCCAGCACGACATCGCAGTATTTAGCTAATTGAGCGCGGTGGTGTGTGATGCCAAGTACGGCAGCACCCTTTCTTTTTGCCGCTTCAGCGATTTGGATAAGCTCCGGGATCGTGCCTGAGTTGGAAATCAAAATAATGCCGTCCTCACGGTGAATCAAATTCGCATAGGGCGCCATCAGTGCGGTATCGGTAATGGCTTGCGCGTCGTAGCCAAGCCTGACAAAGCGTGTTTCTGCATCGCGACAAGTTACCCCCGAATGGCCGACGCCAAACAATCGCAAACGCTTTGCAGCGCGAACTAATTCACTTGCTTTGGTGAGTGCTTCACCTTGTAATTGTTGGCGCATTTGTAGCACGGCCGATGCGGTGTTATCGAGCACTTTCTTGCCAAGCTCCAACGCACTATCGCTACGCTCGACCGTGCTGTGACGAATCGGAATAGTGCCCGTTAAGGCTAGCGCCAAGGCACGTTTGAATTCAGGAATACCGTCGTAGCCAAAGGCGCGACAAAACCGCATGATGGTCGGGTCAGATACGCCAGCCCGCTTGGCCAATTGACTTGTGGCGCTTTCGACAAAGGCGCTGGGTGCGGCGAGTAAATCCTCCGCCACCAATCGAAATGCCTTGGCAAGCTCGGGCAACCTGTCGCGAATCTCGGCCAGCAAATCACTCGCGGGTCGGCGGTTCAGCGCTTCGTCGAGGATTGAGCGCACACCAAACAGCGTGGGATTCTCCGCCGTTATTAAATAAGTGGGTATCTCGCTTAAATAGTGCTGGAAGCGGCCTTTTGCCTCAAAGCGTTCTCGAAACGGTGAGTCTGCAATTCGCCACGCCAGCCGTGGCACGATGCCGCCGCCGATGTAGACGCCGCCGAGTGCGCCATAGGTGAGTGCGACATTGCCCGCAAAGCCACCGAGCATGGCGAGAAACATATCGACTGCATCAGCTGCAATGCCGTCCTCACCAAGCTCCGCGGCGCGCGTAATCTCGGCGGCTGTGAGCGGCAATCTTGACGCCGACAAAAACTTATAAACTAACTCAAGCCCTGCGCCTGACAACAACCGCTCCGCAGAAACATGGCCGTATTGACGCTCCACCGCAGCATGAATATCGCGCTCTTGTGTGTTGGCTGGTGCAAAACTCACATGCCCACCCTCACTACCAAGTGCGACCCAGCGCTCTTCGAGCGGCAATAAACCTGAAACGCCCAAGCCCGTACCGGGGCCCACCAGCCCAATCATGGCGCGAGTGCGCGCACGACCGCCGCCGATTTGAAGCAAGTGGCTGGCCTCTAACCGTGGCAGAGCCATTGCCAACGCGGTGAAATCATTGACCACCAATAACGTATCGAGTCCCAACGACAAACGTAATTCTTCAATTGAGAATGACCAATGATGGTTCGTCATCTGCACCCAATCGCCGTCAACGGGGTTGGCAATGGCAATCGCGGTATGGCGAACGTTGACGTTCACCTTTTCAGCATTTTGAACATTTTCAACCATCGCCAGATAAGCGCGAATGGCATCCTCAAAACGCGGAAAGTCGGCCACCGGCAAGGTCATTGGCTGCCACCAGTCGCCAGTAGTCGCTAACAACGCAAAACGCGCATTAGTGCCACCAATGTCGGCAAGTAGGGACGCTATTTTCATCATGATTGTGGAAAGTAAGCGGCACTGTGCCGCATAGAATGTAATTCTATTACAAAAAAAGAATCATGAAAGACGTTATGTAATCAGATTACATTAGCCATATTATCCAGTTATTCCTTATAAAATCAACACACTATATTGCGGCGCAACAATTCATTGCGCGAAAGATTGCGACACTATTTGTAAAAAAACATCATTCTCCAATAACGCTTGTGCGAGTTTTGTAAATCAATTACATTTCAGCCAATAAAACTTAAACGACATCACCTACCACTCGGAGAATTCATGAAAGCGAACTTAACCCCACAACGCATGAAAGCCGTCACAGTTGCCGTGCTCACTACGCTGGCCGCGAGTAGCAGCTTTAGCGCCTTTGACGCCACCGCACAAACAACAGCCGCGCCCGAGGCTTCAAAAAAACCGCAAATTGAAACCATCACCGTCACCGCGCAAAAGCGCCCGGAAGATCAACAAAAAACCCCACTCGCCATCACCAGTTTGAGCGGTGAAGACATCGCCGAGCAGGGCATTCGCAATGCGCGTGATTTGAACGGCTTGATCCCGAACGTAGTTATTAACACCAATGCGGCCGCGACTGAATTCACCATTCGCGGTATCACCAGCACCAACAATACCGAAATCGGCAACCCAGCCGTAGGCTTTCATCTCGATGGCGTGTATCTGGGTCGCCCGGATCAAGCAGGTTTGGCGTTTTTGGATGTAGAACGTATTGAGGTACTGCGTGGACCGCAGGGTACGTTGTGGGGTCGTAATGCGACGGCTGGCGCGATTAACGTTATCAGCAATAAGCCTAAAAATAAACTGGAAGGTGCGCTCGCCTTCGGCATTGGCAACTTTAATTCAACAACGGTACAGGCGATGATTAACGCGCCGGTGAATGATGTTTTTGCGATCCGTGCAGCTTTCGCCTCCGAGAAACGCACTGGTTATATGAATTCTAAAAATCTCGCGGTTGGCGCAGAAAAAAATACCGACGACGCTGACACTAGGTCCGCCCGTTTGCACGCGCTATATAAACCTAACAAAGATTTTTCAATACTTGTTACAGCGGAAAGCATGACTGTTGGTGGTTATGGTTATGGCACCACTCCACTACCATTGCTCACTGATAAAGGCGATGGCGGACGTATTTCTGTGCCCTCAATACAGGCTGGCACTGATAATGATTATCAAAGCTTGACAGCGGAAGTGAACTGGACATTTGGTCCTGCTACCGTCACCTATCTTGGCTCAACACGCGAATCAACGCGTAATGAAACCAATTATTCAGCAGGCAATACCGCGCGTACATTTTTTACAAGCTCGCCTGAGCAGACCTCACACGAACTACGCCTAGCCTCTGCAAGTGCTGGCCCGTTAACATGGGTGTTGGGCGCATATATGTTTGAAGAAACCAATAGCGTCGAGCTCTTGGCGGATCTAATTTCCAGCCCAGCATTGCCCTCGCCTGCATTGCGCGTTAGGCAGACATTTTCGCAACCTTCGGTGAAAGCCAAAGCAAATGCATTTTTTGGTCAAGCCAGTTTTGCGGTAACCGACAAGCTAAAACTTACCGCAGGCGCTCGCTCTACACGCGATGAAATGTCGCGCACTGGACGTAATTCGCAAACGGTAACACTTGCCAGCGGCGCACCGGTTGCCGCCACTACGTTCTCGACCAATGATGCAAGCGTGTCGTCATCAAAATTTAATTGGCGCTTAGGTGCGGATTACAGCATGGATAAAAATACGCTCTTCTATGCGAATGCGGCCACCGGTTATAAAGCCGGCGGATTTTTTGATGGTGTAAGGACCGCCACATTTGACAATACCTTCAAACCAGAAAATGTCACCACGGTAGAGCTAGGTGCAAAAATGCGCGCACTTGATGGCACCCTACAAACTAACATCGCAATATTTAATAGCGAATACAAAGACTTGCAGGTGTCATATCGCGGCATCTCATCATCTGGCGGCGTAGCAGTGATTACGCTGACTCAAAATGCGGCGAAGGCCAGCATTACCGGTGCGGAACTTGAGACCCGCTGGTTGTCCCCCATCGGTCGATTTGATTTGTCCCTTGCCATGCTGGATGCAAAGTATGATCAATTTGACCCGACCAACCGCAGCCCGCGTGTCAATAACAGCGGCAAAACGCTGATCAAATCGCCACGGGTCAGCGGTAACTTGGCCTATCAATACAGCTGGTATTTAGGCAGCGGTGACGTTACCGCACGCGCGGCAGTTTTCTACTCAGACAAATACTACCTGACGCCTGAAAACGTTGCTCTCACCACGCAGTCCTCATACACCCGCACTGATCTCGCGCTGACTTACACGGCGGCTAAAGAGGCGTGGTTTATGCAGGCTTATGTCAAAAATCTGGAGAATACCAACGTTATTGCGGGAATTGGCGGCTTAGTGGCGCCGAATGCTTTCCTTGCGCCACCGCGCATCTTCGGCGCACGAGTTGGCTTTAAGTTTTAACGCAAGTGATGATTTGCTGAATAGCCTAAATCTGACGCCGTTCACAAACTAGCTATTACAACTCGCATGATAAATGTGCCCACCCTGAACATCACCGCAAGCATGGTGTGGATTCCGGGGGGCTCATTTAGCATGGGTTCTAATGACCACTATCCAGAGGAGTCACCAAGACACAACGTACAAGTAGACGGTTTTTGGATTGACGCTTCACCAGTGACCAATGCGGCATTTGCATGCTTTATTGAGGCCACTGGTTACATCACCGAAGCAGAAAAAGCGCCGCACATAGAAAGCTACCCTGGCGCTGATCCAGAAACATGTTTAGCAGGCAGCATTGTATTTAGCGCCACCACACGGGCGGTGGACTTAAATAATGCGCAACAATGGTGGCGATTTATGCCTAACGCTTTTTGGCGACACCCGCGCGGCGTTGATTGTCAGTTGCACACGATAGCCAATCACCCTGTCGTACACATTGCCTATGCCGATGCATGCGCATACGTTAAATGGGCGGGGAAACAATTGCCAACAGAAGCCGAATGGGAATATGCGGCGACTGGTGGTGAGTGTGAGCCTCAATATCCTATGGGCGCTGCATTGATGATTAGCAAGCCACACGCGAATATATGGCTAGGGGAATTCCCGTGGCAAAACCTAAGTGAGCATTCCGCGACGGGCACTTCGCCCGTTGGCACGTACCCAGCCAATCAGTTTGGTTTGTACGACATGATTGGCAATGTATGGGAGTGGACAGACGATTTTTATCAGCCCACACACGCTTCCAAGGCAACGCATAGCTGCTGTGTACCTAAAAATCCGCGCGGTGCACTAGCTCAAGCAAGCATAGACCCGTTGATGCCAGATATTCCAATTCCCCGAAAAGTGTTGAAGGGCGGCTCACACCTTTGTGCACCAAATTATTGTAGCCGCTATCGGCCTTCCGCACGAATAGCACAACCAATTGATACGGCAACCAGCCACGTAGGTTTACGTTGTGTCGTCCGTAACTAGCAACAAAGGACTAATGGTGAAAAAGCCAAATCGCAAAAAAATATCGTCACTTGTCGCGTTAACCTATTGCACGTTAGTAGCAAGTTTGTCGTTGCCGTACTCGGAGGTAATTGCAGCTGATAAGCGCGAAGAAAAATTTGACAAGCAGATGCAGCAAAAAAACAAAACGAAATTAGTCGCGAGCGCCTCGACCAGCCTAACTTCTCAGCCTAACATTATCCTAATTGTTGCCGACGACCTTGGCTGGGGGGATTTATCTGTTTATGGTCATCCGGTTATTCGCACACCTAATCTTGATCGGATGGCTGCCGAGGGGCAGCGCTGGACAAATTTTTATGTGACCGCACCGATCTGTTCGCCGAGTCGGGCGGCAATGCTAACAGGGCGCGTTGAAGCACGCACAGGGCTTTATGGGAAAGCTTACAGTGTCGTCGGGGAAAACGATCCGCATGGTTTTCCGAATCGTGAAACATCGATCGCCTCGGTATTAAAAACTGCAGGCTATCGCACAGCCCTATTCGGAAAATGGCACTTGGGTGACGCGCCACACGCCTATCCAACGCGTCATGGGTTTGATTACTGGTGGGGACTAGCAGCATCAAACGATTCTTATTTTGTTGGTGGTACACCTACAGCTGAGCTGCGCAAAATGTTGGCCTCTGGTGTTTCGCGCGCGGATGTTTCGAACATTTTTCGGAGTGAGGCGCGCGCTGCATTCACAAATCCCCGCAATGATTTGTGGAATATGCCGCTGCAAAAAAGTAGACGCATCGCTACAAACGAATTTAGCGATGAAAAGCTAGAACAACCGTTCAAACAGGATACTTACAGCGCGAGACTTACCGACGAAGTGCTGCGATATATAAGCGCTGATCAAGGCACACCTTTTTTTGCATATGTTGCATTAGAAAAACCGCATTTGCCGCATGTACCGAGCAAGGCCTTTGCAGGCAAAAGCGTCGCTGGTGCATTCGGCGATGTAATGTTGGAGCTTGATCACGAGGTCGGACGCATTCTCGACAGGCTTCGCTTATCTGGAAAAGATAGAAACACCCTGGTCGTATTCACCAGCGATAACGGACCTTGGTATTTATTTGAAGAATTCGGCGGCTCGGCCGGAATATTACGTGACGCAAAATTTTCTACCTATGAAGGAGGCGTGCGCGTCCCTGCTATTTTTTGGCAGCCCAAGACAATTAGGCCGGCAATAGTTGACGGGATCGCCTCAACCTTAGAATTTCTACCTACATTTGCGGCACTGAGTCACGCAACGCTACCAAACGCCTCCCTGGACGGCTACGACCTGAGTCAGACACTTAAACAGAATGTAGCGAGCCCGCGCACCAACATGCCGTATTACCTTAATGGTCAACTCATGGCTTGGCGTGATAGCGAGTGGAAGATTAATTTTTTCGAATCAAATGGACGCACTTACCAAACCAAAAAATTAGATCCGCCAACTCTGTATCACCTTGGACGCGACCCCAGTGAAAAGTATGATGTATTCAAAACCGAGCCTGAGACAGCTGCCCGGCTAACGGCAGCTGCGCGCGCCTTTGAAGCCACCATAAATAAACGAGACCCTGAATTTGATCGGCGTATAAAAGAACCGACCCGTGCAGCAATAATGACTGAAATACCCCCCCCAAGATGACGCTCAAATTTTCAGAAAAATTTGCCTACGGCATGGGCGACTTCGCCAGCAATCTAATATTTGCCACCGTCAGCACGTTTCTCATGTACTACTACACCGATATCTATGGCCTAGAAGCGGTAGTAGTGGGCACGCTACTTTTTGTTGCACGATTTATTGATGCGGTGTGGGATTTATACCTAGGCACCATCATTGATCGCACCAAAACCCGCTGGGGGCAGTGTCGCCCGTACATTTTATTTGCCTCCCCCCTGTTGGCGGTGAGCGTTATCGCCACGTTCACTGTGCCGACAGGCTCTGACAGCTACAAGCTGGCCTACGCCTACATCACTTACACGCTACTGATGTGCACCTATAGCTTGGTCAATATTCCGTACAGCGCGATGCCCGCATTGATGACAGACGATGCACGCGACCGCACGAAGTTGGCGGCGGTGCGTATGTTTTGTGCGATTTCGGGCTCGATGGTGGTGGGCATTCTCACCTTGAAATTAGTGGCGGTGCTCGGCGGTGGAAATAACCAGCTCGGTTATCAGTACACCGTGACGCTAATGGCCATCATCGGCATGTTGATATTTTGGGGATCTTTTCTATTTACCAAAGAGCGCATCGCACCGGTCGTCCAAGATAAAGAAGTCATGCAAGATTTCAAAATATTGCTGGCCGGTCGCGCTTGGTGGATGATGGCGCTGATGGGCATTTGCGTCTATACCGCACTATCTATCACCAGTGGCACCGTCATTTACTATTTCAAATATGTGGTGGGCGATGTATCGAAGGCGTCCCTCTATTTGTTTGTCGTGGGCCTCGGCTTGCTGACCGGTATCTTGATTTCGGTTGCACTCACTAAAAAATATTGCAAGCGCAAAGTCATGATTGGCTCCGCTTTAAGCGCGGCGGTACTGTACGCGAGCTTTTATTTTCTCGATCCTAAAAACATTACCGCCGTCTATACGTTGGGCTACGTCATTCAAGTATTTAACGGCATTAGCGTGCCGATACTTTGGTCGATGGTGGCCGATACCGCTGACGATGCGGAATTCCGTTCCAGTCGGCGCATGGTGGGTCTATCGACAAGCTCGATTGCGTTTTCACACAAATTTGGGCTCGGCATTGGTGGCGCAATCGCGGGGTTTCTACTAGCCTACATTGGTTATGTCGCAAATGTCGAGCAAACCCCTCGGACCCTTGAAGGCTTGGTCATCATCATGAGTTTTATACCAGCCGCAAGTAAATTATTGGTCGTTGTCATCCTTAAATTTTATCCGCTCGATCAAAAAAGACTCGATGAAATTCAGCCGCTATTAAAACAAGCGCGTGAGGCGAAGCTGGTAACGTAGAAAGAAAAATCGCCATTTTTCTTTCATCTTCAAGTAACAAAGCGCCCAACACTCCGCGAATAAACGAATTTTAACGATTTCGTACAACATGAATACTCTCGATTCATTAGCGCTTGCCCCTTTCAATTTGTCTGCGGATGACATCGCTTGGGTGAAAAAAACCCGTGATGGCCTGACTGCTGAAAATAAAATTCGGCAAATTTATTGCCCAATGTGTGTCTACGACGATCTTGCGAACGTGCAACGTTTAGTGGACTTAAAACCGGGTGCAATTTTTCGCTTACTCGGCCCGGATATGGAGGCCGCGTGGCAGGCGACACGTCTGGCGGCAGAATTAAGCGAGATACCGTTATTGATCGCGGGCGACTTGGAAGGCGGCGCGCACGGCTTGCCATTTTTCTCGCCGGTGTTAAATCAAATTGGTGTGGCCGCCTGTAACGACGCAACTTTAAGTGACAGCATTGCCAATGTGCTCGGACGCGAATGCCGCGCAATGGGTTACAACTGGTCGTACACACCGGTGGTAGATATTAATGCAAAATTTCGCTCTTCCATTGTCGGCACGCGCGCCTATGGCTCAAACATTGACACCATCATCCGCGAGGCCACCACACACATTAACGCGCTGCAACGTAACGGCATCGCCACCACCGCCAAACATTGGCCGGGCGAGGGCTACGATGATCGCGATCAACATTTGGTGACTACCGTTAATCCACTTTCCTACCCCGAGTGGGAGGCCAGCTATGGGCGCGTTTATCGCGCGATGATTAACACTGGCGTGATGTCGGTCATGTCAGCGCACATCGCACTGCCTTCATGGGTGCTAAAAAAATTCCCCAATGCAGGCCATGAGGCCTATCGCCCTGGCTCCGTCTCGAAATTATTGAACGTTGATTTGCTTCGCGATGAATTAGGCTTTAACGGGCTCGTCGTCTCAGACGCCACGCCAATGGGCGGGCTATCAAGCTGGGCATCGCGTGACGTCACCGCAGCGGAGGTAATCCAAAACGGCTGTGACATGTATTTATTCGGCTTCCCCAATGAGCGAGATATTGCGCTACTTATTGATGGCCTTCGCACTGGAAAATTGACTGAAGAAAGATTAGAAGAAGCCGTCACCCGCGTATTGGGCTTAAAAGCCGCATTAGGTCTGCACAAGAAAACGCTGGACGAATTAGTGCCGCCGCTGGAATTGGTAAAGCAATCACTGCGGACACCCACAAACCTAGCCACCACCAAAACAGGTGCCGCAAAATCGATCACGCTGGTCAAAGATGTGCGTCCTACATTGCCGATTACGCTGGCTAAACACAAACGCATTGTGATCATCACCGAGGGCGTTAAAAAAGTCATGCCCATTGCCGAGAGCCGCACCCTAGACCCATTCATGGATGGCCTACGCGCTAAAGGCTTTGACATCAGAGCGTACAACCCCGAACAAATGCCGAGTACCATCGACACCGATTTAATCATCTATCTAATGGCGCAAGAATCCGAGTGGACGCTCTCCCACATTTACATTGACTGGAAAAAACTTCATGGCGGTTTGATCCAGGCCATGACGCGCTTCTGGAATGACGTGCCAACCATCATGGTCTCCTTCGGTCAAATGTATTACCTCTACGATGCGCCTCGCGTCCCAGTGTATATCAATGCTTACACCGCGTTACCAGAGGTGCAACAGGCACTGGTGCGTAAACTCGTGGGCGAGGAGTCATTTGAAGGTATGAGCCCCGTGGATGCGTTTTGTGCGCAGGATGCGGCTAAATACTAGCCTCTAGCGATGGCAAGGTGCCAACATCTATGAAATAAAAGTGGCCGGGGTTGAATGGCACTTACTTGAGCGCAAACATGGCTACCGAAGGCTTTTCGACGCAGCGCGCCGCACTGATAGTCTCCTTCCCCCGCAACTGCGGGGAATTAAACGGGTCAGGCTTATTTGTTTTGCCAAGGGCTGATTAATCAAAAGGGTTGACGCGATTCACCCCTTTGATTGACCTCTGATTCAGCGGCACGCCGGCGGCGTGCGCAGAACCCTGC
>Ga0163144_10023004_pt1 | contig 12331 bp, 9 predicted proteins | sample OliLak19BULKMAT1_FD_123175 | JGI IMG/M metagenome (GOLD analysis project Ga0163144, IMG submission 123175) | Freshwater microbial mat bacterial communities from Lake Vanda, McMurdo Dry Valleys, Antarctica - Oligotrophic Lake LV.19.BULKMAT1 | ecosystem: Environmental > Aquatic > Freshwater > Lake... | reverse complement strand
TCGACGTCGCTTTCATCGGTTCCTGCACTAACGGACGGATTTCCGACTTCCGCGAGGTCGCGAAATACATCAAGGGCCACCGTGTGGCGGCGGGTGTCCAAGCCATTGTCGTTCCCGGCTCGCAAATCGTCGCCATCCAGTGCGAACAGGAAGGACTTCCGGAAATCTTCCGCGCGGCTGGCTTTGAATGGCGTGGTGCGGGTTGCTCGATGTGCCTCGCGATGAATCCCGACAAACTCGTGGGCGATCAGCTTTGCGCCTCGTCCTCCAATCGGAATTTCAAGGGCCGGCAAGGTTCCTCCACCGGTCGCACTGTCCTGATGTCACCGGTCATGGTCGCCGCTGCGGCGATCAACGGCACCATCTCGGATGCAAGGGAGCTTTTCACCCTCGGAAAGCCAGCCGCCGTCGCGTAAATTGTCGCTGCCATGAGCAATCAACCCGCATCGTACTACCACGTCACCGCCGCCGAGTATCTCGAAGGTGAATTGCTGGCAGACGTGCGGCACGAATACATCAACGGTCGCGTCTATGCCATGTCCGGCGCGAGCGACAAACACAATGAGATATCATTCGACGTCGCCGCGTTGCTCAAAGCGCACCTGAAGGGCGGACCCTGCAAGACTTATCTTCTCGATGTGAAAGTGGAGGCGATGAATGCGGGCAAGAAGTGTTACTACTACCCCGACATCTTCGTTACCTGCGAGTCCGGGGATGAGAGATCGTTTCTCATCAAGCGGTTTCCTACCCTCGTCATTGAGGTACTTTCCCCATCCACCTGGCGGGTGGACGAAGGGGAAAAACTTCACAATTACAGCCGCATTCCAAGTGTGAAAGAAGTCATCTTGATCGCGCAGGATTGGCCAGAGGTGATCATCCACCGCCGCTCCAACGAATGGGAACCGGAAAGTTTCATCCTACCCGAGGACCGCGTCCGCTTCGATTCCATCGACCTCGAAGTTTCGCTGGCGGAGATATACGCCTCCATCCCCTTTCGCGAAAACGATTCCAGACCTTGGTATCTCCAGAAAAATCCGCCCGGCAACCCGCCACCACCATGAACGGGTCCACAATCCGCAAACTCCCGATCACCGCCGCCGAGTATCTCGAAGGCGAACGACACGGCGACGTGCGCCACGAGTTCGTGGACGGGCGTGTCTATGCCATGGCCGGCGCGAGCAGGAATCACAACGAAATATGCGGTGATATCTATACGGCCATCAGAAACCACCTGCGCGGTGGTCCGTGCCGGACCTTCATTGAGGCGGTGAAGGTGGAACTCGCCGATGATCTTTCGGAAGCTTATTACTATCCCGACGTTTTTGTCACCCGTGAGCCTGCCGATGACGCCTCGCACGTCGTCCGACAGCCGAAGCTAATCATTAAGGTGCTATCTCCATCCACCTCCCACAACGACCGTGGTGACAAACTTGCGAATTATAAGCGGATACCCAGTGTCGAGGAAATCGTCCACATCGAGCAGGACTGGCCGGAAATCTTCGTGGTCCGGCGTTCCGACCGTTGGAAAAAACATATTTATACCCAGCTTGATTTGATCGTGCATCTGGAGTCCATCGACCTGAAGATCCGTGTTTCGGATTTCTATATCTCCTCGCCATTTCCCGAAGATGTCGAGCGCCCGTGGTATCTCCGGCACCGTGAGGACGGGTGACACGGCAATCATTTCACCATCTCAATTTTCAACATTTCAGCATTTACTCCTACCATGGCACTCGATCCCGTTCCTTCCGTTTCCGGCCGCGCTGTTTTCATCCCCGGCGCAGACATCGACACCGACCGCATCATCCCGGCCCGTTTCATGAAATGCGTCACCTTTGACGGCCTCGGAGAATTCGCATTCTACGATGTCCGCTTCGACGAGCACGGCAACAAGACCGACCACCCGCTCAACGATCCCAGATTCGCAAACGCGTCCATCCTGATTGCCGGTGTCAATTTCGGTTGCGGCTCGTCCCGTGAGCACGCGCCGCAATCGCTGCGTAAATACGGTTTCAACGGTGTCATTGCCGAGTCACTCGCGGAGATTTTTTATGGAAACTCCACCACGCTCGCGATGCCTTGCGTGCTCGCCAACGCCGCCGGCATCGCGACGCTTCGCGAAGCCATCGAGGCCGATCCGACCACTGAGGTCACCATCGACGTGAAAGCACTCAAGGTCCGCACATCCGGCGGTCTCGACATCCCGGTGACCATGCCTGACTCCGCTCGCGAAGCATTGCTCTCTGGCCGTTGGGACCCGATCCAGGAGTTGCTAGACAACGACAAGGCGATCTCCGCCAAGGCGACCGAACTGCACTACGTCTGACCCCGCACCGGTCGGGTTCACTCTCAATGCGGTCCGTGGCTGCCGCGTCTCGCCCCAGACCGTCGCCGGGGAATCCTGCCCCGACACCTCTTCCTCCCCGCCGATCACCGATCACTTCTCCCCCGATCCCGGTCGCCACGGCAGATCCCGTCACAGATTTTGCGTCGCCTTGCGCAGCAGATGCGGAGCAATCCGCTTGATCCGGCGCGATGGTGTGGCCCGTCTCCCATGCCAGCACTCAAGAAACCGAACCTCGTCTCCGTGACGACCATCAATGACGATGGTTCGCGCTATTTCCTCCATCCGGCGGATGTGACGGGGCGCTGGAACATCGCCCGCCGGGTGGTGGGTGTGCTGCTCATCGCCGTCTATGTGTTTTTGCCGTGGATCCCGATCAACGGGAATCCGGCGGTTTTTCTGGATGTGGAAAACCGGATGTTCCACCTCTTCGGTCTCACGCTGGTGCCACAGGACCTGTGGGTCATGTTTTTCGCGATCAGCGGGCTCGGTTTCGTCCTGTTCTTCGCCACATCGTTGTTAGGTCGTGTCTGGTGTGGTTGGGCCTGCCCCTACACGGTTTTTCTGGATCATGTCTATCGCCGTGTCGAACGCTGGATCGAGGGCGACGCCCCGGCCCGCAGGGCGCTGGAGAAGGCACCGTGGACCGTTGGAAAAATCGGCAAGCGCTTGCTCAAGCATTTCCTGTATGTGGTCATCGCGGCGGCCATCGCCCATGTCTTTCTCTCCTACTTCGTCTCGCTGGAGAGGCTCTATGATTTCATGCAGGCAGGACCGATGGAACATGCCACCGCATTCGGGATTGTTCTCTTTCTCACTCTGGTCCTGTGGTTCTGCTTCGGCTATTTCCGCGAGCAATTCTGCATCATCATGTGTCCCTACGGTCGCCTGCAAAGTGCCCTAACGGACGATGATACCATCAACGTCGGCTACGATGAGACGCGCGGTGAACCCCGCGGAACAAAAGGCAAGGTGGAGGGCGACTGCATCGACTGCCACCGCTGCGTTCAGGTTTGCCCGACCGGCATCGACATCCGCAACGGTCTCCAGCTAGAATGCATCGGCTGCACCGCCTGCATCGATGCCTGCGACGACATCATGACCAAGGTGGATCGCCCGAAAGGGCTGATCCGCTATGATTCCTTCAATGGCTTCGCCGGTAAGGCACGCCGCTATCTCCGCCCCCGCGTCTATGCCTACAGCGCGTTGGCGGGACTTGGCATGACGGCGTTGATCCTTGTCGCATCGAACAAGGCGCGTCCGTTCACCGCGACGATCTCCCGCTCCGGTGGTGCCGGATTCTACAGCGATGCGAACTCGGTGCGGAACATCTACAAGGTCCGCGTTTTCAACAAACGCAATCAGACCGCGACGGTCACCATCCGCCTCGGCAAGGACACCCCGCCGGGTTATGAACTCAGTGGCGAGGGCCAATCGTTTTCATTGCCCGCCCTCAGTGAGATGTCGCGCACCTGCGTGGTTTTTGCCCCGGTCGATTCCTATATCGGAACTTCGGATATCGTCATCGAGGTCCATGCGGATCCGGGCGATGTCATCCTTCAAAAAACCGCACGCTTTCTCGGTCCGAATCCTCAATCCCTCAAACATCCCAATCCCTAACCATTAATGAAAACCGTATCTGAATTCGTTTCCCGCCATCCATGGCTCTATGTGGTGTTGGCATTCCTCGTATTGCTCACTGCCTGGTCCACGCTCATCTCCGTTGCCGTGAAGTTTGCGCCGCAGCAGATCGAACTGAACCAGAAATGACCACGGTTGCCGCCGCCCTTGTTGCCGGACTTGTCACCAGTTTCCACTGTGTCGGCATGTGCGGCCCCATTGCGTGCGGCCTCGGCACCCTGGCGAAATCCGAGGGCGAGCGCCTCACCGCCGCCTCGCTCTATCACGGCGCCCGGCTCGCTTCCTACGGGCTCATCGGCGCGATCTGCGGAGCGCTCGGCCAGCAACCGCTCAAGTGGTTTTTCAATTCACCCGCCGTCCTGCTGCCATGGGTGATGGTGGCGGTCCTGTTGATCATGGCGCTGGGACTCGACAAAAAAGTCCCGCGCCCGGCCATCCTCAACCGCCTCACCGCGAGGGCCCGCTTCAAGGCCTGCAAACTCTCCGCCTACGGCGGTGCCTCCGCGATGGGATTGCTCACGCCTTTCCTCCCCTGCGGTCCGCTTTACCTCGTGTTCGGGGCGGCTCTGTTAGCCGGCTCGGCTGCAAAGGGTGCTGAATTCACCCTCGCCTTCGGTCTTGGCACGGTGCCGCTGCTGTGGCTTGCGCAACATCAGTTCCACCGCATCCGTGCGAAAATGACACCGCTCGCGATGGGACGCATGCGGCGCGGACTCGCGTTGGTCACCGCTTTGGTTTTGGCCTTCCGCCTCCATGGCACGGTCCCATCGGCATTCTATGGAACTCCGGCTGTCGAAAAGACAGAGCTTCCGGCCTGCTGTCACTAACCGCCGGCACCCAGCCCGGCCACATCCCTGACGATGTTTGAAACGACATCAAGCGGGAATTCGGCCTATCCGGCTCAACGGACTCATCCCGCCTTGACGCGGTCGCGCGGATTTCATCTTCATAACGGGTGGCCTTTCGGTCGTCTGAACCCGCCCACCCTTGAAACCCATGAAAAATCCATTTCCGCGGCACCTTGCCGCCTCGTTGTTATCTCTGGCGATGCTCGGCTCTCCGCTGGCATTTGCAGATCCGGCTCCCGATCCCATGCTTCGCGGAGAACGCACGGAAAACACCTTCCAACTCCGCTGGCACGCGGATTCCGGCAGCACCCAACTCATGTGGGCTCCGGTCCTCGACGATCCTGCCGCGTGGCAGCTTGTCCCCGGGCAAGGACCCGACGCAGCCCCTAACAACTGGCGGGCAGCCTTCGAAATGGTTCCGCCGCGCGCGTTCTTCAAGGTCGTCGCAGCCGGCCTGCCGGTCGTCCCGCCGGATTTCCAGCTCATCGCCGCCGGTGGGATCTTCCGTCTCGAATGGGGCTCCACCAGTGATGCCTCGGGCTACGTCGTCTACATCGGCACGAACTCCGGCGTTGGCCCCGGGAATTTCCTCCAGCAAATTCCGCTCGGTCAGTTGAACTCATTGGAAATCGACGGGCTGACCGCCGGACAAACCTATTTCCTAACCGTCGTGGCCACCAATGGTTCCGGTCAAAGCCCGGTCGCCCCCGCTCTCAGCGGGGTTTATGGTCCTCAAGGCATCGTCTCCGGACACGCGGTGTTGGCATTCCATCTCCCGTCTAACGAACGCTTCGACGTCGATGCCGGCGGTGCCGTGGTCCAACTGGTCAAATCCAACAATCCCGCCGCCCCACCGATCAGTGGCATCGCCGACGAGGGCGGCCGCTTCCGCATCCGCCACGTTCCGCCGGGTCTCTATTTCGTACAATATCAGTGGCAGGGCAGCACCGGCTCGCTCCCGGACGCTCTGAACGTGCTTGCCGGCGGCACCAGCTTGAGTCCTTTGGAAATTGAAGTCGGCCCACAACCTCCGGCCGCGCAAAAGACCCTTCTCGGCTTCCTCACGCTCTCCACCGGGGACGCCGCCCGCTGCGATTTGCCCGAGTTCGGCATTTCCTACCGCTCGACAGTCCATGCCGAATTCGCCGCCGGAGGCACCCGCGACGTGGTGCCGGATCGCAACGGCCGCTGGGCACTCACCGACCTGCCGGCCGGAGCATTTCCCATCAATCTAACGGGGATCTACGAGGGGCTGGAAATCCGGACCACCGTCGATGCCGCACCGCCGGAATTCACGCCCGTGTCGCTGCAATTCGTCGAAGCCCTGCCGAAGACCCATCGCATCACCGCATGGCAAAACGGGGTCGAGGTGATGGAAATCCAGCCCGGCATCCCCGTCAACTTCCAAGCTGAGATCGATAACCCCGGCCAACTCCCTCTCAAACCTCACTGGATCGCCGAGTTCAATGGTAAGAAATATCTCTCCACCAAGAGCCACGCCATTTTCACCTTCGATCAACCTCCAGGCCCTCCCGCGGAAGGTCTCGGCGATCCTCAGGACAGCGGGCACGTCCGCGTGCACTTTCTACCCGCCACCTTCGCCGCGGTCGATATCGGGCCGCTGGATATCAGCCTTGTCGATTGGGTCCGCTTCCGCGGTTGCTGGTCGGGCACCGTCGCCACCTGGCATCAAAGCTCGCCCTTCGCCACCGGTGTGGGTGACCCGGCCACCGTCACCCTCGCCCGCAGCGGGACCGGCTCGCCGGACATCGTCGCCACCACGTCCACCGCCGGCGGTTACTTTGAAATCAATACCGACCCCGTGAGCCGCGCGCCTTACGTCGTCCGTGTGGACAAGGCCGATCACATGCGTTTCCTCTGGCCCTTCGAGTTTCAGGTGCCGAAGGAAGCGCAGTTCTGCGTGGTCCCGGCGGATGTTTACAACCTCAGTCAGGGCGCCAGCCCGCTCGTCATCAACCACCCGACCGGCAGCAAGCTCACGCTGCCGCCCAACTCGCTGCTAGACCCGTCTAACGTCCCGTGGACCGGAAACATCGTCGTCCGCATGGTTTCCTTCGATCCCCGGCTGACCAATCCGCTGCCGCCGAATCCCGAGCTGCGCGTCGGCGCGAACCGCCGCGGCATCGCTCCGTATGGCGCGGCGTGGATCGACATCCGCAGCGATACCAACGTGCCGCTCACGCCCACCAACGCCGCCACCTTGGAAATCTATACCAGCGTTCTATTGTCCGATCCCGCCTCGATCGCAAGCTATCAGCAGAACGAGACCACCGGTTACTTCGAGCCGTGGACGGCGACCACCCGGGTGAGCGCCCGCCACCACGCCATCAGCCTCGGCCGGAGCGGGCTCTTCCTGCTAGGAAACGACCAACCGCTCGTCGAGCTCGTCTTCGAGGCGGACCGCTCGCTGAACTATCCGTTCGACGTGCTCATCGGCGGCTGGAACTCGTGGCTGCCCAACGTGCACTCGATTTTCCCCGTCACCGTCCAGAGCAACTGCCGGAACAGCTTCGGCCACCTCTACGTGGCGTATAATTCCGCGCTGCAGGTCTCGGTCATCGATGAACGCCACGGACCGGGCCGGTTTTTCCAGACCATCAGCCCGACCTCCCCGGTGGTCGATGCGATCAACAAGCCGCTCGTCGTCAGGAAAACCATTTACCCTAACACCCCACCGACCGTGTTGCCCGCCATCGCCGCCCACTGGGTGCGGCTGTCGCTCGCGGACACCGAGGTGGATCTCAAGACGCTGCCCACCGACACCACGGTCACCTCCATTGCCACCGCGAACCACTTCCTCAGCCGCGGCGGCGTGAACACCCCGGCTGATACGGCCGCCTACTATGCCAAGATCAACGCGCCGGCCACGCTCTCCGGCTGGCGCACGCTCAGCGGACTGCCGCAGCGGTTCGGTGGCACGCTTTCCGGCGTGGGTGCCAGCAATTATTCCACCGCTTATTATTACAATCTCGGCGATCTCGGCTTCGCCCGAGCCCAGACGATGCGGGTGAAACTCTCTGTGAACGACGGCCTGCCCGACGTTGCCTTCGCCGTGACCAACTACGAATCACTCGAAGACGCGCGCTGCGGCCGCGGCCCGGTGGCCACCGTTTGCATGGACTATTCCAGCCGCACCGACGCCGGAAATGTCACCCCCAGCCGCTACACCCGCTTCTATGTCTATGGCAGCAACGGCGCGCTGCTAGACTGTGCCAATCTCGACGGTGCCGGATTGAAATGCCTGCCCAATCTCTGCGTCACCTGCCACGGCGGAAATTTCTACACGGCGGGAGATTCACCGAACCTCGGCTCCAAGTTCCTGCCCTTCGATCTGGAGTCCTACACCTTCCATCCGAAATTCGGCGTCCAGTTGCCGGAAATCGCCGCGATGAATGCCGGCGTGCTCAAGACCGCGCCCACCTCTGCCACTGCGGATCTCATCACCGGCTGGTATGGAAACGCGAACCCGCTTCTCAACCCGCTCTATTATAACCAAGCCTATGTCCCCACGGCTGCCGGCATGTCGTGGTCCGCGAATCCGGGGCTGTATTCGAACCTGTTCAAGCAATCCTGCCGCGTTTGCCATAACTCGCGCGACAGCTCTTCCAGCGTCCAGTTCGCCTCGTTCTCATCGTTTTCCGGCTTCGGTTACGGGCACTACGCGGCCTGCATGAGTCTAGAAATGCCCCACTCGCAGCGCACCTGGAGCGGTTATTGGGGCAGCCGATGCTCCTCGATCCTCGGCTTCAGCGTGCAGGACATGCCCACCAACCTCGGCACCGCCGCCGGCCAGATCTGCCGCTGAGGAGAACGCTTGAATCTTGCGCCGCCGGGCTTGAAGCTAGGCGGCGTGCCAGCTCCCCTTTCCTACACGCCACCCGCCGGCATCGCCTTGTTCGATCTCGACGGCACCCTGATCGCATGGGACTGCCAGCTTCTGTTCCGGCATTTCGTCCTACGCCGCGAACCATGGAGGGGAATTTTTCTTCCCGTGTTCCTTGCGTTTCTGCCACTCACTCGATTGTTAGGGGCGGGCGGGATGAAGCGGGTTTTCCTCAGTTATCTGTGGAGGATGAATCCGGAAACCCTCGCGGAATATTCACGCGAATTCGCCGGTTCTATCATGCCCGCGATTTATCCGGAGTTGCGTTTGATACTCGAACGCCAGCGTGCTGAAGGACATTTCCTGATCCTCGCCTCCGCCAGTCCGGAGTTCTACGTGAAGGAAATCGGCCGCAATCTCGGGTTCGATCTAACGCTCGGCACGCCGGTCGAGATGGGGCCGTTCTTCCCGGATTTGGAAAACCACAAAGGCAGCGCGAAAGTGGATCGTCTTCACGAGGTGCTACCCGCTTCATATTTCGAAAACAGCATGCTCCGCCATGGCCACGGCTACACCGACAGCACGGCGGATCTGCCGATGCTCGAGCTTTGCGAGTCCGCCACCGTCGTCAATCCGTCGCCACGCTTGACGGAAATCGCGAGGAAATCCGGCTGGGAAATCCTCCGGCCCGCCCGCCCATGGAAGTCCAGATTGGGATTCTTTGCCCGGACCCTGGCGCTTCTAATAGGAGTGGGTGAGGATCCTGGCGGACTTGGAAAGAGTTGATATCAGGCTCCGCTCAATTGGCCTTTGCCATCGCTGTGATTGCCAGAATAGGCTCTTCGCATGATCAAGCGATTGACGATTCTCGGAGGCTCCGCAGCGCTTCTATTGTTAGCCGGATGCGGCAAGAAGTCTGCTGATGGCGAATCTGGCGAAAAGTCGCCCGCTGCTGCCGAGGTCGTCATGCCCCTGCCGGAAATGGCGTCGCAACTAGGCATTGCCACGAAGGTGCCGAAGGATGTGGACGTCTTCGTCTCGGGCTACCACGCGGACGAGATGCTGATGAGCCTGATCGCAAAAGTGGCCGTCGATGTTCCATCCAAAGGGAAAGATGAGGAGCTTGATCAGGTGATTTCCCACATGGGAGATGAAATGTTTCTGTTCGTTGGTCCGGGCGCGGGGGCTCAGCTCCAGATGATAGGAACCACCTACCGGGACTTGACCTCGGCATGGGCGGGTTTTGCGGTCGGGACCATGCTGGACTCCATGGCGAGCAAGGACAGCAAACCTGATTTTTCGAAACTCGCCGACAGTCTATCCAATGGTTTGGTTGAGAAGTGGCTGGACGTCATTGAAAAGGATTCCCGGCTGCGGATTCCCAGTGTGGTGATGGGCTGGAGGCCTTCGCCTGATAAGGAAAGCGAGTGTTTTCAAGCCGTGGGAGAAGGAATGGACCGCCTCTTTTCAAACACGGCGGGAGCAACTCCTGTGAGCTTCGAAGCCAGTGGTGTCCGTCTTGTCGGCTACGATTTTCCGGGGCGAGAGGTTTTCGCTGACGCCATCGCCGAAGGTCGCGGGAAACTGGCGGAAGAGGCCGGAAGTGACGAATTGCTGAAACAGCTTTCACCGGAGCGTATCGAGCGATTGCTGGCTGCAATGGAGAAGGTGCGATTCACCATTGCCACCGGAGTGCTGGAGGGACGCGTGGTGATTTACTTCGGCGATGGACAGGACGGCTTTCGACTGGCGACGACGCCGGCTGAGTCGATTGCTGCGATCGACGACTTGAAATGGATAGCCGGGTTCGCCGGGAAGCGCATCACCAATTTGGCATATCTATCAGGGTCAGTGGTCAAGGCGGCGCTCCCTTGGCTGGATTTGTCGGATTACTGGAATTCAGTTGCCGGTGCTATCCGGCCGCCCCTCAAGGAAGAGAGGCTGCTCCGCGAGATTTTGACCAGCCTGGCTGATACCGGGCACGATCTAGCAAAGCGTGATGCCTCGGCCTGGTCGGCGATCATCTGTGAGGACGACGGCTGGAGATACGAGTCACAAGGCGGATGGCCGGATCCGTCACTGGACTATGAAACTCCGCTGCGCATGACCGATGCGGCGCTCGCTGCGAAACCGGCCATACGGGCCCAGTGGGTCCAGAATCGCGGATGGAATGACCTTTCGTGGAAGCGTCTGGAACACTTTGGTGTTCTAATCGACTCCTTGGTCGGCGAGATCGAGGCTTCTGGAAATCCCATGATCGCCATGGTGCCAGAAGGCATCACTACCCGTCTCATCAAGGAAGTTCAGGACATCAATCATGCCTACCGGGACGAGTTTAGGAGCGGGATCGGCAATGAGTTGGCGCTGGTGGCGGATTTTGAAGGTGAGATGCCTGCGATTCCAGGTATCTCGGAAGAGACGGTCAAGAACGGCAAGGCTCCTCGCTTCATCATCGCAAGACCTGTCAGGGATCGGGCGAAGCTGGATGCGGCGGGTAAATCATTCGCCGCGCGCTGGCGGAGCCTCACCGCATGGGCGAGCGAACTCTCGGGGTCGAATCTTCCGCTCATCCTGCCGCAGTCTCTCGAATCTAATAGCTTGGTCACCTGGTATCCGCCGATGCCGTTCATCGGCGGGGACTTCGTTCCGGGAGTCACGTTGAATGACGAGGTCTGGATGCTAGGCACCTCGAGATCGATGGCAGGGGAGTTTTCAAAGTATCTGAAGACTTCCGGTGCGGGTGACGAGAAGGGAATGATCGTCGAGATTGATTTCGCAGCCGTCCGGAATTGGTTGGAGAATCTCTATCAACAAAACAAGGCGCAGGCTGGGTTACTCGCCGATGATGCGCCGGAGGAAATGCGGCAGCTTGCGAATGAGGAGAACCTGGATCTCATGAAGTCCGCAGCCGACAGGATCCAGGGGCTTGGCTATCGGAAATGGATGGTCGGCGGAAAGCCCCGGACCAGCCTGCACCTGAGATTCAATCCGCGTTGATCAGGCATTAGCGAAACGGCACGATCAATCCGCACGACATCGTGCCGCAAGCGATGAGGCCCCCGCAGACCGTGACGGATACATGTCGCCGTAGCCGACGGTGGTCATGCACCACCACATCGTCTGCGGGACGGAGCTGAATGGCATGTCATTGATCCATTTGATTTTAGCACCTTCATCATCTTGGATCCTGGAAACTGAGGAGGTGGCTCCGGCAGTGGCCTCTTCATCCAGCACAAGAAGGTCGAACGTGACCTCAGGTGACCGCGTATTCCATCGTGACGATGCCGGTCACCGTAATTGGCAAAAATGGAAGAGTTCGTCATACTTACTTTCCGGCCCCCTTCACCGACGTTGGGACAGAAACGAACCGAAAATCCTGAAAAATATGACAGTATTTGAAAAATCTAGGACCGATTCATCGGCCTGCCTGACCCCGTTTTTCCTCCGGTTGTTTCGCGCAGGATCGGCCGGTTCAAGGTTGGCGGCTGACCTTCAGCCTGAAAAATGTCCGGCCTGGCGGGGTCGCCGGAGCGCTGGCTTTGACCATCTGGATCGATCCGGTCGTGGAAGGGATGGTTTCGGTGATCCCCGATGCGGTCCACACCGACAAGTCGGGCGAGCGTTCGACCAAGTAGTCGATCCCCAGGGAAGAAT
>Ga0163144_10023002_pt1 | contig 12331 bp, 8 predicted proteins | sample OliLak19BULKMAT1_FD_123175 | JGI IMG/M metagenome (GOLD analysis project Ga0163144, IMG submission 123175) | Freshwater microbial mat bacterial communities from Lake Vanda, McMurdo Dry Valleys, Antarctica - Oligotrophic Lake LV.19.BULKMAT1 | ecosystem: Environmental > Aquatic > Freshwater > Lake... | reverse complement strand
TCAGCGAGGACTCGTGCGAATGTACTTCCGCGGCAAACCAGAGGGCGTGATCGGGAGAGCTGTTGCGGGGGCGATCTGGCGGCGAGGTAGACACGGAGGCGAGGCGATGACGGCGGAAGCTTAAAACGGCGGGCGATGCCGAAGACAAGCTTGGACTGACTCCTCCTCTCTCTCTCTTTTGGATCGTCGTCATGGGTCGTCGTCATGGGGTCAGGCCGTTGCTTGTTGATTTTTGGGAGATCAATTGAGTCATGCTACGAGCGGCCACAACTCCCTGTCGCGAAACCCGCTGCACGCTGCAACTGTCAAAATCAACAAACAACGGCCTGACCTTTTATTGGCCAGAAACTGCCGCAGTGATCGGAAGTATGCTGGCGACTCTCCAAACCCCGTCGATTTCGATCAACACAAGATTCATGAGAAAACGAGTCTGCTTACTCGCCTGTCCCGCAGCGCCGATGGTGAAGACCATGGGCACGGAGACCTGGGCCGTGTGGTCTTTCACCAGCGCCAGACGCAACGCGGCCATTTCAGGATCGAGGTGCCAGGTTCCTCGGTATAGCCCCTCAAATCGTTTCAAAGCCGCGTCGCGCCCCCAGATCGGGGTTCCGCGTGATCCACAAGAACTGAGGGGAGTCGAGAAGCAGCGGTTCAATTGCCTTCAGGTCGTGCGCGTTCTGGGCGGTCATGAACGCGTCGACCACAGCCCGAACTCTTGCTTCCGGGTTCGCTGGCTGGTCTGGACGCTTCTCGAACATCTCGGCGCCGTCAGCCGTAAATATACCGCAAGGGAATCCAACGCCTCAGAGGACTTTTTGTGAATTTCTTCGCATGTTTCCAGTCCAACAGTTTTATTGAGCGACACCGGAGTGTCGCACTAACGGAAGCGGGAGGCGGGTATCGAGCGATAACATATTTCGGATGATCCCTTTATTTTCTTCACCCTGGCAGGGTGATCGGCGAGTGAGGTACTGGCCTCTGTATTGGGTAACGTTGCCCCTGCGCCCCCCAAAGCGACACCCCAAAGAGACACCCGACTTCGCGCTCGGGGCTCCGAACCGATTCGCGGGCGACGGAGGACTCCCGATCTCGCCCGCACTTCATTGCTGCGATTTCGTGAGTTGAGTTTGCGGTACAGAGTCATTCCATGAAGAGCAAGGGCGCGCTTCACCTCACGTCGCCGGTCATTTTTCAACGTACACCCTTTCCCCCATGCGCCGTACCTGCCTGCTCTTTCTTAGCTTGTCGTTCGCGGCGACGGCGCACGCGGCAGCATCCGGCATCGATTACAACCGCGATATCCGACCGATTCTCAGCGAAAACTGCTTCTCCTGTCACGGTCCTGATGAGCACGGCCGCAAGGGCAAACGCCGCCTCGATGTCGCCGATGCCGCGTACGCCGATCGTAACGGCATCATCGCGATCAAGCCGGGTCGCGCCGACGAAAGCGACGCGTGGTTGCGCATCACGAGCGCGTTCGAAGATGAACAAATGCCGCCCAAGGAGTCGCATCTTTCGCTCACCGCCTCACAAAAAGAGAAACTCAAAGCGTGGATCGACGCCGGCGCCCCCTATGCGCCCCACTGGTCGCTGGTCGCACCGAAAAAAGCTCCCTTGCCGGTCGTCGCCGCCCGCGACGAGGCGTCGTCCCCGATCGATCGTTTTGTCCGCGCGCAGCTCGCGGAAGAAAACCTCAAGCCCGCCCCCGAGGTGGATCGGGCCACGCTCATGCGTCGCGTGACCCTTGATCTCACCGGACTGCCGCCGGGTGCCGATGAGGTCGCGACCTTCGTGCGCGATCGGGATCCCCGCGTCTACGAGCGGCTCGTCGATCGCCTCTTGGCGAGTCCGCATTTCGGGGAACGGGCCGCGCTCGAGTGGCTGGATGCGGCCCGCTACGCCGACACGAACGGTTTCTCGATCGATGGCGGCCGGCACATGTGGCTCTGGCGCGACTGGGTGATTCAGGCCTTCAACGACAATCTGCCGTACGATCGCTTCCTGGTGGAGCAGCTTGCCGGTGATTTGCTGCCGAACCGCACCGAGTCGCAGCTCATCGCGACGGGCTTTCAGCGGAACAACATGGTGACCCATGAAGGCGGCACAATTCCCGAGGAAAACCTGACCAACTATAACGTCGACCGGGTTAAAACGCTCGGCGAAGCGGTCCTCGGTTTCACCCTCGCGTGCGCCCAATGCCACGACCACAAGTTCGACCCGATTTCGCAGGAGGATTATTTCCGTTTCTACGCGTTCTTCAATACCCTCAGTGACAAGGGCAACGACGGAAACGCCGGCATCAATCCGGGCCCCAGTGTGCAGGCGCGCACCGTGTTGCGCTCGACGGAAGCGCCGCAATTGCGCGACCAGATCGCCGCGCTCAAGGCGGAACTGGCCCGGCCGAATCCCGCGCTGCTGAAGGCGTGGGAACGGCGCGAGCTACCCGTGCTGGCCGCGCGCGGCACGAACCTCGGCGTTCACCGCGTCAAGGCCCTGAAGGTCTCGACGCCCAATCGCGGCTCGGGCTTCGAAGTGGAGGGGGAGAACCGGGTGCGTTTCCTCCAGACGCAGACCATGGCCGCGTTCGATATTCTGACGGAACTGCCGAAGCTCGATGCGCCGATCACGGGCCTGCGGGTGGTGATGCATCCGTTGCCGGAACTGCGCGGTGGCGGGTGGGGCAGTGGACCCAATCTGCCCGCGCGCGGGACCCAAGGCGAAATGAAGGGAAAGCGTGCCGCCTCGAAAGAGGCCCCGGTGGAAGAAGGAAAAGGCAGTTTTGTGCTGACAGCCCTGGCCGCTTCCGCCGAGGCGGTGCCCGGCGATCAGGTCAACCTGCATTTGCTGCGGCAGTTCTCCCGCGTGACGGCCAACTCCTGGCAGCCGGCATATCCACCGGCTGGAATCCTTGATCCGCGCAATGAGAGCGGCTGGTCTCCCGATCTGGCGACCTCGGGTCCGGTGCATCTCACCGCCACCTTCGCGCAACCGGTGCACTCCACCGAGACTTCGTTCCTTAACGTCCAGGTGAATTTTGGTCATGGCAAAACGCTAATGCCCGGATTGATCGAAATCTTTGTATTAACCGGCACTGATGACGGCACCGATCTGCCCGCGGAGGTCGTCGCCGCGCTGCAGACTCCGCCGGCGCAACGCACCGCGGAGATGCAGGCGCGAATCTGGCAGCACTGCGCCGACCAGGCCGTGGAACTCGCGCCCCAACGCATCGCCCTCGCCAACCTCGAAGAAAGGCTCTCGGTGTTGACGGAGAAATTCACCACCATGGTGATGGACATCGCCGCGAAGCCGCGGGAAACGTTCATCCTTAATCGCGGCGATTATTCCCAACCCACGCGCGCGGTGACGGCGGGTACGCCCGCGGCATTGCCGCCGATGCCGGAGGGCGCGCCGGCCGACCGGCTCGGGCTCGCGCAGTGGGTCACCATGAAAGAGCATCCGTCGACGGCCCGCGTGGCGGTGAATCGCTTTTGGAAAATGGTATTCGGTTCCGGACTCGTCGCGACGGCGGCTGACTTCGGGGCACAAGGTGAGTGGCCGAGCCATCCCGAGTTACTGGACTGGCTCGCGGTTGATTTCGTCGAGCGTGGCTGGGATGTGAAAGCGCTGCTGCGGCAAATCGTGCTGTCGCAAACGTATCGACAATCCTCGGACGCCACCGCGGCCCAGCTCGAGCGCGATCCGCAGAATCGGCTGCTCGCGCGGGGGCCGCGGTTCCGGCTGCCGGCGGAGTTTGTGCGGGATGCGGCGCTCGCGATTAGCGGACTGCTCGTCCCCCGCATCGGTGGACCGAGCGTCAATCCCTACACTCCTGGGGATCTCTGGCGGGAGGTCAGCCACTACGGTAGTTCGCCGGCGACGGCCCAGACCTTTGTCCAGGATCACGGTGAAAAGCTGTATCGACGTTCCATGTACACCTATTGGAAACGCACTGCGCCACCGCCGAACATGATGGCCTTTGATGCGCCGAATCGCGAGATCTGCACCGTTTCCCGGGCGGATACGACGACGCCGCTGCAGGCGCTCGTCACGCTCAACGATCCGCAGTTCGTGGAGGCCTCGCGGGCCTTGGCTGAGCGCATGCTGGGTCAGCGCGGCGATGCGTCGACGCGGTTGCGCTGGGGTTTTATCGAGACCACCTCCCGGGAGCCGAAGGCGGCCGAGCTCGCGATTCTGGAGCGCGCGCTGGAGCGCGAACGGGCGCGTTATGCGGCTAATCCGTCGGCGGCCGCAGCCTATCTCCGCATCGGTGAATCACCACGCACGGCGGCGGTGAAACCGGCCGAACACGCGGCATGGGCCCAAGTCGCCGCCACGCTCCTCAATCTCAGCGAAACGTTCACACGCAACTGAACCGCCGCCATGCATCATCCCATTCAAGAACGCCTCGAACATCTCACCCGACGGACCTTTCTCGGGGACATCACGCGCGGCATCGGAAGCATTGCGCTGGGCTCCATGCTGTCGCCGAATCTACTTCGCGCCGCGGGTGGGGCTGGGCAGCCCGGCGGGCTCGCAGGTGCGTTGCCGCATTTCGCGCCCAAGGCCAAACGCGTGGTGTGTCTGTTTCAGAGTGGCGGGCTGTCGCATGTCGATTTGTTTGACGACAAGCCGACGCTGCATCGTTTCGCCGGCGAGGAGATTCCCGCGTCGGTAAAAGGCGATCAGCGGCTGACGGGCATGACCTCGCGACAGACGGCGTATCCGGTGGTGCCGCCGTTATTGGGCGGCAAACTGTGTGGGCGTCACGGCACGTGGATCAGCGACCTGCTGCCGAACATTCAGGGGATCGCGGATGATATCTGTATCATCAAGAGCCTGCACACGGAGGCGATTAATCACGACCCGGCGATCACCTATATGAACACCGGGAATCAGCAACCTGGATACGCGAGCATGGGCGCGTGGGTGAGCTATGGCCTGGGCAGCGAGAACAAGAATCTGCCGGCGTTCATCAGCATGGTTTCGCAGGGCACAGGGAAGAATCCGGGGCAGCCGATCTTTTCGCGACTGTGGGGCAGCGGGTTTCTGCCATCGTCGCATCAGGGCGTGGGCCTGCGGCCCGGGGTGAATCCGGTGCTGTATTTGAATAATCCGGACGGGGTTGATCGCGAGCAGCGCCGGGCAATGCTGGATGATCTGGCGCAGCTGAATCATTTTCGCGCGGCGGAGACCGGTGACCCGGAGACGCTGACGCGAATCAAAGCGTACGAGATGGCGTATCGTATGCAGACGTCGGTGCCCGACTTGACGGATATCAGCAAGGAGTCGCAGGCGACGCTTGAGGCTTATGGCCCTGAGGTGAGGAAGCCCGGGAGTTACGCCGCGAATTGCCTGCTGGCGCGACGATTGCTCGAGCGTGACGTGCGCTTTGTGCAGCTCTTTCATCGCGGCTGGGACCAGCATATTGCGATCAAGCGGCAGCTGCCCAATCAGTGTCGTGATATCGATCAGCCGACGGCGGCGCTCATCAAGGATCTGAAGCAGAGCGGAATGCTGGAGGACACGCTGGTGGTATTTGCGACGGAGTTTGGGCGGACCGTGTTTAGTCAGGGCAAGCTCGGTGACCCGGGGATGGGGCGCGACCATCACGGTCGAAGTTTCACCATCTGGCTCGCGGGAGGCGGGATCAAGGGCGGGATGGTATATGGGTCGACGGACGATTTTTGTTATAACATTACGGAGAACCCGGTGCATCTGCGCGACCTGCACGCGACCATTCTGCACTGTCTGGGGATCGATCATGAGCGGTTCAGCTACAAGTTCCGCGGCTTGAACGCGCGCCTCACGGGGGTGGAGCCGGCGCACGTGGTGAAGGGGATTCTGGTTTAGCGCGAGTTCCGGCGTAGGGCAGGTCTGTGACCTGCCCACGGCGGGTCACAGACCCGCCCTACTGTAATCAGTCGAGCGGGGGCGCCGCGTCCCGCCATGACAAGGTTGGGTGTTCATTGCCTCCATCCCATGCTCCAGGAGTCACAGTTCCACGAACCACCTCGCAGGATCAGCGGTTGACGCTCTCTCGGGGCGGAGAGAGGCTTGGGCACCGCGTATGAATTACCCCTCGTTTCGACTCTATTGGGCGGCGCTTGTGAGCGTGGCCGCCGGACTGTTGACCCCCGTTTCCTTTGCGGCGACTCCGGCCCGTCCCAATCTATTGCTCATCATTGCGGACGATCTCACGAAGTGGGACACGTCCGTGTACGGTGGCCAGGCGGCTACGCCCAATCTCGAGAAGCTGGCGCGCGAGGGCATGAAATTCACGCACTGCTTTCAGGCGGCGCCTTCCTGTTCGCCGACCCGGCATGCGCTCTATACAAGTCTGTATCCGGTGAAGTCGGGCGCGCATCCGAATCATACGTTCGTGAAACCCGGCGTGCGCAGTGTCGCACAATGGCTCAAGGCCGCGGGGTATCGCGCGGCCCTATCCGGCAAGACGCACATCAATCCGCCCGAGACGTTTCCCTTCGAATACTCGCTCGAACGCAGCAGCGGCAGCACGAATCCGGACTTCGCCGCGGTCGATAAATTCCTCGGCGAGTGCGCGGCCACGGCGATGCCTTTCGGATTGATCCTCGCTTCCAACGAGCCGCATACGCCGTGGAATTTGGGGGATCCTTCGGCGTATCCGCCGGAACGCATTGTATTGCCGCCGCTTTATGCCGACACCCCGGAGACGCGGGCTGATTTTTCGAAATACCTTGCCGAGGTGACCTATTTCGATCGGCAGGTGGGTCAGGCGCTGGAACTGCTCACGCGCTATAATCTCGACCGTTCAACCATGGTCGTCGTTCTGACGGAGCAAGGGAACTCGTTCCCGTTTGCGAAGTGGACCTGTTATGATGCGGGCGTGGGCTCCGGCATGATCATTCGCTGGCCGGGGCGCGTGGCCGCCGGTTCGACGAGCGGCGCCTTGGTGGAGTATATTGATATCATGCCGACGTTCCTCCAGGCGGCGGGAATCAAGGTCCCCGGCGGTTTGGACGGGCGGTCATTTTTGCCGGTGCTGGAAGGCCGCGCCTCCACTCACAAAGACTATGTGTTCAGTCTGCATACGACGCGGGGCATCATCAACGGCTCGCCGTATTACGGGACACGCTCGGTGCGGGATGCCCGTTATCGCTATGTGCGAAATCTCACTCCGGAGATAACGTTCACCAACGCGGCAACGCGGGGCGATGTCTGGGAGTCATGGGTGGCCGCGGCGAAAGCGGGCGATCCCGTGGCGCGCGAAGCGGTGTCTCGCTATCAGCATCGTCCGGCCGAGGAATTATATGATGCGGAAGCGGATCGCTGGAACGCGCGCAATCTCGCGGCGGATCCCGCGCTCGCCGCCGTGAAGGCCCGGCTCAGCGCGCAAGTGGATGCATGGATGAAAGCGCAGGGCGATCTCGGGCAGGCGACGGAACTCGATGCTGACAACCGGCAGTGGAAGTCGGCGAAAACTGGCAAGGGGAAGAAGCAGCCGTAGGCAGCGCGGCCGATGGTCCGCGGATCAGTCGCGGCGATCCGCGATCGATTCGCGATTCGCGGGCGCGCGAGTACCCGGGCGCCCGCTGGAACATCGATCCCGGGGCGGTGACCATCCATCGGCTCAACCGCGAGGAATACGAGAATTCCGTCAACGACCTGCTCGGCACGGATTTCGAACTCCGCGATCGATTGCTTCCCGACGATTCCGCGCACGGGTTCGACAACATCGGTGACGCCCAGACCCTTTCGCCGGTGCAGTTCGTGCGCTACCTCGACCTCGCCGAATGGATCGTTGGCCAGGTGGTGGTCGACACCGGCCCTCCCCTTGAGGCGGCTGGCGTTCGACGCCGTCGGGCTCAAGCGAATGGACAGCGTTTCTCCTAAAACGCTCGCCGCCAAAAACGGCGTCATCGAACGACGCTTCCCGATCGAGCTCACTCACGACGGTCGCTACCGACTCGAAGTCGATCTGGGCATGGGGGGATGGCAGGACTACGGCGGCGACGCGAAACTCACGTTCCGGATCGACGACCAAGTCGTCGGCGAACGCACGGTGCCGCTGGGCGGTGAGGTGAAAGAAGCTCCGACGTGGGAGTTCAACGGCACGAAGGGCGCACATACTCTGGTCTTTCACGCGACGTTGCTCGCTAATCCGGCCCTGGCGCTGGCGAGTAGCGAGGTCGAGGCGGCGCCTACGCCCAAACCGGCGCCGCGGCCCGTTAATCCCGAAGTCGCGAAACAGCGGGCGGAGGACCGGCGCTTGTTCGAGGAAGAGTTCGGCGTCCTGCCCCCGGGCGCCGTGGCCCGTCCGGCCGCACGGGCACCCGAACTGAAGTTCGACCGGCTCAACCTCGCGGTGGTCGGTCTCCTCCGCGCCGGGGTGCACGGCGATTACCCCGCGTCCCACCAGAAACTTTTCTTCCGCGGCGCCGCGCCGAACGACGCGACCGAACGGCGGACTTATGCGAGGGACATTTTACGTCGCGTGGCCGATCGCGCGTTTCACCGGCCGGTGGATGAACCCTCGCTCAATCGCCTCACCGACCTGGCGCTTCATGACAAAAATTTCGAACGCGGCATCGGCTCCGCGCTCGCCGCGATCCTGTCGTCGTCGCGGTTTCTGTTTCGCGAGGAGCCGACCGCACCCAACAGCACGGCCAGCGCCACTGAACTGCTCGACGAACACGCGCTGGCGACCCGCCTGTCGTACCTCCTGTGGGTCAGCGTGCCGGACGACGAGCTGTTCGCCCTTGCTTCCGCAGGCCAGCTCCGCGCCAACCTGACCTCCCAGACGCAGCGCCTGCTCGCCCATCCCAAATCGCAGCGCTTGTTTCGCGATTTTTCCGGCCAGTGGCTCCGCACCCGCAACGTGCTCATGACCTCGATCACACCCCGCAGTGTCGAGGATCGCCTGAATCTGGTGCGCGAGCCGATGAAGGCTGAGACAGATCTGTTTTTTGAATACATCGCGCGCAGTGACCGCGATCTGATCGAGCTGCTGACCGCGAACTATACGTTTCTGAACGAGCCGCTCGCAAAATTCTATGGCATCCCGGATGTCGCGGGAGAAGAAATGCGGAAAGTCATGCTCCCGCCCGGGAGTAACCGCGGCGGAGTTCTCACGCACGGCAGTATCCTCGTCTCGACCTCCAATCCGAATCGTACCTCACCGGTGAAGCGCGGCGTGTTCGTGCTGGATAACATTCTGGGCACGCCACCGCTTCCGCCACCCGCAGCCGTGCCGGATCTAGAGGAAGCGAAGAAACACGGTGACGTCGAACTGAAGACCTTGCGCTCGCAACTGGCCGCACATCGCGCTGACCGTGCCTGCGCGGCCTGTCACGCTCACTTCGATCCCATCGGGCTCGCGCTGGAAAACTTCAGCTACGTTGGGCGCTGGCGTGACAAGGAGCGCGGCGAACCCGTCGATGCGAGCGGCAAGATGGTGACGGGGGAGGAGTTCACGGATTTCGCGGGCATGCAGACGGTCCTCGCGTCGAGAAAAGACAAATTCTACCGCGGCGTGACGGAGAAGCTCATGACCTACGCCCTCGGCCGCGGACTCGAGCCGTCGGATGCGCCGACGGTCGACACGATCACGGACCGGTTGGTGCAGGAAGGGGGTAAATTCTCTACGCTCCTTACTGCGATCATCGAGAGCCCGGCCTTTCAAAAGCGCCGCAGCGATTCCCCTCTTCTGGCCAGATCACCCTGAAATTTTGATCTTTTCACTCCTCACCGACGTGTGCCGTCCCAAATAAATCGATGAAACTCGACCTTCCTGTTGTTTCCCGCCGCACCTTTCTTCGCGGCGTCGGCGCGTGCGTCGCGCTGCCCACCCTCGGATCGCTCTTGCCCGGTAATAAACTACTCGGCGCGACGGCGACGGCGGGAGCGCCCCTGGCCGTCACCCCCACCGGCATGCCGCTGCGCATGGCGTTCGTCCAATTCGCCAACGGGGCCAATCACGAACGCTGGATGCCCAAGGGCGTGGGGCGTGAATTCGAGCTCAACGAAACCTTCGCGTCGATGGCGGACCTGAAGGGCAAGTTTCAGGTCATCTCCAATCTGCATCAGAACCAGGCGCGGAATCTCGGTGATGGAGCCGGCGATCACGCGCGGGCGGGAGCGGCCTTTCTCACGGGCGTGCATGCATGGAAGACGAACGGAGCGAAGCTCAAGCTCGGAGTATCTGTCGATCAGATCGCAGCCGAGAAGGTCGGTCATCTGACGCGCATCGACTCGCTGCAACTCGGCACCGAAGAGAGCCGACTCTACGGCTCATGCGACACCGGTTATCCATGCGCGTATCAGTACAATCTTTCCTGGGCATCCGAGGCCACGCCGCTGCCGCCCGAGGTGAATCCGCGCCGGGTCTTCGCACGGCTCTTCGGCAATGCCGATGCAGGCGGTTCCGCCGAGGCCGCGGCCCGGCTGGCGCGTCGCAAGAGCGTGCTCGATTTTCTCGTCGATGACGTGAGGAGTCTGAACACCCGGATCGCGCGCAATGATCGCGCGAAGGTGGAGGAATACCTCACGGCGGTCCGCCAGTTGGAACAACAGATCGAGAAAGCTGAACGCTTCGGGACGCCTGCCGCCCCGAGCGGCGACGTTCCCGGCGAAAGCTACCCCGATCACAAGGCCCATGTGGACATCATGGACGAACTGATCGCGCTCGCGTTTCAGACTGACTCGACGCGGGTGGTGACGTTTCCTGTTGCGTGGGAAGGCAGCAATCGACCCTTCCTCGAAATCGGAATTCCGGAAGGCCATCACTACCTCACGCATCACAGCGGCAACCAGGAAAAGATCCTGAAGGTCGTGAAGATCGAACAGTGGTACATGGAGCGATTCTCAAATTTCCTCCATCGGCTGGAAGCGATGAAAGATCCGGACGGCTCATCGGTGCTGCACAATTCGATGATCGTGTATGGTTCCGCCGTCGGTGACGGCAATCGCCACAACCACGACGATCTCCCCGTACTACTGGCGGGCGCCGGCGGCGGCAGCGTGCAAGTGGGACGTCATTTTCAGCTCAAGGATTCAACGCCCATGACCAACCTGTATCTGGGAATGCTGGATCGCATGGGCGTCCCCGCCCAGCACATCGGCGACAGCACCGGCCGGTTGGAAAACATCTGAACAAAAGATAGGCGCGACCAGGCAGAGCAGCCGACCGGCTCCGGATAGAGCGAGCGCAATGGGCAAAATCTGGCCCCTCCGCGCTTCTTGGATCGAGGTGCTCTTCGGCGGCGTCAACGCCGCGCGGATGATGACGACCGGTCAGGAGTTCAGCGCGTCTGGGAGCGCAGACCGCGCAGACAAAAAATGATCCAAGGTCGCGCCGCTCTTCGCCAAGGCGTCCAGATGCCGGGATTGCCGTTGATTCCGATATCCCCCCAGCCTTGGTCGTCCGCGAGCATGATGACGATGTTCGGCCGGCGCGTCGCCTCCGGGGATCTAACAGTGAGGACGGTCGCAAACTAAAAGATCCATCGGAAAATTTTCCCGCGATAGGGGAGGGAATGCTTTGTCGGGAAGGATGCGCATGGGAAAGCGCGATAAATTACGAGGCGGATTGGAACGTGAAATGTCGGGACTATCGATTAAAAGATTTCATCGCTCACTTGTCGACTGGGGCGGCAGCGTTTCGTTGCGGGCGGGCCCGAAAGCTTATGGGAGGTGGCGAAGGGGCGCGGCCGTAAGCCGCAGCCGGGGTTGACGCAAAAGATCGTCGAGACGACGGTGCGCAGCAAACCGGCCGGCCAGATCCATGGGAGCACCCGCACGATGGCCAAGGGGCAGGTGCTATCTGCCGCCGCCGCTGGCGTTCACCGAAGAAAACTGGCCGCCGCGGGCGCCACGTGGAATGCCCACTGGATTCTTCATTGAGCTCCACGGCATTGAGCCGTCGAAACCGGAATGAATCGAGCAACGCGAGTTAACCGGCCGATCGTGGAACGTGCCGTGCGATCGACTCTAGCTCGCCGGCAGAGTTTCCGCTGTCACCGTTTTACCTTCCACCCTTCCACCCTTCAACCCTTCTCCCGAGCTCTTGTCCGGTTTGAAACCAACCGATAGGAAACTGGATCTTCAGGGGTCGGGCCGGGAGGGGTTTATTCGCTCCCGTCTGCGGTTGGTAAAGAGTCTGACGGATCTTCCTTTCGCTCCGGAACTGGATTTTGCAGGCGCTTTCCTGCCTTATTTCAGAGGAGAAACGCGGCCCCGGCGAGGTTGGGTGAGGCGGTGTTTCACGGGGATTTTTAGGGACAACTTGGGCGCCGGCAGCGCTGGCAAAGCCGCCAGGATTTCCTGTTGTGCGGCGGCATAAGAATCGGGCAGC
>Ga0163144_10023001_pt1 | contig 12331 bp, 5 predicted proteins | sample OliLak19BULKMAT1_FD_123175 | JGI IMG/M metagenome (GOLD analysis project Ga0163144, IMG submission 123175) | Freshwater microbial mat bacterial communities from Lake Vanda, McMurdo Dry Valleys, Antarctica - Oligotrophic Lake LV.19.BULKMAT1 | ecosystem: Environmental > Aquatic > Freshwater > Lake... | reverse complement strand
TCTCCAGGGCGATGCTGCCGCTGGGCGTGAATTTGACCGCGTTGTTGACGAGGTTGACAATGACCTGGCGCAACCGCGTGACATCGCCCAGGACCCAGCCGGGCACATCGGGCGCCATATGGTAGCCGAGTTCGAGTTTCTTGGACGAGGCCTGGAGGGCGAAGAGATCGAGCGCCTCCTCGACGCAGAGCGCGAGCTCGAAGGGGGCGCGCTCCAGCTCCATCTTGCCCGATTCGATCTTCGAGAAATCGAGGATGTCGTTGATGATGGTGAGCAGCGCCTCGCCCGAGGTGCGGATGGTGTTGACGAAGTCGCGCTGCTCGCTGCTGAGCGTGGTCTCCATCAGCAGGCTGGTCATGCCGATGACGCCGTTCATCGGCGTGCGGATTTCGTGCGACATCGAGGCGAGGAACTCGCTCTTGGCGCGCGAGGCGTCGTCGGCCTCGGCCTTGGCGCGGCGGAGCTGGTGTTCGGTCTCCACGCGGGCGGTGATGTCGGTCTCGACGGCGATGAAGTTCTCGATCTCGCCGTTGGCGCCGCGCACCGGCTGGATTTCGATGTGCAGGTGGTATTTGCGGCCCGACTTGGAGTAGTTGACGACGTCGGTGCTGATGCCCTGGCCGCGTGCCATGGCGGCGCGGATACGCGCGACGGTGCGGACGTTGGTCTCCGGCCCGATCATGAAGTGCGCGGGGTTCTTGCCGATGACCTCGTCGAGGCCGTATTCCATCACGCGGCAGAACGCCTCGTTGGCCCACTCGATACGGCCATCGGCCGAGCCGATGAGGACGGGATTGTCGGTCTTGGCGGCGACGAGGGAGAGCTTGCGGGCCTCGGCCTGGCTCTCGCGGAGCGCGAGCTCGGCCTCGCGGCGGGCCGTGATGTCCTGGACGGTGCCGATGATCCGGGTGGGCCGGCCGTCGGGATTGGTGGCGACGGATTTCGAGCGGGTGTAGACCCAGCGCCAGTCGCCGCTGCGCGCGCGCACGCGATATTCCGGCTCGATGAAGGAAGCGATGCCGTTGAGCTGGGATTCCGTGCGGCGGCGGTAGAGCGGCAGATCGTCGGGGTGAATGAGCGACTGCCAGGCCTCGACGGTGGAGGGCATCCGGCCGAATTCGTAGCCGAGCATGGCCCAGAGGCCCGGACTGTAGTAGACGTGGCCGGCGGCGACGCTCCACTCGAAGATGCCGATCTGCGTGGAGTCGAGGGCGAGCCGGAGGCGTTCGTCGGAGACCTTGAGGCGCGCCTCGACGCGGCGGCGTTCCTCGTTTTCGGCGAAAAGCTTCTTGTTCGAAAACTCGGCGGCGCGCTGGCCGGCGCGGGCGCTGCGCGCCAGATGCACGCTCAGGCCGAGCAACACCGTGATGCCGAACCCGGCCGCGAGCGCGAGCTCGGGCAGGAAGCGCTGCTGCTTGCCCACCGCGGTGGCCGAGGGCGTCAGGCTGATCCGCATCCGGCGGCCGGCGATGGGATAGGTCTTTTCGCTGGTGAGCCGTTCGTTGTGGGAGCCGTCCTCGTTGGCGAGGGAATACACGGATTCCTGTCCCACCGAAACCGATACGTTGTATTCCTCGTCGAGCTTGAGCCGCTTGGCGATCGCCTGGAGGAACGCCCAGTAGGTGTAGTCGGCGGCGACGAAGCCCACGATATCCCCGGCGCGGATGACCGGCGTGTAGATGACAAAGCCCTTCTCGACGCCCTTCGCGGTCAGCACGCCGGTGCTGGTGGAGATGACGGGGCCGCGCGTGAGGATGGCTTCCGCGATCGCCGCGCGGCGCTCCTTTTCCTTTTCACCGGAGTGCTCGTAATTGTGCGCCGCGGCATGGGTGGTGCGCGGGTAGACCCAGACGGTGCGCAGCGGTTTGGTGAAGAGGACGCCCTCGACCCCCGAACCCGTGATCCGGGTGCTGCCGGCCGGCAGGTCGACAAAGGCGATCGAGACGCAGCCGAGCTCGGCGGAGCCGCTGTCGCCGGAAGCGACGCCGGTCATCTGCTTGTGCGCATCCGCCTCCCACAACGGCGCGCTGGTCTCGAAGCGCTCCTCCGCCGGTCGCGCGCTCAACCGATCGCCCCAGGGGCGGGCGAGGAGCCGCTCCAGCTCGATCGCCTGCTTGTCCAGCGTGCCCTTGATCTGGACCGCATACTCCTGCATCTGGGCCTGCGTGGTCTGCGTGGTGAACATCTGTTCGCGCTCCTGCAGTCCAATCCACAGAATCACGGTCAGGGTGAGGCAGCCGATGACCGCCGGCATGGGGGACCAGGAGGGCGCGGCGCCCTCGTTCTTCATGCTCTCGCGCCACGCGAGCAGGACGAGCGAGAGGCCCAGCAGCACGAGCCCGATGGCTGCGACGGGCGAGGTCGCGGTTTCGGAACCCCAGCGATAAACCGCCGGCAGCCCCGCGCCGTATCCGAGAAGTGTCGACAGCCCGCTCGAGCCGATGACGGAGCCGGCGACGGCTTCGGCGAAAAGGCGGGCGCGCGCCGCGCGTTCGGTGGCGCGCCAGGCGAGCACGCCTCCGCCGAGCAGCAGGCACACCGCGACCATCGCCGACATCCGGCCCGGATGCTCCGTCTCGATCAGCAGGTGGTCCTTGCCCAGCATTTCATCGATGAGAAAATCCCGCTGGAGAATATCCTGGGCCAGCGTCGTGAGCCCGATCAGCGCGCCGGCCAGGGCCAGGATTGCCAGCTTCGGCCGGCCCAACTCGATGGCCAGCAAGACGCCGCCCAGAACGAGAAACGCGACGGCGCCATTGATCTTCAGCGACGCCTGCGAGCTGCTGAGCTGGAGCAGATCAGGGAGATTCAGCCACCAGCCGCCGAGGGTCGCGGCGCTCAGTCCCAAAAGCCCAATCGCCAAGCCGAGCGAAATTCGCTCCAGCCACGTGCGATGCGGCAATGTGGGCAGTGACTGCATTAAGGTGTTTACCCTAAACTAGAACGAGGGAATGACCCCGGGGCAATGCGTTTTCCAGCCGGTGACGGGTGTTACTTAGCCTGGTGCAAGTTTGCCCGCGCAAACGAGATTCGTTGCGCGATGGGGCATTCGTTGATTCCTACGGCTTGGTGTCGGCGGCTTTCGGCTCGGGGGTTGCGGGAGGTTTGTTTGCGGGGTCGGATCCTTCGGTCAGCCCGCGGAAAAAATTGGTCGGGCCCCGGACAAACGCCCATTCCGGCTTTTCCAGGGAACCGGTCAATCTCACTTCAAACGCATTTGAGAGCGGCGTGAGCACGGCGCCCACCACGGATTTGAGGAGGCTCTCGCTTTCCTGGAACGGAAAGATCTTCGCGTTGAAATCGAGCGTTCGCTGGTCGAGCGCGTAGTCGCCATGCGCGTCGATCGTGGAATTGGCGCCGCGGAGCTCCACTTTGGGAAACACGACCTTGGCGCCCTCGATTTTGAAATTCCCGCGCGCCTCCGTGAAACGCAGCGCGGTGAACTTGAGCAACTCCGACAGCAGGCCGAGCAGCGGCACCTCGCCGATCTCGGCGCCGTGCAGTGCCACGTTGCCTTCGCCGCGAAAGCTGAAGGGATCGTTGTAGAGGCCCTCGGCGGAGGCGGCGAAGTCGAGTTTCACGCCGGCCTTTTCCTTGACGAACTTGCCGGGCGGGGGTGGCGGCAAGCCTTTCTGCGCGGCGAAAAATGTCTGCAACTGGGCCGAGACCTCGCCGAGCGTCGCATCCCGCAGCGCGAAGTCGAAACCCAACCGGCGCTTGCCGCCGGCATCCCAGACGCGCACGTGCCCGCCGGCGACGCCGTCGGCCAGCAGCGCCTCGAAATTGTCGAGCACGATTTCCGCGCCCTCGAGCGTCGCGATGAACGAGGCGTCGCGCAGCGGAAAATCATTGAAGCGAAATTCCCCCGTGGTGCGGGCCTCGATCCGCAGCTTGTCCTGGCGGCCCGGGGGCGCGGCCGGCCCGGAGAACGTGCCACGCAGCTTCAACTCGGGGGGCCTTTCCAGGCGGAAGGGCGCGAGGGACTTTGCGACCGCGGGGCCGAGCAACTGCTTCGCGACGGCCAGATCGAGCGTGGAGTCCAGGCCGAGCTCGAAGGTGTGCCAGTCGTTGGTCGCCGGATCCGCGATGAGCGTGAAGCGGCCGTGGGCGTCGCGCTCTCCGCGCTGCGCGAGGATTTCCAATCCGTCGTAGAACGCCGGACGGATGAACAGCCGGGTGCGCACCCGATCGAACCCGGCGCCGCGCAGGATGGATTTCCCCGTATCGGCAAAAACGAATACACTCGACTGGCGGCCGTCGCGCCAGAAGCCGGCCACATCCACGCTGGCCTCCGGCGGCGCGGAGACAAACTCGAGCTGGCGGAAGAAATTCGGCCACCACTCGCGAAACCAGGGGGAGAGCTCGAGCGGGCGGAGCCGGCCGTCGAGGAGGAAGCGGTATTGGTGCGTCCTGAGATTGTGCTCGTAGGTGCCGCGCGCGAAATTCTCGCCGATGCGGGCGAAAGCGTCCGGCGAGAAGAAGCGTTCCGGCTGCAGCTCCACCTCCGCCCGGCCGTCCTCCATGATGACGCCGTAGGAGTTCATGCGCGGAATCCGCACGTGCGCGCGCAGCCGTTCGAATTTCCAGCCCGGCGCGAAGTCCGCCTCCCCGAGTTCCGCGGTGAGTGCGTCGAACTCGTAGTATTTGCGCACGTTCACGCCGACGCGGGTGCTGATGACGTCGAGCACCTGTGGCGAGATCTCGCCGTTGAAACGCAGGTGCGCGGAGCGCGCGGTGAGATCCACGTCGGCCCGCAGCGCCAGCGGCGCGCCGAAAATACGCGCGGTGATCGTGGCGTCGATCCGCGGGAGCGGCCGGGGAAAAATCTGCGCGGCGACCGACTGTGCCTCCGCGCCCGCGACGGAAAGGGCATCCGCGGTGGCGGTGATCTCGCGCAGCTCGAACTGGGTGCCGCCCGGTCGAAAACGCCCGTAGACGGTCGCCTGCAGCCCGCGGAGCGCGGCGCCGCCCGGCAGCCGGACGTCGCGCGCCGCGACCTCGATATGGGTGGGCGGGGCGTCACCGAAAAAGAGGAGCCGGGTCGAGGCGCGGATCTCGCCGGTTTGGATCGCCACCGGGTGAGCCACAGTCAACGCCCGCGCGAGCACGCTGACATCGAGGGCGAGCGCGCCGGATGCGGAGGGCGTGAACTCGAGGTGAACCGAGGGCGCCTCGAGTTGCGCGACCTGGGTTTGAAGCGCGAGCGCCTGGCGGCAGACCGCGGCGAAGTTTCGGGAGATCACACCCGCGAGCGGAGCGGGCTCGGTGCGATCCGCCGGGCGCGGCAACGGAAGCGTGCCGTGAGCCGTGATCAGGACGCCTGCCACGCGCGCGGTGAGTTGGTGGACGATGAGAGCACGGCCCGCGGGTTCGAAGGTGGCATCGAGCGCGCGGACGATCTCCTCGGGGCGGCCCGAGGTGGACAACATCGTCGGCACGGACGCGCTGGCGCGGACGAGGCGAATCTCGCTGGGCTCGATCCGGCCCACGATCAAATAGAGCGGATTCAGCCGCAGGTAGATAGAGCCCGCACTGAGGACCGGATCAGGAAACGCGGGGAGCGACACGCGCACGTTTTCCACCAGGATTCGGCCGGTCGGATCGAAGGCGGTGCGGCCGAACGTCGCCCGCAATCCCGCCGCGGCAAGCCGCTCCTCGATTTGCCGGAGGGCAAATCCGGGGATCGCGAGCTGTTCCGCGGAGACGACGTAGAGCTGGAGGGCGAGGAGCAGCGCGAGGCCCAGCCAAAGCGTCCAGAGCGCCAAGGAGAAGAGGCTGTGCGCCACCGCCCGTGCGCCGTGTGAACAAAGCGGGGCCCAGGATTTCATCGCGTGACGTGGCGGCGCGCTCACAGCCTGCCTTCAGGCGGGATTGAGCCTGACGGCGCGGGAAGGCGGGATGACGACGATCGAGAATCCGGTCACGCGCCAAGGAAGATCTGAACCCACCGATTTGGAAATCAGGAACTCGGGCGAAGGGCCTGATGACGGGGAGAAAGCACCGGGCCTCGGCGCGGTTTCCTGATTTCCTGAGTTCCGCATTTGTTGGGCAGCATTCTCCAGAGGATGGCCTACTCCTTCTTTTCGGTTCGCGGCCCCGGATCGCGGGCACCGTAGGCGAGCGACCACAGGGCGTCGACGAACGGTTGTTCGAGGGCGAAAATCGTATCCAGTTCCTTCACTCCGGCGAACTGTTGCGAACCGCCGAGCCGTTCGGTGAGGAAGAGGCTGAGCGTGGCGCGCTGTTCCGCGCCGCCCGCGCCGGGCAACGCGATCGCGGCGTCGAGCTGGAAGCGCCACGGACGCTCGTCGCCGGCGGCGGAGACTTTTTCGGCGAAACCGCCGGGCACGAATTCCCGGGCGCGCAGCGCGCGCAAGGCGGCGAGCACGGCCTGCACCGCCTTCGGATCGGCTGGCGCGGGCGTGGGTGCGCCGTTGGCGTCGAAGGAGGCCTCGAACAAGGCCTGCTTGGATTCGAGATCGGTGAGCTTGAGCGAGGCGATGCGGGCGGTGGCAGGGAGGGGCTCCGCGACGGCGCGGTCGCGCCACGCGAGCGGAACGATCGGCAGGTCGTCCAGGATTTCGGTCTCGACCTGATAGATCGATGTGCCGGCGTCGGCCGGCGTGCCGACGCGGGCGTAGACGTTGCGACTTTGATCGGTGCCGAGGCGGACGACGACCGGGGCGGCGCTGCCCGGGGCGTTGAGGGTGACTATGCGCACGGGACGGTTGAAGCCCCATTCCTCGAGGTCGGCGCTGGTGGGGGCATCGCTCTTGAACTTCTCCGCGGACAAGAGCGCGAGTCGTTCGAGCAACCGCTGCACGAGCGCGCGGTCGGCCGGGAGCGTTTGCGGTCCAGCCTGGGCGCCATCGGTGTGGCGCACGATTTGCCAGGGCGGCGCGGCACTGGCGGTTTGCCCGGCGGTCGGCTCGAGGCGCTGCAACGTGAGCGGCGGCTGATTGGGCAGCACCGGGGCGCCGAGGGTGATGGCGGTGACAGCGGCAGGCTCGAAATCGAGGATCCGTTTTTCGCGAAGCGTCTCCTGCGCGTTGCGCAATTGCGCCATGAGCGGCGCGGGCACGACGACGGTGAAGAGCGCGTTGCGGCCTTCGAGCTGGGCGAAGTATTCGGGATCGGTCTTCGCCGCCGCGGGGCCACCGGTCGGGGCGGGCACGGGTTCGCCGAGGAGGAGCGTCTCCTGCCGGCCGTTGCCCTCGATCGCGACGCGCAACGCCGGCGCGGCCGACGGCAGCGGGCCGGTGGGAGCGGAGGGAAACGATTTGGCGGTGAGCGCGTTCAGGTCGCTGATCGCGAGCTCGATGGCGGTCTTGCTGGCGCGCGCGGTGATGGGCGATTCGAAGGTCCAGCGGTTGCCATCGCGGCGCAGGCGGATGCGGGCGCCGGCGGCGCCGGCCTGCACGAGCAGCGAGCGGGCTTCGTAAACGCGGATCGACAGCAGGGTGTCGGCCCGGAGCTGCGCAAGCTGCACCGACAAGCTGTCGAGCAGACTGCGGCGCACGACGTGCACGCGATCACCGTCGGGCGAGAGGACGTAGAGCCGCTTGTCGTCGACGGTGGTCAACCCGATGCGCAGGACGGTGGCGGGGCGCGGCGCGCCGCCGCCGATCGCGGGATCGCCGGAGGCAAACGCCACGGTCATCCTCGGCTTGTCGAGACCGAAGTCGGTGAGCGACTGGCCGTTCTTCGCGGCGTCGGCCACGGTGAAACTCGCCTCGTGCTCGAGGGTCTGCAGCTCATTCACGATGGTGCGGGCGGCGTGCTGATTGGCGGGCCATTCGAGCGGCTTCGTGAGCGTCCAGGTGTCGCGCTTGCGCTCGAGGCTGAATTCGCCGGTGCGGGCGAGCGTGGTGATTTCAAGCGTGCGAATATCCGCCGCCTCCGGTCCGAGTACGCGCTTCCGCGCCTCCAGCGAGGCCGCTTCGGTCCGCCAGTTGCGCTCGAACTTGAAGATGAAAAAGAACAGCGCGACGTTCAGGAAGATCAGGACGAGCGTGACTTTGGTGCGCATGGGATCGGAGCGATCAGCGGTCAGCTCTCAGCGTTCAGCTCCAACGCACAGAAGACAAATGGTAAGCGCATAGGGATTTGGCTGATGGCTGATCGCTGAAAGCTGAGGGCGGTTTCACGCCCGCCGCGTCCAATACACAATCAGTCCGAGCAGCAGGGCGCCGCCGGGCAGGACGAGGAGGAGGGCGTAGCGGAGGCGGGTGGAGTCGGTGACGCTGAGCGTGAGCTTGAAGCGCTCGACGGGGCGCGGCGGGATGTTGAGCTGCTTGTCGCGGTCGACGGACCAGTTCACGGCGTTGAGGAAGACGGCGAGGTTGCCCTGCTCGATCCGGGAGTTGGATACGAGGTCGCCGGTGCCGAAGACGATGAGTTTGCCGCCGCGCACGCTGAAGGGGAGGTTGTCGCGCACCGCGAGACGCTCGGAGGCGACGATGACGCCGAGCCGATCGGGCGGCTCCATGCCGGGGAGGGGACGCGTGTCGACATCCGGGTGGAGCTTGGCCGGGGAGCGGAAGTCGCGCTCGCCCCACGCGGATTTGGACGTGGCCGCGAGCGTGATGGTGTGCAAGCCGCTGCCGAGCGTTCGGCCGGGATCGGGCATGACGGTGCGCGCGCCGCCGAGCCGCAACGGCTGCTTGTATTCCTGCAGGGTCTTGGTGACGGGATGCGGCGGCTCGCGAAATGCCCACACGAGCAGATCGCCGTTGTCGGCCATGTTGCCGGGCTCCAGGTCGACGATGAAATCGTTGTGCACCAGGATGCCCCAATCGAGCAGGAGCTCGTCGAGACCGAGCGCGGTGGCGCTCTGGCCGGGGCCGAGGAAGACGAGCATCCGGCCGGCGCTGGCCGAGAGATACTGCCGGAGCAGTTCCTGCTCGACGGCGGAGTATTTGGTCATCGGTCGGACGACGACGAGGAGGGCGGCGTCGGCCGGGACGCCGCGAGCCACGGTGAGGTTCACCGTCTCCACCTCGAAATTACGCAGCTTGAGTTGATCGCGCAGGCTGGAGAGCCCGCGTTGCGGATCCGTGTCGTCGATGCGCAGCTCCGAGTGGCCGTCGAGGAAGCAGATCTTCGTCCGCACCGGCGTCGACACGTCGAGAATCGCCGCGGTGAGCACCTGCTCGCCGTGGAAGGAGTCGCGCTCCTTGTTTTTCATCGTGTAGAGCTCGTTCACGGTGACGACGCGGCGGCGTTCGCCGGACATGAGCTGGATGACATCCGCCTGGTTGAGGCCGAGTTCCTCCGAGCGCTTGCGGGATTGGTAGACGTCGAGCGTTTCCCGCGTGATTCTGCCCGCGGCGCGATCCTCGGTGGCGTAGACGTATTCGTCGATCAGGCCGCGGACCTCGGGATTGTCGGCCTCGGGCGACACGGTCATCACGATGTGCACCGGGCGGTCGAGGCTCTTGATGTAGGAAAGCGACTCGGGTGAGAGGGAGAACTTGCGCAGCCGCGTGATATCGAAGCGCGAGGGGTGATTGCGGGCGACGTAGTTGAGCCCGCCGAAAAACGTGAGCACGAGCACGGCTTGCAGCACGAGATTCAAGGTGCGCAGCCAGCGCACGGCGCGGAAGCTCTCGAAAAACGCGGGGTTCATGCGTGCAACAGCTTCGCCTCCACGCTCAGGATGCTGAAAATCAGCGTCAGCACCGTGCCGCTCACGTAAAACAGCACGTGTCGCGTATCGATCACGCCACGGGTGAAGTCGTCGCGGTGGCCGAAGACGTAGGCATAGTCGACCATCGCGCGGGCGGGCTGCAGCACACCCTGCTCGAGCCAGACGGAATCGGAGAGGGCGCGGCTGCCGAGGATCAGCGTGGCGAGCAACACGCAACTGATGATGCCGGCGACCGACTGGTTGCGCGTGAGCGAGCTGGAGAAGACGCCGATCGCGATGAAGAAAAGGCCGGAGACGGCGATGAAGAGATAACCCCCGACGAGCGGGCCGGAGTCGAGGAAACGGGCGTCGCCGGAAAACTTGTTGAGGAAATAGAAAAAACCGCCGGTCGAAGCCCACAGCGCGGTGTAGAGAAAATACGCGGCGCCGAATTTCGCGAGCACCACCTCGGTCGTCGTCACGGGCGTGGTCAGGAGCGTCTCGATCGTCCCGAGCCGGCGCTCCTCCGCCAGGCACTTCATCGTCAACAGCGGCACCATCACACATGCCGGCAGCCAGAAGAATTCGAAGAAGGCGTTGGCCGGGGAGAGCTCCTGCGCCGAGCCGCTATACAGCTCGAGGATCTTCGTGAAGATCAGTCCCATGAAGCCCAGGAACAGCGTCGCCGCCACATACGTGGCCGGACTGACCAGCAGCATGCGCAGCTCGTGGCTGAGGAGGGTCGGGAAATGCTTCATCTGGTATCAGGAGACAGTGGACGGGATACAGGTGACAATCGAACGGTCGCGGGGTTGCGGTGTTTAGGTGGCCGGCGGTGTCGCCTGTTTCCTGTCTCCTGACACCTGCACGGCGGGCGTCGCCACCGCATCCCAACTCCGCCGGGTGGCGGCGAGGAACACATCCTCGAGCGTGGGATTGACGCGGCTGAGCGCGCGCACCCGGAGACCGCGCGCGAGCAGCGCGCTGAGCAGCGACTCGCCCAGCTCGTCGGGACGCGTCGTCGTAAGGGAAACCTTGCGAAAACCGTCCGGCCCGGGTTCGCCGGACGACGCGACCTGGAGCGAAGGATCGATCGCCGTGAGCGTGCCGTTGAGGGAATCGGCGGCGCCGGCGAGCTCGAGTTCGTAGGTCGAGTGGCCGAAAATCTCGCGGCGCAAGTCCGCCGGCGTGCCCTGCGCGACGACGCGACCCTGGTTGATGATCAGCACGCGGTCGCACGTCATCTCGATCTCCGGCAGGATGTGCGAGGAGATGATGACAGTCATCCGGCCGCGCAGGCTGGCGATGAGATCGCGGACGATGAGGATCTGGTGCGGGTCCAGGCCGATGGTCGGCTCGTCCATGATGATCACGGGCGGCTCGGCCAGGATCGCTTCGGCGATGCCGACGCGCTGCCGGTAGCCTTTCGAGAGCTGGCCGATGATTTTGTGGCGGACGCGCTTCAGGTCGCAGAGCTCGAGCACCTCGTCGATCCGCGGCCCCAGTTTGCGGCGCGAGACCTCTTTCAGCCGGCCGCGGAAATACATGTATTCGGAGACGCGCATGTCCTCCGGCAGCGGATTGTTCTCCGGCATGTAGCCGATCCGGCGCTTGATCTCGTCGGGCCGGGTCGCGACGGGCACGCCGCAGATCTTCACGATGCCGGAGGTGGCTGGCAGGTAGCCGGTGAGGATGCGCATGGTGGTCGACTTGCCCGCGCCGTTGGGGCCGAGGAAGCCGACGATCTCGCCGCGGGCCACGGTGAAGCTGATGTCGCTCACGGCCGTGACGCCGCCGTAGGTTTTCACCAGGCGGGAGACCTCGATGGCGGGCGGTGGCGGTTCGGACATTAGGAGCGAGAGAGAGGGAGAGACGGAGAGAAAGAGAGACAGAGAGATGCAATCCCTCAATCTCTCATTCTCTCACGCTTCCTTTTCGAGCGTGACCTCGCCGGCGCGGAAACGGTGAACCTTGCCCCGCTCGTCGCGCAGCAGAAGTGCTCCCTCGTCGTCGACGCCCGTGACCACGCCGTGGTGGCGCCGGCCACCTTCGAGCAGCGCGACGGGTTTGCCGCGGAGCACATCGTAACGGTTCCAGAGATCGGCGAACGTTTTGAGATGCTCGCCCTCCGCAAAGGCGCGGAACGCGAGCAAGACGCGCCCGACCAGTGCGGCGGCGAGGCGGTTGAGATCGAGCGGCGCGCCGGTGACGTCCTCCAGCGCGACGGCCCGCCGCGCGAGATCGGGCGGCCAGCCGCCCGCGGGGCGATTGACGTTGAGCCCGAGGCCGAAGACCAAGTCGCGGATCTGGTCAGAGTCGACGCGCGCCTCGGTGAGCATGCCGCCGGCTTTGCGGCCGTCGAAGAGGATGTCGTTGGGCCATTTGATCCCTGGCGCGACGCTGGCGAAATTCGCCAGCAGTTCGCACACATTCAGTCCCATCCAGAGCGTGAACGTCGGCATGCGTTCCGGCGCGACGCGCGGGCGAAACGCGAAGCTCGCGTAGAGATTGCTGGCCGAGGCGCTGTGCCAGACGCGACCGAAGCGGCCGCGACCGCGCGTCTGGCGCCGGGCGAGCACGGCGAACGGCGTGGGTCGTCCACTGGAGAGCTGGCGCGCCGCCTCGTCGATGGGGCTGTCGACTTCGTCGAGGACGATGAGGGAGAAGTTTTTCGGCCGGACCTCGAGCTGAGTCTCGATAAAG
>Ga0163144_10023000_pt1 | contig 12331 bp, 4 predicted proteins | sample OliLak19BULKMAT1_FD_123175 | JGI IMG/M metagenome (GOLD analysis project Ga0163144, IMG submission 123175) | Freshwater microbial mat bacterial communities from Lake Vanda, McMurdo Dry Valleys, Antarctica - Oligotrophic Lake LV.19.BULKMAT1 | ecosystem: Environmental > Aquatic > Freshwater > Lake... | reverse complement strand
CGAGCGCTCGACGAAAGACGGGATTATTAAATACACCACGAGGGCCAGCGCGCAAGATAATGTTGATTGCAACTTCGCGGAGCCGGGGGAGAGGGTTGCCGGTGAGCGTCTTTTGTGATGTGCACATCGACAGAGCCTCAACCACGTTGGCCCCAGATACAAGTTGCGCCGCGGCAATTTCACACATGAGCGAAAATCTGTGCATTCCAGCTTCCTCCGCCAAGGAAATTCCTGCCAGCGCGACCGAAAAGGACACTTGAGGCACTCCGTTCTCGGGCCAGCGCCGAGCAGAGGAAAACGGCGGGATGGGGCCATTTGACTTGGCTGGTTTGGTACGACATGCTTGCGAAAAAGCATCATGCCCGAGGGAGATGACTCTGTTTGTATAGCAGTATTCCAAAAGAAGCTTCACCGCTTCAGGTGAATGATTCGGTAAGGTTACCCACAGTTGATCATCATGGTGGGAAGCATTAGCGTCCGCATTATTATTGCTCGTAATGGGGGATTGCGATCGACGAATATTGTCCGCAGGTCCAACAGATCCATCGCCGCTGCGATTGCCGTCGCCGCCATCGGCATCATCGTCGTTGTCGTCATCGTTTTCAATTTCAGTGGCAACCCCACGGTTCAAGCCTTCTTGGGGCGCTTGTCGGTTTTGTTGAACAGGATAGGCAAGAACGCCAATGGCGTCGTCGTCTTCCTCTTCGAAATCATCCATGTTTCCTCTACCGTTGTTCGAGTTGCTGCCAGATCGCCTTTGTGCATCATCGTTGTCATCTGGCAAAGTGGAACTTGTATTGGCTACGATATTTCGTTCTGGGAAGTCCACCACACCATGACTTTGCGGAGAATCCCTGTGCTTTTCGTCACCTTCATTCACCACTTGATTGACTCTAGGGATTGCAGCGGCATTCGCTTCGATTCGCTTCGCTCTCTCTTCTCGCGCAGTTTCAATGAGACTTCCTAGCCACTTGCATCGTTTACCAAGAACGACCGCACTGCCGCGGACGATTGTAGATAGCACCTGTTGGTTCCTTCCATTTTCATAGTCCTTCAGCGTACCTTGACAATCCATCACCAAATCGCAATACTTGGTGCCAGCACCTGGATCTGGCACGAGTTGACGAAGATGCTTGAAGTATTCCCGATCTGATTCTCGCTGAATGCGTTTGTACTCTGTATTTTTGGCACGCTCGTCCGCTCGTTCGCGACGCACCTTGATGCGGTCGTTTTTCATCAAGGCAGAGGATTCCGCCGTGTCGTTCCCATTCAACAACTGGCAATGAAAGAATTCCAAATCTGATTCCGTAATTTTGTAACCGGAGTTGTTGATGTTGTTGCTGCTAATGTGTTCGTTGCAGAATTCTGAGTAACGGCGAAAGACAGCAGAGAGTTTGGTGTTCTTGTCTAGACCAATCGAGACCACAACCCCTTCCTTCAAAATGGGGTGATTGGGCGCCAAGTCCTCCATGCTTTCTGCACAGGTAATGAACAAGATCTACAGTATTGTCGAGAAGTGGATCAAGAGAGCCAATGAATGGTGTTAGGAACAGAATACACCATTGAACTAACTAGACGCCATGACATGACAAAGAATACATACCAAATCACAGTCGGCAGACCGACGTCTGGGTGCGGCTGTCGAGCTGTCATCCGCTCCATTGTTACCCCCCGCTACACCACCATCTAGGACACCATCTGCATCACGATCAATACCATCATCATCTTCCTCATCGTCGTCGTCCTCGTCTTCATCATCCTGGTCATCTTCGACCTCCACATTGTCCGGTTGTTGTTGTTGTTGTTGTTGTTGTCCTGCTGCTGCCGGTTGTGGCTGCTGCGGCCCAAACAAGCCCCGTAGAAGCAGATTGTTTTCGTCGCGATTCATGTTATTAGTTCTTTCTCGTGTGCAGAGATAGAGAGTCAGTTGCTACAGGAGTGAGGCAGATAGATAGTAGTACTATGATAGAGAAGTACTAGCTAGCTGGAACTTGCTTGTACAGAAGTTCTGGTGTTGTGAACACAAGCGCTGTTGTACTTAACTATCTACTAGGCTAGCTAGTACTGCTCGTAACGTTCGCTTCTTGCTGCGGAGAAAAGAGGTGATTGCCCTTGCTGCTCGAGCGCTCGTCGTGCTGTTGCGGTTATTTTTGTGTGATTAGTGATTACTTCGATTCGTTCGACTCAAATTTTTCAGTTAGTTTCAAACGACCGTTACGACAGTGTTAGGGTTGGCGTTTTTCAAAAAGGTGTCGCACACATCTTCTTGAGTGACAGCGAGGCTGACGTCATGCTGTGATTTGTGTGAATGCTTTCGATCGTGTCTACCAGCGCAGACTTCTCTCGCTTGGATTCTTGGTCCAACCGGTAGCTTCCAGCTGTAACAAAGAGATTGGCATCTGTGGTACGAACTCGAGGAAAACTGAAGCCGATCGTAGCGGGCTCATCCATCTGCTTGTGCCTTCGTCCAAATTCTCAGAATAAAGCCATTGTTCAAAGTGTCATTTTCCAAAGTGTCAATAAAGCCTTCCGCTATAGGAACTTCACCGAACTTTGCATACGATGTCTTTTGAAAGGAGGAATTTGGAAAGGCGTCGACGAAATCAAATGTTCTTCATTTGTATCTTTCTCTTGGTCGATGACTTCGTCTGCTCTGACGATCAGAAGGCATTACAAGTACTACTCTAGTCCTCACCTGCTACACATGCAGCAGCTAATTAGTGCCTGAAATAATTGCAGCAGCATTTATTTTATTTTTCGCCTTGACTACTTTAGATGTCCTTTCATTTTATTTCATTGATTTAGCTGCTGGCATTGGCAGGCGAACACCTAAAATTCATTTCCAAACTACTAGCTAGTAGGTAGTTTTTATCAGGAGGAGTACGAAAATAGAAAGGAATCGGCCAAGTGAAGACAAAGCAGCAAAGAGCATTTTACTAAAAATCAAAAAATAAACAATTCATCATGAAGACGACATCGGTTGCTCTGAGCATCTTTTTTGCCCATGCCGTTGGGTCTCCCTTTGCGGCGGCATTCACGCCTTCCACTTTTGTGGGCCGTTCCTCCGCCTCTGTGACTTTATCTCCGTCTCACCAGTGGGCTCTCGAGCACACATCAACAACCTCCAAGACTTCTCTTTACGCCGGTTTTTTGGGAATGGACAAGAGTGGCAATAAAGATGACGAGGAAGACGAAGATGATTATGACGACGACGACGAAGACGACGAGGATGAAATGGAGTTGGCTACGAGCAGTAGTTACTCGGGTGCAAAATCGCCCTTTACGGGCATGAAATTGGACCCCTATGACCCCAATCCCATTATCAAGCCGCGTCCTTCTCGTTATTTCAAAGACGAAGACAAAGCAATGGTTCTCAAGGATGAGGAACTCACCCAAACCATGTCTCCAGAAGAGCGCAAGGAAAATTTGACCGTGATGCGACAAATTCGCAAGAACGATTTGCCCGACCTTCGCATGCGCAAGGACCATGCGGGATGGGTCGAAGCCAACAACGACATGAAGCGTCGGTACGAGCGCGATCCCTGGTTTGGCATCAACGAGCGTCTCAGGGATGCCATTCAATTGGGAGAGCCCGATGATAAGGTGGACTATTTGAAAAAAATGTCCGAAAAAGTCGGTGGTCCTCCACCCGGCATTGAGATTGGCCGCAAAGGATATGCCGTGCACACCGAAATTTATGACATTGGTATCAGTCCATCTCGGGCGACCTCTGTCATGGAGCGTGAAATTCGGGAGGAACGTGCCGCACGGGGACGTGCTATGATGGCAGAACGCAGAAAAAATGAAGAAAAAGAAAAGCTCCAATATGAGGAAGATATGCGAAACCCAGGAGTGAGGGAGGACCGTGAAGCCAAGGAGCGAAGAGAAAGAGTTATGCGTCGTCTTATGGACGAAATTGAAGAGGATAACAAGAAGAAGCGAGAGAGGGCCAAGGAAATTCTGGGCAAGGTCCCTGACACACCAGAGTCGAGAACTAAGTCCATGGAGAAAGCTCTTGAAGATGCACGTGAAGAAGTCAAGAAAGTCCGCCGTAAGCAGTTGGGACAAACGTCCTCTGCAGCTTCGTCAAGCGATGATGCAGCCGTTGCTTCGGGTGAAAAATCCAGTGCCGACAAAGCACGAGAAGCTGCAGCTGCAGAAGCTTCTGGAGGAAGGCCTCGCCTTCCAGGTGATCCAGATGTCACCCAAGGAGATCTTGGCGACCTGGCCGTGGAATCGTCATCGACCACCACGACGGGACCTCTGGAAGTCGAGGTGTCCTCTGTGTACAACAAGGATCAGTCCGACCCGCCGATGCGCAAGCACTGTTTCCAATACACGATCCGCATCACTAACAACTCTCCGACGGATACCATTCAACTTCTGGGTCGCCGCTTTGAGATTCAGACAGTTGGCTCTAGTATGAAAGACGTTGTGCAAGGAGAAGGTGTCACTGGACGCACTCCTGTGCTAAAACCAGGTGAAGTGTTTGAGTACACATCGACTGCCCCACTCAGCGTGCGACCCATTGGTACCACTATCATCGCGGCACGCATGCGAGGAGAGGATCGATTTGTGACCCTCAAGGATGGCCAAGAAACAGCAACCGAAGAACAAGTCCAGGCTGGTGGAGAAGCAACAGCTGAGTTGGGAATGTTTCACTTCATTTTCCCCGAAGATCAGCGTGTGCAGCCGTTCAGCAGCGCCACCGAGGATGACGACGAAGAAGAGGACGAAGAGGAAGAAGACGTGAGTGCTAGCAGTCTCAAAGCTGCTGAACCAGTTACCAAGAGCAGGCCAGCCACAGTCCCCTCCGCCACCCCCGCCTCTACTCTCCCTGGAGATAGCGACATGCAGACAGGTGACATTACAGTTAAGCTGAATGACTCATCTGAAGCTGCCACTGAAGAAATCCGCGTTCAGGTCACATCATCCTATCGCCCAGAGAGGTCGGATGCGTCGTTAGATAAGCACTGCTTTGCTTACAATATTCGTATTACAAATGAATCTGATAAATCGATCCAACTTGTCTCGCGTCGATTTGAAATTCAGACGATCGGCAGCGCCAACAAAGATGTCGTCCAGGGACCTGGTGTGACCGGTCGTCAACCCGTCCTAAAATCCGGAGAGAGCTTTGAGTACACCAGCACGGCACCCCTCAATGTGAAGCCCAAGTTGGAGAAAACTCCAGCTGTAGCTCGAATGCAAGGCGAATACAATTTTGTAATTCTCGGGGATGACGGCTCCACTCCGCTGAGCTCTACGCCCCTTCAGGCTAAGCTGGGCATGTTCCACTTTGTGCTGCCGGCGATGGTTTAAGTGGATATTGGTATGGGCTATGGTAGTTGAGGCCTAGAAACCCTCGCACATTGAAAAAAAGCAAGGCAAAAAATATTTTTAAGGCGGCAAAGATTTAGAATCAAGAACGTAAATAATACTATAAATGGACGTGCGAAAATCACGCTACTAGCTAGTTAGAGGCACGAAACCTAGGCCCAGATTTCCGGTGTCGTGCACCTCGGCTGAGTGCTTACCGAAGAAACACTCAAGCGTCGCGTTGAGCACAAGGTTCGCTAGGGTAAAAGGACGAGTAGCCAGCGAGTCAATGTTTAAAATGCATATTTATTTTTATATTGATTCGCAAGCACCTCATCGGTGCATTACGCCCCCCACCAGCGGCCACAAAACAATACCATCGGGCAGACCGAGTAATACATCTGCATTCGTGATATGGCATAGTAAAGAACACACTATTCTTCGCCACCACCTACAGATTGCGCTACAGATTGCGCAGCCGCCGGGCTAGCGAGATCAGCAGTCCCCTGATCCTCCTCGCCGTTTCCATCTTCGTCGTCTGCGGCGGCAACAGAAGACGCTTTGCGCTTTCTGGAGTCACTCGAGCGCCTGGAAACACGAGACGTCGAAACAGTTGCAACCTAAAACGATGGGAAGGGATTTGAAAAGCATGTTGAGATATGTTTAAAAAAATGCTCTGGAGTAAAAACGCGTTGGTTCAAGTCTTACCTCCCCAACGGTTTCCTCTTCCGTCATCAAATTAGCGATAAAAGCAAGTGCGTCTTTCTTGCTCATGTGGTGGAATCGGCTCACTTTGCTTTGGTGGCTGATGCCGTAGCATTGGTTCGCCACGTTCACCAACTCCGGGCGGAATGTGCTGACAATAAACTGAGTTGGATTCTCGGTGCTAGCGGCCTGCTTTTGGATGAGATTGGCCACCGATGCCCTGTAGGCTGAATCCAGAGCTTGATCCTGGCATCACCAAAAATGAAAAATACATACATGGTTAGAAGAAAATAACGAAATTTAAGGTGTGGACTTCGTTCAAAAATGAACTAATAACTTACCAACTCATCAAAGATGTAAAAGGGAGCCGGATCGCATCGTTGAATGGCGAAGATGAGGGCCAACGCCACAAGCGCTTTCTGTCCTCCGGACAACTGAGACATCATAAAGTTTTCACCAACGGCGGAAAAGCGAACCTTGACGCCTACTCCACGATAGAGACTAACATCCGGATTGTTCGGGTCGTACGCCTTCTTTTTCTTGGCCTGGGCCTCTGGGCTTCCCGGCTCTCGATCTTCGTCATCTTCGCCGTCGGTGTCTTCATCAATGGAAGTTCTCATGATGAGTTCTCCCGCGCCCAAGGGGACGAGTTCTTTGAAGACATCCTTGAAATGGGCACTGACGCCGCGGAAAGTTCGATTGATGGCCTCGTCTTTCTGGCGATCGAGGCTTTCAACTAGTTCCTTCACTTTGCTTGCACCTTGGTCGAGCTCTTCTTTGCGCTTCAAAAGCGAGTCGCGCTGTTCGCTGAAGTTGACGTATTGATCATACGCTTTCTTGTTCACATGAGAATACTTTTTGAGTTTCTTGTTCACGGCCTCCAACAATTTCATGAGCTCTGAAAGAGATTTGTTCGCAAAGGCCTCCCGTTCCGCCGGGGGTGGAAGAGCTCCCAATTCCTGGATCTTTGTCGCATAGCTCTCACGTTTGTTCACGCAAATGGCTCGCTGTATTGGAACAAGACATAGCGAAAAGTTAGTAACAAAAAGTTGGGAAGCCCGGAAGTTTTGTGTGTGATCAAGATGCGTACCTTATTGAGCAATTCGTCCGTCTGATCCTGTGCCTTTTCCAATTCTTTTCTGTTATCAGAATCGGCACTCTTGAGTTTTTCCAACGTTCCCTTGGTGGCAATCAACTCGGCTCGGACATCTTCTGATGCCTTGCGTGCTTTTGATAGTCTCTCTTCCGCGTCATGCAGGTCGCGTTCTGCCGACTCCAGCTCCAGGCGTTTTTCGTCAAGCTCTTCTTTCTGCAATTCAATCTTAGCTGCAAAAGTCGCGCGAACTTCATCGTCGCCTTCCTCTTCGTCGTTCATCGCAGGCGCGGCAAGCCCTTGAAGCTCTTGCTGGCGCTTGATCAAGTTATCGTCCAAAAGACTTTGCAAACGCTGACGCATCACTCCAATCTGTGACACGGCATCCGTTTGTTTCTCAATGTCGATGGCCAATTTCTTTTCGGTTTCCTTGAGATGAACGAGAAGCTGCTTTTCTTCGGCCGACAGCGTCGACTTCAATTCTGTTTTCATTTCGTCCTTCAGTCGTTGGATGTCGGCATCAATTCCCGTGATTTCCAACTCCAACGGAGGAATGTTTCCTTCCAAAGTGGATTCTTGCCTCCTGCATTTCTCGATCGTCTTCGTCTTGTTACTTAATTCACGCTCCTTATCTTGGACTTGGCGCTGCGAACCCTTGCACTTTTCTTCGAGACGTAGAATGTCTTGACTGATGGAGGCCGCTTCGTGGTTCACCTGCTGTGCAGCTAGTTCGCTCTTTCGGTGTTCATCTTCGGCCGATCTCAGCGCTGCCATGGCGTCCTTTTTATTCTGGTGAGCCTTGAGCCGACTCTTGCTTGTATCGACGTATCCTCCCGTCAAGGCGCCCTTTCGACCCGCGAGATCCCCCTCCAAAGTAATGGCATCCATTCCCAATTTGGCACCCCACTCCGAGGCTTCGTCAAGGCTACGAGCAAGCAACTTCCGATTGAAGACATGCTCAACGGCAACCCGAACCTTAGGATCATAATCCAAGCACAGATCCAGCAGTGGACGAACGGAAGGAACATTCGTGGGGTAGCGGACATTCTCCACACGGAGACGATTCAAGGGAAGAAATGTGACTCGGCCCAGCTTTCCGTCTTCTAGGCGTTTCATGAGACGTGCGGCAGTCGCATCGGTATCAACAATCACGTGGAAAAGACTATTTTGAGCCGCTACTTCCACGGCAGTCTGGTACTTTGGATCCTTGAGTGTTATGTTGTCCATGAGCACCCCAAAATACTGCTCTCCCGGAACAACGTTCTCTTGCCGAACAATTCGTTCCAAAGCCTCGAGTCCGAGCCCGGTCGCTCGTGGCATGACCTTACGAACATCGGAGAGGGAACGATGCATGTTTTCACGAGCTTCTCTGACTTGCTCGCTAAGTTCTTCTGTCACGCGCCACTGTTGCTGCTTCTTTTCGTGGACCTGGATTCGCTCGCGCTTCCTGCCCTCGAGCGCCTTCGTAAAGCCTTGGAGTTGCTCTTTCCTAGCTGAAATCTCCTTTTCGACGCTAGCGAGCGCCCCCGTTTCTTGTGTAATGGTTCGACGTAAATTGGCCAAGGATTGACGCATATCTGATAGCGACGCCTCCTTCTCGGTTTTGTTGTCGGTCATTTCTTGAATATTGATTTGCAAAAACTCATCACGCTCTTGTTTAGATTTGTAGTGGCTTCCGCGACCTTGTTTGGCGTGCAAGTCTCCCGCTTGACGTCTGTTCTGCTCCAATTCGTGATTCAATTGAATGAGAACCCTCGTGGCTTCTTCGTATTGGGGATGCACTTTGTCATTCAATTCGGTTTGGGCCGTGGCAATTTCCGATGCCAATTTTTGGAGTTCTTTTGCGTTGGATTTTTCTTGGTTTTCCGCCGCCGAAATGGACTCTTGCAACTCCGTGCATTCTAATTTCAAGGTTGTGTGTTGTTTGACGGCGATCTTCTTGTCGGCTTCGAGATCTGTGAGCGCCTGCTTGTTTCTCTTGAGCGCATTGGCTTTGGTTTTCATGACGGCTTCCACGTTTCGAATATTATCGTGAGTTTCCTTGTTTAGTTCGTGCAATTCGCTGACTCGTTCCACGTGCTCGACACGATCTTGTTCCAACTTGTCTAAGGCTTTGCGCGCTCGTCGGAGTTCTTTGTCGTAGAGCGTGTACTCCATGGCACGACGCTTGCGGTCCAATTTTTGGTAATTGGTGAGCTCTTCCTTTTCTCCGTGTAATTCCTGCAGTCGGCCTTCAATATCCCCGAGAATTTGACTAATTTTTTCAATGGATGACAAGTTCTCTTCCATTTTGGCCAATGACTCTTGCTTTTTTTCGTCGTACACAGTGGTTCCTGCCACTTGCTTGAGCAATGCCAGACGCTCGTTGTCCCGCATGGTACAAATATTTTGGATTTTTCCCTGTTGGATCATGAAATAGGGATTGGACTTGGAAAAGCCCGCTCCTTCGAGGAGACTGGAGATCTCTTGTTTGGTCGCGCGTTTGCGCTGTAAGAAAAATTCATCCTTCTTGGGTCCAATGGTCCGCCGCAGGACGACTTCGTCGGAATTTTCAAGAGAAAAGCGATTGTCCGAGTTATCAAAGACAACTTCCACAAAGGCATTCACAGCGGCGCTACCCGCTCCTTCGTGTAGCAGGGCTTGACGTTCTTCCTGCAGTATACACGAGTGGAGCGGAAGGGTGGAATGAATCGTGAGTTTTTGGTTGTGTTCCGTTTCCAATGACACAATGACACCAAGGGAAAATTCAGCAACAACAAATAATAAAAAACAATGCTAACCAAGCACAATTAGTACGGTACTAGTACTACATACCTGACGAAGAGTGAAAAAACGCGGACTCAACAAGACAAATTGAACCGCGTCAAATAAATTCGATTTGCCACTCCCATTGCGACCCACGACACTGTTCGTGCCAGGAGAGAAGGGATGGATTTCCGGCTGTTGCTGGAAGGATCGAAAATTGAAGATAGTTATTTGTTTGATGTACATGGTCGATTGTATATTCTATATGGCTTGAGATCAAAAGCTAAGCTTATGAGTAGTGGGGTAGTTCCCGACAAAGGAGTGTAGGATGAGAGAATCAACACCGTCAATCTAATCTTTCACTCTAAACATCTATCTATGATGCAAGTTCGTGTTGGTTTCAAGACGGGCAAGAGTGGATGCGGTTTTACGTACTACTCAATACTACATGTAGCTACCTAGCTAGCTAGTACCAGTAGTAGTGTATATGCTAAGGCAAAAAGCTACTACGGTACTACTAGTAGTCTAGTATGCGAAACAAGACGGAGGATCGAGGGAGCATTGATTCATTCAATCCTCACGGTGGACGGCCAGACAAGTTGGGGTGAAGTTTGACTCGCGCGCGAGAGCCAGGGGGGAGTTTTCCCGCCTCAGAGATACCAGCTACTACCAGGTAGCTATTTAGTTAGCTAGCTAGCCAGAGCTTCAACTCTATCTACTAGCTAGCTAAGTAGACTAGACTACTTCCTACTCTACATTTATCAGTACACAAGTTTTAGTAATTTGAATATTCAGTTTACAACGTTTGCCATAACATCTATCGCCATGTAAAATACTTTCTTTGCGGTACATGTAGTTCAGTACCCCTCGACACGTGCCAATACCTACGAGAATATAGCAGGCAATTGGACGAATCATTCTCAGTCCTCCAAATCATGCGCAGTCTTCCTTTTGCATCTTTTTGGGCTTCCTTGGGATGGAATCAATCAAAGCAGTACTTCATTTAGAAGCAAGCAGTGCAACATTCTGGGAGACTACATTCCACTTCAGGAGGTGCCCCTCCACAGTCCACCCAAAGATCCTCAAGGTCGCCTTCGCTTCGTAGGTTGCATACCGAGTTGGGCATGGTTCCAGTCAGCTTGTTGGCATGCAGGAGCAACTCATTCAAAAAGGGGAGCTGACCAAGTTGGATTTCAGGAACAGTACCGGTAAGCTCGTTGGTGCTGAGGTAAAGATCACGGATATTTGGCGCATTGCCAATGTTGACCGGAACTTGACCCGAGAAAGCGTTGTTGTTGAGGTATACGTTGGTCAGTAGGGGTAATTCAAACAAACTAGACGGAATGTTACCCGACAGCTGATTGGAAGATAGATCGGTAAAGTTCAAGCTTGTAAAGGGTTCAAAGGCGTCGCGAATGGTTCCCGTGAGCTGATTATTGTTCAGCAAGAGGGTATCTGCGTGGCGAAGAGAAATGCAGGCGAACTTGTTAGAGAGAAAAGAAAAGTGGAGAACAAAAATAATGACCCATTATAGTTGAGAAACGACGTACCTAGATTCGACAACCGTGCAATAGTAGCTGGGATACCACCTCCGAGAGTGTTGTTATTCATCCACAATTGCTTCAGGCTTACGAGGTTTCCAATCGAGCTAGAAATTGTTCCACTAAAACTATTGAGATCCAAGCGCAATAGAGTCAAGTCGACGTTATTGTAAAGTTCTTCGGGGATGACTGAAGACATTCTGTTCTGGAAAAGTTGCAGTTCGGAAAGTCCCAACAAGCCAATCTCGGAAGGCAATGGGCCCTCTATCCGGTTGGAATAGGCGTAAAACGAGTCTGTATTGATGATGGCCAAAAAGAAAAAGGATGAGAAAAAAGTATCTGGAACCAATGGAGCCACACACAAACTTCCAATGGTCGTGTGAATTTACCTAGATTCGTCAAACTTCCAATCGCACTCGGCAGACTGCCCTCGATGCGATTTTCTGCCAGCCACAACTCTGTTAGCCCAGTTAGACTCGAAATTTCAGATGGAATCGTTCCCGTAAAAAAGTTGGACGAAAGCTTCAGAGACTGCAGCGATGGCGAGTTGACAACATCGGTCCAAGGATTTCCTTGAAGAAGATTTCTCTCTACATCAAATTCGATCAAGTTCTCGAGGGCACCAAAGATGGCAGGCAACTCTTCCGTCAGCTTGTTATCAGAAAGGTACAAGACTTCCAAGGATGTAACGGCTTTGATTTCTTCAGGAATAAAGCCCTCAAGATTGTTGGATTCTAAAAAAGCAAACGAAGCAAGGATACCGTGTAAGATGCTTTCACGAAAGAGATTCAAGTTGTGCGGTAGAAGAAAAACATACCTAGATCAAGGCCAGTCACTTCCTTTGCTTCATTACATTCCACCCCATACCATGTGCATTCGTGTTCTTCCGACAGCCAGCCTGTGTTTGTGTCCCAGTCATCTCCGGTAGTGG
>Ga0163144_10022999_pt1 | contig 12331 bp, 7 predicted proteins | sample OliLak19BULKMAT1_FD_123175 | JGI IMG/M metagenome (GOLD analysis project Ga0163144, IMG submission 123175) | Freshwater microbial mat bacterial communities from Lake Vanda, McMurdo Dry Valleys, Antarctica - Oligotrophic Lake LV.19.BULKMAT1 | ecosystem: Environmental > Aquatic > Freshwater > Lake... | reverse complement strand
GCCGCGCGGCCCCTAAGAGTGCCCATAAGAGCCGTACGCGGAAGCGTACGGTGCGTGACAACTCGCACCCAACCCCAAAAATTCAATCCCCAAATACCCAAACGCCCAGCGCGGCACTTTTCCGCTGCGCAACCTCGTAAACAACATCATCACACTCGCCGACGGTACCCTTTCAGGTACCGCTCTTATTGGATGCGAAAAGTGGCCGGACTTTACCAAGAAAAACGCCGCGGTACCGGTGTAAGGTGGCCGCGGCGATCAAGGTTGTGGGGACTCGTTGTAACGCTCGCCCGACTGCAATCACGCCGGAACCGGCTGGCCGAAGTTCATGCTGGCCTGCCGCTTGGCGGGGCTCGTGTTGTCGGCGGCTTCATCTTCGGCCTGGTACTGCTCACCAAAGCGGAAGAGCCTGAAGCTGTTGAGGATCACCAGCACATCGGCCACAAAGTGGAATATGAGCGCCGAGAGAATCTCAAGCTGCCCCGTCGCGGCCAGTGCGAGGCCGACGATGGCCACGACCACTGAGATAGCGATGTTCTGGCCGATGATCACGCGGTTGCGGCGTGATAGTTCGATCATGAACGGGATGCGGGAGAGGTCATCGTTCATCAGGGCGATGCCGGCCGAGTTGGTGGCGATGTCGCTGCCGCCCAGGCCCATGGCCACGCCAACATCAGCGCTGGCCAGCGATGGGCCATCGTTGATGCCATCGCCAACCATCAGCACGCGGCGGCCGGCTTTGGTCAGTGCCTTGATCTGCTCGTGCTTCTCTTCCGGGAGACACTCCGCCTCGACGGAATCTACACCCACGGTGCGGCCGACACGCTCGGCTACGGAGAGCCGGTCGCCGGTGAAGATCGCGATTTTGCGGATACCCAGTTCACGCAGGCGATCGATCACGCCCTTGGTATTAACGCGGATCTTATCCTCAAGGCCCACAGCGCCCAGATAGCGGCCATCCTTGACGACGTGCACGCCCGTCATGCCCTCGATGCGCTGCGTGACGGCTTCGAGTTCATCCTTGATCTGAGGGAACAACTCCGTCAGCCAGGTTGGGCGGCCAACATGGATGGTGCCGATGGTGGTGGTGGCCTTGACGCCGCGGCCGTGCGTTTCTTCAAACGTGTTTGAGCCATCCAGCGGGATGCGGGCCGACTTGGCGGTGTTGATGATGCTCTTGGCAAGCGGGTGGTTGCTCTGCTGCTCACCGTTGGCGGCGGCAGCCAGAAGCTCGGCACCGTCTACGCCGGTGGCGGGTGCCAAGCGAGAGACAACGAACCGGCCGGTGGTGATGGTGCCGGTTTTGTCCATGACAACGGTGTCAATATCTGCCGCGGCTTCGAGGTAGCGGGTTTCTTTAATAAGGATGCCCAGCCGTGCGGCGGAGGCGAAGGCCGCGACCATGGCGGTGGGGCTGGACAGCAGCAGGGCGGCCGGGCACGTGACAACAAGCACGGTGATGGCGCGGTTGATGTCGTCGGTCAGGAACCAGACGACAAAGGACAGCGAGAGCACGACGGGGACATAGAACCGGCTGACCTGCTCGATGAGAAGCTGCCGCGGGGTCTTGGTTCTCTCTGCCTCGCGGATAAGTTCGGAGACTTTGCCGATGGTGGTGTCTCCACCAACTTTGGTGCAGCGCAGGTCAAACGAGCCGGAGAGATTGGTGGTGCCGGCGTAGACGGGCTCGCCGGGTTCAACTTCGTGCGGCGCGGCTTCACCGGTGAGAGAGGCCTGGTCAACCGTGGAGCGACCGGCGATGACGACGCCGTCAACCGGGAGATTCTCACCGGGGCGAACGCGGACGATGTCACCGACGGTGACTTCGGTGGCTTTGAGGTCGATCTCGATGTTGTCGCGCACAATGCGGGCGACGTTGGGCGTGAGGCGAATAAGCTGCTCGATGACGCGCTGAGCAGAGAACGCGGTCCGCCTGAGGACTTGGTCCACTACAAGCAGGATCAGGGCCAGCCAACCAGCGGTTTCGTATTTGCCCATGGCCATCGCGGCCACGATGGCCAGCGAGGCAAGTGATGAGCTTGAAGCAAAGCCGGCGCGAAGCTCTTTAAAACTGGCGTAGAAGAGCGGGAAGCCGAGCATCGCCGCGGCGAGCATGGCCGGGAGCACGGCCACGAGTTCGGGGATCTGGTCTTTGAGCAGGGTCCTGCCCAGCAGGCTGGCGATCAGCAGCACGCCGCCGATGAGGTAGATGAGCAAATAACGCTCCGTCTCCATCTCATGGTGGGTGCAGCAGGCCGAGTCACCAATCTTGTGCTCGTGCTTGGGATCATGCTTGTGGTCGTGCTTGTGGTCGTGCTTGTGGGATGCAGCCGACGCGGTGGGTGTGGTGATTGTGGACATGGGGAAAGGCAGATAAAAAATAAAAGATGAAAGGGAGCAGAAAGCAGGAGCGAGGCCGGACGTGATTTTGAAGGCCGTTTTTTTTAGCAGCAGCGCTCGACCAGAACGGCCGTGAGAATTGAGGAAGCGGGAGGCGAGGAGACTGGCCGTGATGGTAGATGGACTGCATCCTCCGTACGCAGCGGTTGGCGGGGTGGTTCTGGCGGCTTTAAGAAGGTAAGCGGTTGCTGACCTAGGCGAGCAATCGGTCGGATGCGGGTGGCGTTAGGTGCTCGTAAGTCATACAATATCAACGATTTGGTGGATTAAACGAGGTTGCTGCAGGGGTAACGTCGAGTTGCCCCAAGGCCTTTAGGTGCGCCATCACCGTTCGGATTTGGTCGTAAGTTGCCTTGCCGGGGGCAGATTGAGAATCGGGCGTGCTGGCTGTGCCGCCGAGGGCTTCGAATATGGGGCGGAGTTGTGATGAGCCTTGGGCGGCGAAGTCCAGAACGACCGGCGCGATGAGGGCGTGGGTGGCATCATCGACCCAGGCAGCGATGGATTCGGGGGTTTCGAGTTCGATGAACTCGGCCAAGTAATCCGACACAGTGGCAAGTTTGCGGCCGGTTTTTTCGATGACCTCATCCATGGTCGCGTTGTTTCGGAACATGGCGAAGGCCAGGCTTTTGCTGGGAGAGATTGGGCCGGAGGGGGTGCCTCTGGCCTTTGAGGCAGAGGGGCGGGCGGGGGCGGGGCGTGATCGGGTGGAGGGCGAGAGTGTATCGAGCGCGAGCCCGAACCGGGCTGATTCGCTGGCAATCAGGGGGAGGAAGTCATTTGAGAAGCGCTCGACCTTGACGTGGCCAACGCCTTTGGCGTTGTGCATGGTCGCGGCGGATGCTGGCCGGATCATGGCGAGTTCGCGGAGCGTGTCGTCGCCAAAGATCATGTAGGGCGGGACCTTGTTGGCCTCGGCCAAAGTGCGGCGAAGGGCGCGAAGCGACTCGAACAGTGCGGTTTCGGACTCGGACATCGCCACGGTGCCGGCGGCCTGTTCGGCTTGTTTAGCGGCACTGGCACGGTCGATGGATCTGGCCCGCATGAGGGCGACGGGCTGCTCACCTTTGAGGACAATTGTGCCGCGGGGGGTGAGCCCGAGCACGGGGTACTGCCCGCCAGCGCGCTCGAGGCATCCGGCATCGATGAGCTGCGAGATGAAGGATTGCAGCTCGGATTTCTCGGTCCCTTTGAGCAGGCCGTAGGTTTTAAGCTGATCGTGACCGCGGCTGCGGACGCCTTCGGTGTTTCGGCCCTGGAGCACATCTATGAGGTGGACGGAGCCAAACTGACCGCCGGAGGGGCCGCCCGCGTTGGCGAAGCGCGCCACGCAGGAGAGGATTTTTCGGGCGATGGTTTGGCTGTCATCGACAGCGACGCTTTCGTTCAGGCAGACATCGCAGGCGTTGCAGTTGGGCGCTTGATATGGCTGGCCAAAGTACTCGGAAAGAGCTTTGTGTCGGCAGGTGAATCCGGCGGCGATGCGCTGCATGTGTTCGAGCAGTTGCATCTGGACATCGAGCGCGGCTTTCGGGGTTCCCATTTCCTGTGCGGAGCGTTCCATGAGCTGCTTCCAGCGCATTACATCTCCAGCAGAATAGAGCAGGAGGCACTCGGCGGGGAGGCCGTCGCGTCCGGCGCGGCCGGTTTCCTGCTGGTAGGCCTCAACGCTGCGGGGCATGGTGGCGTGAATGACGCAGCGGACGTTTGGGCGATCTATTCCCATGCCAAAGGCGACAGTGGCGACGACGATGTCGAGCTTTTCGCTCTTGAAATCGTCCTGCACCCTGGCCCGGCGCTCGGGCGTCATGCCGGCGTGGTAAGCCTTGGCATCCAAGCCAGCGGCTTTGAGGGCATCGGCCATGGCGTCGGTGTCTTTGCGACTTAAGCAGTAGACGATGGCCGCGGCGTTGTTGTGGCGTTTGATGGCTTCGACGATTTGAGTGGCGGGGTTTTCGCGTGGCTGGACGCGGTAGGTGAGGTTGGGGCGGTCAAACACGCCGACCATGATCAGGCCGTCGCGCAGGGCGAGCTGACGGGCGATGTCCTCTCGCACGCGGGGAGTGGCGGTGGCGGTGCAGGCGAAGATGGGCAGGTGGGGCAGGACTTCGCGAAGCTCGGCCAGGCGGCGATATTCGGGCCGGAAGTCATGGCCCCACTGGCTGATGCAGTGGGCTTCATCGATGGCGATGCCGCAGAGCGAACCGGGACCGTTAGCCGGCAGGTTGCCGAGTGCCGCGAGCATGTGGGGCATGAGCAGCCGTTCTGGTGCTGCAAATAAAAGGCTGAGTTTGCCGTCGGCCAGATCACGCATGATCTGGCCGGATTCGCCGGGTGCAAGGCCGCTGTGGATTGCCTCGGCGGCGATGCCACGGAGTTTGAGGCCATCAACCTGGTCTTTCATCAGGGCGATGAGCGGGGAGACGACGATCATGGTGCGACCGGCGATGACGGCGGGGGCCTGGTAGCAGAGAGATTTGCCACCGCCGGTGGGCATGACCAGAAGCCAGTCCTGTCCGGCGTTTTCACCGTCGCCCACGGCAGCGGCGATGGCTTGGTGCTGGAGGGGACGAAGCTCGGAGAAGCCCCAGTAATTGGAGATAACCGCGGCGGTTTTGGCCTCGATTGTGGAGTCGACCGGTTCGCTGGTTCCGATGGCGCGGGTGGCGACGATGGGGGCGTGGCGGGGGGCGTGGCGGCTCTGGTTTTTTGTTGTGCGGCGGAGCAAGGGGAGGGAGGAATGAAACAGTGAAAGGCAGGTGAAAAGTCGCGAGACGCGAGCAGGGGAAAGCGGTTGGGGTTTAAATAGCTACGCGGGCCAAGAGGACGACGATGTGGGCCTCGACAGCACGAGATTCGCCGACGGCATCGACTTTCTCGTGGGTTTTGCCCTTGAGGTTGACCATGGCGACGGGCACGCCCAGCAGCGCGGCAAGCTTGGCTTTGATGGCTTTTTTGTGCGGGGCGAGTTTGGGACGCTCGAGGATGATGGTGCAATCGAGGTTGCTGATGCGGTAACCGGCCGCGGCGACGCGTTTGACGGCTTCGCGAACGAAGTCGGCGGAGTTGCGGCTGGCGTTTTCGGGGGCGTTGTCGGGGAAGAGTTGGCCGATGTCATCCTGGCCGAGGGCGCCCAGGAGCGCATCGGTAAGGGCGTGAAGGAGGACATCACCATCGCTGTGGGCGACGGGGCCTTTGGAAAAACTGGTACCGCCGATGAGCACGCCGCCGACGATGAATGGCCGACCGGCGCCTTCGGGGGCGAGGGGCTCAAGGCGGTGGAGGTCGTAGCCGTGGCCGATGCGGAAGAGAGGTTCCAGCGGGTTCTGCACCGGGGCGGCGGTTTGGGCAGAAGATTGGGCGGACTTTGATTTGGTCTTCCGTGGCGGCAGGCTTTTGCGCGAAGGTTTGGCCCGGGGGCCGTGGCCGGAGTGCTGGCGGCTGGAGCTCTTGCCGGTGCCCGAACCGGCAGAATCTGCCGATGGGAGGCGAGGGCGGGAGGTGGGCAGTGGCGTTTTGCGGCGACGTTTTGCCATGGAGTGGTACGGAAAGGGTGGATTTCGGAGAACGGTTCTGCGGAGCTTGGCTGACCTGGCTGAGGCGGGGGAACGCAAACAGGGGGGCGGAAGCGGGGCTTGGCGACTGAGAACACGGCCGCCGCTGATCAAAAAAACACATTCGGGGTGGGTGGGGGGCAAGAATCTTGGTACGCAAGGGTCGGAACGGCCGATATGCTAGCCGTTCACTGACCAGACCTTAGCCCGGAGTTTTTTGCGCATGGCTTATTCTCGATTGACTGGTACCCGCCCGCTTGTTGGGAACAACTCTGCAGCCGGTACTGTGCTGGCCATGGCGGCGATTAGCTTTGCCGGGCTTGCCGCTGCCGTAACGACTGGCTGCTCATGGACACCGGGTGGCTTGGCGTGGTCGCTGGATCGGTACACGTATGAGAGCACGGCCTTTCAGCCTCAGACCGTGACACTGATTGACACGCGGACGATGCAGCCGGTTCGCTCGTGGGAGGTGCCGGTGAGCCAGAAGCTGGTGATGCGCTTTACGCCGAATGTTGCCGCAGGGACAGCGGATTCGCCGGACGAACTGGTTTGGGACATCTGGCCGATTGCGGACAATTACGGCACCCCGACGCAGAAGATGGTTGTTCCGCCGGGATCTGCCCGCAGGGTTGATGTGAAGTTGCGCCAAACGCCAGAACTTGCAGGGACAACCTTGCTGGCGACCGCCCCCGGCTCGCCGGTGATGCCGGTGCAGCAGGGTGTGGTTCCGGCGCCTGCTTCGCCGCAGGTTGCGGCGGTGCCGGCGGGCGCAGGAACCGACGCTGCTGCTGGCGGTGCGATTGTTGGTGCTGGTGCGGGCACGGTTTCGCGGGCAGACGCCGCGGCGGGAGCGAACCCGGGCAACCCGATGGGGCCTGCGCGTGCTGATGGGGCAACGAGCCCGACGCTGCCAGCGAACACGCAGCCTCGGATTGGGCCGGTGCCGCCTCCGGCTCCGACGCCTGCGGGCGTTGCTGTGACTGGGCAGGTTGTGGCCGGGCGTTATTATCTGGTTGCGGCGAGGCTGGCTGGCTTGGATGCGGATAAGGCGGTTGGAGCGCTTAATGGCGGCGGTGTGGCGGCACGCGGGCTGGCTAAGGATGGGCAGGTGTGGGTTGTTGTCACGAGTCCATCGTTGTCGGAAGCGGAGTTTGCGCATCCGTCATCGGCGGCGAACCGTGAGACACTGCTGCAGAAGGTGATGGCGATTGGGCAGGCTCACCGGACTGCGGGCGGGGCGAGTAACTTCTCGATGGCGAGCTGGGAATTGATGAAGTGAGGCTACTGGCTGGGGTCAGGGAAATTTGGCTCACGATAAACGCCCCGCGTCAAGCAAACTGACCAGTCGATGTACATTTCGCCACTCCGCGTCCCCTTCCAATTCGTTGGCACATCAGGGTGATCGGTTTTACTCCGCTCACCTTGCTTGCGCTACCGGTTGTTTACGTATCGCTAGGATGGATCTCGTACCGGATGCTGCTTTTCGTGGTTTTCCTTACCGGGTTTGGAATATTATTGGTGGTATGTGAAGTTGTGCGACGCATGGCGCTTCGCACCTGCCGGAAGGCGATCGGCAGCAGTGAAGAGGGCCGAACCGGGTCGAGTTTCTGCTTCCACTGCGGGTTTGAGCTGCAGAGACTGTCTTCAGACGGGCAGTGCCCCGAATGCGGTTCGTGGTATTCTGCGACGGACGTTTACCGCGCGTTGCTTAACTATGAGCGCTGGCTTCGCGGAAAACGTACCAAAACGTGAGTTTGCGGCTTCCCGGCCGGGTGTTTGCTCAGCGGTGCTCGCTTTTCGCGGATCGAGCCTGACACAACAAAAGCGTGGCCAAACGGATAGATTGTTGATCGTCGAATTAACGGACTCGCGATGCGGGAAAATGGTGCGCGAAAGGCAAGTTCGCGCAGCGCGGTGAACGTAGTTGTGGGAGCGAAGAGCCCGCTTCATTTATCCGACGGGTTCCCGTGCCCATCCGCTGTTAGCGTCGCAGGGAGAGCATGAGCTCTACAACGCCGATGTGCAGGCCCGTGGCCTGGGCGATGGATTGGGGGCTGTGTCCTTCTTGGCTGAGTTGCAGAACCTGCTGCGAGAGAGCATCGCGGGGGAGGACATCGCTGCCGCGGTCGTCGGCACTGGACCAGTTGGTGGAATCGCTCTGGCGGCGGCCGCGGGGATGGTGGGGCAGGCCGCCGGAGGGGACGGTATTTTGACCGGATTTGGTTTCGACGACGCCGCCAGCCTGGTCGCTGCGCATCATCATCTGCAGGGAGGCGCTTGCGGCATCCTGGCGTTGTTTGAGTTCGCTGAGGTACTGCTCAAGCTCGGTTGCGCTGGCGGCGAGTTCGTTTCGAGCCTGCTCGATGCGGTCGATGGTGTCCTGGGCCTTTGCCGTTACGGTGATGAGGCGGTCGGCGGTTTGTTTCTGCTCGGCCAGGAGACGGAGTTTGTCGGTTCCGGTGAGGCGGGTGGCGGCGGTGCGGGCGCTGTTGAACTGACGATTTTTGACGACAATCCATGCGGCCACGGCCATTCCGGTAGCGCCGAGGCCGAGGGAGGCATATGGCAGGAACTCGATGAAGGGACTGATATCTGGCACAAGTGGGGTATCGGCCCGGTCCGGGGGCGAAAGTGAGCGAACACTTCATCATGGGCCATGCACCCCAGCGCGACAGTATGAGTTTGCCGGGTGGCGGTGACGCCCAAGGGCGAACGCCCCAGGCGATGGGCGGCGATTTGCTGGTGCAACTGAGAAAGGAAACGCCGGGTGTGTCTGCGGTGCTTGCGGCGTGGTATCGGATTCGGGAGAAGCTTGCGGCGGAGCGGGCTAGGGACAAGACTGCGGGGCGGGTGCTGTTGGCGTGCAGCGGGGGGGCGGATTCATCAGCGCTGGTGGTGGCGATGTCTGGTATTGCCAGGGCGCGGGAGTTGCTGGTGGTTGGGCACGTGATGCACGACCTGCGGCCGGCGGCGCAGGCTTTGGCCGATGCGGCCCGCGTGGCGGAGTTGGCAAGGCGCGTGGTGCCGGGTGGGCTGAGGTTTGTGCAGACCGGAGTGCGAGTCGCGGCGTCGGCGGGCAACGCGGAGGCGAACGCACGCAAAGCGCGGTATGCAGCGCTGGGCGTGATGGCCGCTGAGTGTGCCTGCGATGTGGTGATGACAGGGCATACACAGAACGATCAGGCTGAGACGGTGCTGATGCGGCTGATGCGGGGTGCCGGGCCGCGGGGATTGGCGGCGATGCCGGAGTGCCGGAGGCTGGCACCGGGCAAAGCGGTCTGGCTGGTGCGACCGATGCTGGCGGTGGCAGCGAGTGAAGCACGGGCGATTTGCGACCGAGCGGGCTGGACGTGGTGCGAGGATGCGACCAATGCGGATACCGCGATGCTGCGGGCGGCGGTGCGGCACAGGGTGCTGCCGCTGCTCGAGACGATTTGCCCGGGTGTGGCGGAGCGCATCGCGGGTGCGGCGATGGCGCAGCGCGATGCGGCGGAGGTGATTTGCGGCGCTGCTGAGGCCTGGAACGCTAAGGGGCCGCCGTGGAAGCGGGCGGAACTTGCGATGCTGAGCCGATCGGTGATTGCTGAGATTTTGATGCGGGCCGGGGCGGGGCCGGGGGCCGATGCGGTGCGGCGTGTGAGCGTGGCGGCGGCGGTGCGGGCCATCGTGGCGGGTGTGAGCAGGCGCAAGGCGTTTGCGGTGGGCGGCGTTGTGGTGCGGGTGAGCGGTGCGGTGGTGTCGATCGAGCCACGTGGGCGCGGGGTGGATGCTTCGGAAGAAAGTTGATGCCGGCGGAGTTCGGTGCCGCCATGCGGAACTGAAGGATGTGCCGACAGGGCTCAGGCTCGCGATTCGTGGCAAGATTGCCTCTATGGGCGATTTATCTAATCGCTGACGAGCACGGTGCGAACGATGCTGATGTTCCTGCTTGGGCCAGCGTTTACGGACGAGGTTATTGACATTGAGACGCGAGAGATTTCCGGGCTGCTTGAAGGTGAATGTGTGGCGAGGGAAACGTGTAAGCACACGAGTGGAGAAAAATTGCGTGATGACCACCGAAAAGCTTCGGTGGGAAATCTCCGCGGATCGTGCGTCAATGCTGTGTGGTGGGCGTCGTTTATCGCAAAACGCGATGAAGCAATTATGTTTGGAAAGCATGACATGTGGATTGTGTGTGTGGCACAAATGGATGGGACTGGACACGCGCCAGCGGAAGCGGCGATGCGCTCTCGTGCTGCGATGGCGAGATGGTGATTCACGTGGAGGTTGACAAAAAGTGTTTTGTGAGCCGCGAGCAAGGGTGTGAAAGGGTAACGCTCTTTGCGCTGGCGTGCGGCATGCCGCGACTTGAACGGTGGAGTTGCTTCGCCCCATGTATCGCGTTTTGTTCAGGGAAACAAAGCCTTTTTAGTCGCAGTGGTTTTTCTTCCGCTTCGTACGCTGAACTGCCGAAGGATGATGGAAGGTGCGTCCGATACGTACGCTGCGGATGGCGGCGACTAAAGCTGTTGCGGCGGCGTCAACAAGACAAGGTGCGAGGTCGCCTCGACGGAGTTGCTCGCAGCGCGCGCAGTCGTGGCGTCGGCGGTGCTGGATAAGTCTTGCAAGAATTCATCGGCAGTGCATGACTGCAGACGCCGGCCGAGTCGTTTCATGGAACAAATCCCTGATGCGGTGCAATCGCGATGTGCGGCCTTGCATCTGACGGGCCGTGGGGTATTCTCAGTGAAGCCGGTGCACGGGCGTGAGTCCACGCTTGACATACGGTCTACAAAGGATTTTTTTATGAAGACTGATACACTCGCTTCGACCAAGACAATTCAGATCGACGGCATGCATGGCGATACCTGCGTGCAGAAGGTTACCACAGCCCTGAAGAACTGCCCCGGCGTGACTTCGAAGTCAGTGAGCGTTGGCTCGGCTGTGATTGAGGCAGATCAGGCCGGATGCGACTCCGCCTGCGCGGCGATTAACAAGGCCGGGTACAAAGCTCATCTGAAATCCGGCGACAAGAATTCGGATAAACAGAATTCCACCGACGGCAAAATGACAGACGGCAAAATGTCCGACAGCAAAATGGCAGACGGCAAGTCGAGCGGCTCATCGAAGAAGATGGCCGACGGCTCCGACGATGACCAGGGCTCGGGGTACAACCAGAAGTCAAACAACGATCACGCCAACGCTGGCAACGCGAACAAGGCTGTCGAGCCGAAGACTGGCAGCCAGTCTCACCCCGCCAAGTCTCATTGACTTGATAAGTCTGCCGCACTGGAGATCGGATCGCGGTAGCAAACGCCGCGGGACGAGGAGAGTTGAGATTTCGTTCAGTGCGTGAGGTTTAGCCCTCGTCGTCGGCCTTGTCGCCGGGATCACCCCAACGGCGGCAAGGCCTGTGGCAAATGCTTGGAAAGGGTAAAGGGTGCCTTAAATCGATGGGTTACGTGGTTTGTTGTGCAGGAGGTTGCGGCAATGAGGCGGGTTAAGTGGCGGTGCACTTCGTGTGCTGGGTCGTGGTTTCAAGGCTTTGTTGACCGGAATGAATTGAGTTTGGAGGAGTCAAGGGAGGTATGTTAAGAGAGGCACACAATTCAATCTGTGTCTGTCTGCAGCGGAACAAATTTCAAGAGGACGTTTTCATGATGCGGTTTAGAGGAATAAATAACTTGATTATTGTTGCGGCCGCTAGCCTAGCGACGCAGGCAAGCGGGCAGATACTTGGTACTGCTGCGAACTTCGCTGTGCTCGGAGGGTCGACGGTGACCAATACCGGCCCCACGGTGCTTGATGCGAGCGCTGGAGTGTGGCCCGGGCTTGCGATCACGGGATTTCCTCCTGGAATTCTGACTTCGGGCACGCTTCATAATGGAGGCGCGGTCGCTCAGCAGGCGCAGACTGATCTGACAGCAGCGTACAACACGCTGGCAGGTATGACCGTTACGCAGACTCTCACGGGCACTGATCTCGGCGGGCTGACGCTGACCCCTGGCGTGTATTTTTTCGCTTCATCTGCACAATTGACCGGGGTCCTCACGCTGAACGCGATGGGCGATGCGGCAGCGGTGTTTGTATTTCAGATCGGCAGCACGCTGACCACGGCGAGCGCTGCATCGGTACTGCACATCAACGGTGCAAACTGGTGCAACGTGTACTGGCAAGTGGGTAGCTCTGCGACACTCGGAACCGGTACGAACTTTGAGGGCAACATTGTTGCCCTGACAAGCATCACTTTGAATACGGGCGCTGTAATTAATAATGGCCGGGCACTGGCCCGCAACGGCGCGGTGACGCTGGATTCAAACAGCATCACGTCGGTGTGCATCCCAGGACCCGCGGCCTCCGTGCTTCTGGCGGGAGTGTGTGCTGGCGCGTTTGGTCGG
>Ga0163144_10022998_pt1 | contig 12332 bp, 11 predicted proteins | sample OliLak19BULKMAT1_FD_123175 | JGI IMG/M metagenome (GOLD analysis project Ga0163144, IMG submission 123175) | Freshwater microbial mat bacterial communities from Lake Vanda, McMurdo Dry Valleys, Antarctica - Oligotrophic Lake LV.19.BULKMAT1 | ecosystem: Environmental > Aquatic > Freshwater >... | reverse complement strand
GATGATTTTCACGGTGTCCGAGTGGCTCATCCAGACTTGTGATGAGGGCGAAATATCCTGATAGATGCCGGTGCATTCAGTCACTAACAAACTGGCGGGCCCGTACTCGCGGCGGTTGCTGGATTCAACGGTGCCGCCGAATTTGATGTTGAGCAACTGCATCCCGTAGCAGACGCCGAGAACAGGGACTTTGAAGGCTTTGAGAGCTTCGAAATCCAGGTCCGGTGCATCCGCATCGCTGGTGCTGCTAGGGCCACCAGAGAGAATGATGGCGCCGGGTTTGCCGATGTTTTGGAAATCCTCGATGGCATAGAGTTTGGCGAAGTAGCCGAGCTCGCGGACGCGGCGGACGATGAGCTGGGTGTATTGCGAGCCGAAGTCGAGGACGGCGACGTGTTGGGAGTCGTGCATGGGGAAGAGAGTTTGCTGGTTTTCAGTTTTCAGTGTTCAGGGAAGCACGAGCGTTTCCCGTTGTGTTTAACTGAGTGGCTGATAGTTGGTCGGTTCCTCGGTCATCACGATGTCATGGACATGGCTCTCACGGAGGCCGCCGGCGGTGACTCGGATGAAGTTGGCGCGCTCGCGCAGATCGGCGAGGGTGGAGGCTCCAACGTAGCCCATGCCGGATTTGAGGCCGCCCATGAGTTGGAAGATGACGTCGGAAAGCGGGCCTTTGTAGGGGACCCGGCCTTCGACGCCTTCCGCGACGAGTTTGCCTGAGCTATTTTGGCCGTAGCGGTCGCCTGCGCCCTTTTGCATGGCTCCGATGGAACCCATGCCACGGTAGGTTTTGAAACGGCGGCCTTGGGATTGCACCGTTTGGCCGGGGCTCTCGCGAGTGCCTGCAAGCAGCGACCCTAACATGACGAGATCGGCTCCGGCGGCGAGTGCCTTTACGATGTCTCCCGAATAGCGGATGCCGCCGTCTGCGATGACTTTCACCCCTGCTTCGCGGCAGACGCCCGCGACGTTTTGGATGGCGGTGAATTGCGGCATTCCCACGCCGGAAATCACGCGGGTGGTGCAGATGGAGCCAGGACCGACGCCGACTTTTACGGCGCTGGCTCCAGCGTTTACCAAATCGCGGGCACCCTGCTCGGTGACGACGTTTCCGGCTACGACAGGCACGTTGGAAAGTGCCCGAAGCTGGCTGATGACCTCCATGACGTGGCGGGTGTGGCCGGTGGCGGCATCGATGAAAAGCGCGTCTGCCCCTGCATCAATGAGCACGCGACCGCGGTCGATGCAGTCAGGACCGACACCCACTGCAGCGCCGCAGCGGAGTTGGCCGTTTGCATCCTTCGCGGCGTTGGTAAAGGTGATGCGTTTTTCAATGTCAGAACCGGTGATCAGGCCGGCGAGGCGACCGTCTGAATCGACCAGCGGGAGCTTTTCAATCCGGTTCTGATAGAGGATGCGACGGGCCTCCTCGAGGCCGGTGTTTGCGGGCGCGGTGATGAGCCGTTCGCGGGGGGTCATCACCTCGGCGACGATGGCGTCGAGGCGGTCAAGGTAGCGCACATCCCGGCCCGTGACCATGCCGGCGAGGCGGCCGTCGGCATCCACCACGGGAAATCCGGAGAAGCCGTTTTTGGCCATGATGGCTCGGACGTGATCGACGGTGTCTTCTTTTCGGACAGTATGGGGTTTTTGAATGACCGCGTTTTCCGAGCGCTTGACTCGATAGACCATGGCGGCTTGCTCGTCGATGGGGCAGGCGCGGTGGATGACGCCCATGCCACCTTCGCGGGCGAGGGCGATGGCGAGATCGTGCTCGGAGACGGTATCCATGGCCGCCGAGATGACGGGAAGGAACAACTGGATGCCGCTGGTGACATGGGTGGAAAGGTCTGCATCACCGGGTAAAACCGTGCTTAAAGCCGGCACCAGAAGCACGTCGTCAAATGAAAGTCCGAGGGAAATCTCCGCCATGGCGGAGTCAATAGACGGGCCTTGGGGGGTGCAAGTCTGAATCTGGAGAGTGGGAAATTTCCACGGACTTGTAAGGATTTTTTGGCGCGAATTTCGCCCGGGTTTCTCGATCCGAGGTCCTTGCGGGATGAACTCAGTCCCTTTGGAGAACATAATCGCTCTCGTGAAGGACGATCTTTTTCCGTTTGGAAAGGATGAGCCAGCACTCCCGGGCGGTGCCCAGAACGATGATCGTGACAAATGCGAGGAAGGTGATCGTGATACAGATGTCGATGCGGGCGTTGAGCAGCGAGGTTGTGGCGGCTTTGAGCGCGGCCCCTTCGAGGCCGGTGGCAATCTGCGCTTCGAGGGTGCGAATGGCCGGGAAGAATCCGGCGGCGTTCGCAGAAAAATTTTTCATGAAGCCAGCGGTGAAGGTGACGGCGGTGAGAAAGATCATCGGGACGACGGTGACCCAGCAGTAGCGGGCCTTGCCCATCTTGATCAGGATCACCGTTCCCAGGCAGAATGCGAGCGGGATGGTCGCTGCGATGGTGAAGAGCCCCCAGGGGCTTTCGGCGAGAGCCTTGACGACTACCAGTCCGAGCACGGCAAGCAGGATGGTCATGATCGCCAGCAAGCTGATCATGGCGACCAGACCGATGAAGGGATTCAGCTCTTCCTTGAGCATTTGACCCAGTGATTTGCCGTTCCTTCTCATCGAGGCGAAAAGGATCACCGCATCGTGAACGCCGCCGCCGAGAGTGGCCCCGACCAGGATCCAGAGCGTGCCAGGAAGATATCCGAACTGAGCTGCTAGAACAGGTCCCACCAGTGGTCCAGGTCCGGCGATGGCGGCAAAATGATGACCAAACACGACCCACTTGGGTGTGGGCACGAAGTCCTTGCCATCGCTGCATGTGACTGCGGCAGGTGCACGCATGTCATCGATCGTTAGAACCTTGGCCACCAACCAAGCCGAGTAGAAACGATAGGCAACGGCGAAGGTGCAGACGCCCGCGATGACGAGCCAGAGTGCGTTGATCGGTTCATTCCGCTGAAACGCGGTGTAGCGACCGCCACGGCACCTAGAATGGAAATGGCGATCCAGAAAAGAATGCGGCCAAAATGGGGCATGGTGGTTGGTGAAATGAATCGGCGGCCAAGGGATCGAAGCTTCGAGGTGTTTGGCAAAGTAAATCCTGGCGGTGTTTTCGGCGCGGGGAGGTCGAATTTTAGTAGGAGATTTCACGGCTGTGTAGCACACTTACCACAGCCCCCCCGGGTAATGCAGCCACCTATGAAAAATCAGGTTCTTTCCATTCTCGCCGAGCGTTTTCCGACGATCGCATCCGCCGCCTCGGAGGTCGCGGCGCTGCGTGCGAAAAAGGAACTACCAAAAGGGGTGATCCATGTGATTTCCGACGTGCATGGGGAGAATCAAAAACTCCGTCACGTCATCAACAACGCCAGCGGGCGGCTTCGACCTCTCGTCGAGGAAATCTTCGGAAAAACGATGCAGCCCGCCGCATTCCAAGAATTCATGAACGTGCTTTACTATCCGGCCGAGGTCATCCGCCTGAAAAAGCCAGAACTTCTTGAGGACCCTGAACTCCGCGAAACCTGGGTGATGGGCACCCTTGAAAATCAGTTCACCGTGATCCGCGCGCTCATCCGCACCCGTCGCCGCAAGGATGTGAAATCCCTCGCCCCCAAGGAGCATCGCGAGCTTTTTGAAGCCCTGCTCAATCACCCCGCCGGCGGCCACGATCCAGCGATGATCGACGTACAGTTGCGGGAAATCATCGCGCTCGATCTCGACTTCGACCTCATCCGTAGCGCCTCGCGCTTCATCCGCAACCTCACCGTGGAAGAACTCATCGTCGCTGGCGACCTCGGCGACCGGGGGCCGCGACTTGACCGTGTGATCGACTACCTCATGCACCAGCCTAACGTCACCTTGGTCTGGGGGAATCACGACGCCATCTGGATGGGGGCCTGCCTTGGTCAGCGTGCGCTTATCGCCACGGTTCTGCGCATCTCTCTCCGCTACCTCCGCGTGTTTCAGATCGAGGAAGGCTACGGACTCCTCACCAAAGCCATCGAGGTGCTCGTATCAAAGGTCTATCCGAACGATCCGGCCATCCGCTTTCAAGCGAAGCGCAGCGGCCAGCGTGATCCCGGGACGGTCGGGCGCATGCAGAAAGCAATCGCTATCCTCCAGTTCAAGCTCGAAGGCCAAACCATCGGGCGTCACCCGGAATGGAACATGGACGACCGCATCATCCTGCGGAAAATCAACTTTGAAAACCACACCCTCGAAGTGGATGGAAAATCCTATCCACTGCGCGACACGTTTCTCCCCACCATTGATCCCGCCGATCCTAACAGGCTTAGCGCCGACGAGGAAGAATGCATCCGCCGCTTGGAGGAGAGCTTCACCACCTCGCCCCGGCTCTGGGAACACATGCGGTGGATGGCCGAGTATGGACACATGTCGGTTGTTAGGGATCGCGCCGTCATCTTTCACGCCTGTCTCCCCGTGGACGAACAGGGCGACTACGTGCCACTTTGTATCGACGGCGAGGACCGTGAAGGCCCTGAAATTTTCCACACGTTTGACAAAGTCATCAAACGGGCATTCCGCGCGGGTGCCCAGGGCGCATCGGATCCTGACAAGGACTGGTTCTACTACCTCTGGGCTGGTCCGCTTTCGCCACTCTTTGGTAAAGATCGCATGGCTACCTTCGAGACTTACTTCATTGAGGATAAATCCACCCACAAGGAAGTCGCGGGCCCATGGTTCCGCTGGATTCATGACGCGGCGTTTTGCGACCGGATTGCCCGTGACATAGGGGTCCCGAAGGATGGCCTGCTTGTCAACGGCCACGTCCCCGTGAAAGTGGAGCAAGGCGAGAATCCCCTCAAGCGCGGTGGCAACGCCGTTACCATCGACGGTGCCTTTTCCGAAGCTTACGGCGACCGCGGCTACACCCTCATCCTCGGCCCCGAGGGCGAAACCCTGGCTGAACACCACACTTTCCCTGATCCTGAAACCGCCGTGCGGGACGGCATCGACATCATTCCAAAAATGACCCAACTCCGCAGCTACGATCAGCCCCGCAAGGTTGGCGACACCGAGCAAGGCCGCGAAATCGACTCGGTCATCGACCTGTTGCTGCAACTGATCGACGCCTATCGGATGGGGCAATTTCACGAGAAATCCCCAGCGTGACGACTCATTCGGTCAGACTTCCTGGAAATTGTTAGATCACCCCGTTCGCACAGTTGCACTCACCTTCGCCTTTGAGCGCGTTGATGAGATTGGAGAGGGATTTCATCGCTTGGCGGGGAACGCTTTCGTAGGTGCGCGAGCCGATGTGCGGGGTGATGACGCAGTTCGGCGCAGAGAGCAGCGGGTGGTCGGCGGGCGGGGGCTCGATGTCGAGCACGTCAGCGCCGTAACCGCCGACTTTGCCGCTGTGGAGGGCGGCGACCATGTCGGGAGTTTCGACGATTTCGCCGCGGGCGCAGTTGAGAATGATCACGCCGTCTTTCATCTCCGCGATTTTTCCGGTGCGGATCATGCCGCGGGTTTCGTCTGATAGATTGCAATGCAGGGAAACGACATCCGACTGCTTGAGCACCTCATCCATCGAGGCGCAGCGTTTCACACCATACTCGGCCGCAAATTTTTCATCCCAGTAAGGATCGAAGGCGATGATCGGCATTCCGAAAGCCTTGGCGCGGATGGCGACTTCCTTGCCGATGCGGCCGAGGCCGATGATCCCCATGGTTTTTTCCGCGATTTCATGGCCGGTCAAGCGCAGCCACTCACCGTTGCGCGCGGCGGCAGCAGTGGTGACGATGTGTTTGGTGATGCCGATGAGCAGGCCGAAGGTGTGTTCGGCAACGGTGGTGTGGTTCACCCCGGGAGTGAAAAGCACGGGGATTTTCAACTCCTTGGTGGCGGGAATATCGATCTTGTCGAGGCCGATGCCGTATTTGGAGATGACCTTTAGGCGTGGCAGGGATTTTTCGATGACGGCGCGGGTGATGGCATCGTCCCCGCAGAGGAAGGCGTCGAAGTCTCCGGCGAGTTCCAGCATGCGGGCTTCCGTGAGCGGTCCGCGCTCGCGCACGATTTCCCAGTTTTGGGATTCCATCAACGGGTGGTGAGGGCCGGGAGTGTCTTGGTAGCTGCAGGTGGTGAGTAGAATGCGCATGGATGTTTCGGTTCGAAGTGCGAAGACTTCACCAAATGTCACGGAAGATGCAATCGGCTTTTTGTCGGATGTTGTATGGACGGCTGTTGGCAACCTTGGGTAAGCTCCGGTGTGCTCCCTTGGTTTTCCAACAACGCCTTCCCTCTCTACCTCGCGCCCATGGCTGGCGTGACCGACGTGATTTTCCGCCAAATCTGCAAAGAACTCGGCGCGGATGTCATGGTCACCGAGTTCGTCTCGGCGGAGGGGATCATGCAGGCGGATGAACGGACTCGCAAATATACGGAATTCACCGATGAACAGCGCCCGGTAGGGGTGCAGCTTTTCGGTGCCGATGGGGAACGCATGGGCGAGGCGGCTAAAAAAATCATCGACTGGAAGCGCCCGGACTTTATCGACATCAATTTCGGCTGCCCGGTCAACAAGGTGGTTGCTAGAAATGGCGGCTCGGCCTTGCTGAAGGACTGCCCGGTTCTAGCAGCTGTCGCAACGGGCGTCGCGAAGGCGGTGGGCGATCAAGTGCCGGTCACCGCGAAAATGCGGATCGGCTGGGATGAGGACTCGGTGAACGCGGTGGAAGTCGCGAAAATCCTGGAGGATTGCGGGATGCAGGCCATCGCGGTGCATGGTCGAACGCGGGCACAAGGCTACGGCGGTGAGGCGAACTGGGAGGTCATCGATGCCGTGGCGCAATCCGTTGTAGTCCCGGTCATCGGAAATGGTGACATCACTTGCGGTGCCGACGTCGTAAGGCGACGGAGAACGGCGGTTTCCGGGGTGATGATCGGGCGGGCGGCGATGCAGAATCCGTGGGTTTTCCGCGAGGCGAAATATTTTTTAGAGACGGGGAAAATCCTCGCAGATGTGATAATCGAAGAACGCTGGGAACTGGTATTGCGCCATTGTCGTCTTGCGGTTGAAAGTCGGAGAAATGGCACGGAGAAACAAACCCTCACCGCCATGCGTTCGCGGTTGATGGCCTACTGCAAGGGTTTTCCTGGAGCCAGGGAACTGCGGCAAAAATTATGTCAGGTATCGTCCATCGGTGAGGTGGAGGCCCTTGCGGAATATTCGATCGGTCAGGGAGTCCTTGCTGACTTTTGAAGGGGTGGATGGCTGATCCACGCCGGAAAATGCGTTGGCACTTGTGAGCGATAGGGAGGCACCACACTCCTGTGGTGCAGGCTGCAAAATGCGCCAAATCATTTTCCGACCGGATCAGGATGTCTCAACCTGCGGATGAAGCCCTGCAATTCCCGGATCCTTGCTGCCGGATGCGTCGCGGAAAGACTGACGCGCAACCGTGCCGTGCCGCGGGGAACCGTGGGATAACGGATGGCGGGCACCAGAAACCCGGCATCCTCCAAGGCGAGGCTGGCAGTGAGCGCGGCTTCGTTAGAGCCAAGAATCTCAGGAACAACCGGCGTGGTGTTAGGCGAGAGGATGGCGATGTTTTGCTGGAGCTTTTCGCGCAATTTTTTCCCCTCCTCGGAGCGGATGAGCGCGAGGGATACCATCCCGGCATGGGCCAAGGCGGGTGGGGGAGCGGTGGAATAAATGAACGACCGGGCGCGATTGGTGAGTAGATCGATCCAGTCTTGTGAAGCGGCGAGGTAGCCACCTGCTAGACCGGCGGCTTTGCTCAGTGTTCCCATTTGGAAAGTGATGCGCTGTTGGAGATTTTCCTGTTCTGCGAGGCCCATGCCGGAGGTGCCGAGCACGCCGAAGCCGTGCGCTTCATCGAGCAGCAACAAGGCGTCGTAACTTTCAGTGAGCGACACGATTTCGCGCAGCGCGCAGAGATCGCCATCCATGCTGAAAACAGATTCCGTCACCACAAGGATGCGGGCGGTGGGGGACTTCGCGCGGATGGAGCGGAGAAGGCGTGTGAGTTTTTCAAGATGGTTGTGAGGAAACACGCGGAGAGTCGCGCCGGAAAGTCGTGCGGCATCGACGAGACAGGCGTGGGCCAGTTTATCCAAGAGGACAAAGTCGGCCTTCCCGACAATGGCGGGGATGGCTCCCATTGCGGTGGCATAGCCGGAGGAGAAGGTGAGCACAGCCTCCGTTTGTTTGGCGCGGGCGAGTGCTTCTTCTAGCAGACGGTGGGGTGGCAAGGTGCCGCAAACCAGGCGGGATGCGGCAGAACCTGCCCCGTAGCGCTGCACGCCCTCGACAAGCGCGGCTTCGATCCGCGGGTGGCGGGCGAGGCCGAGGTAGTCGTTAGAAGCGAAGTTCCAAAGAATTTTTCCCGCCCGGGTGACCTGCGTGCCGGTGGGGGAGTCGAGCGGGCGTTGGTGGCGCAGCAGTCCCTCGGCAGCGAGTTGGCGGAGAGCATCTGCGGGGCTGGTCATGCAAGTGGTGGCACCTCAAATCTCAACTTTCAGCAACCGGACGCTCAAGTGCCCAAGTGAGTAAATCTCTGGAATCTAACCAAACTCGTGGGGTGGTGGACTTGAGCACCACTACGATGACGGACCGGCCATTGAGGGAGCCGCTGGCGACAAGGCAGCGGCCAGAAGCGTCGGTGGTGCCGGTTTTCAAACCGTCGCAGTAGGGCAGCATCTTGAGCACCTTGTTGGTGTTTTCAATGAAGCGGGTGCGACCATCATTGAACCGGAAGTTGAAGGACTTGGTGGCGGTGTAGGAACGGATGAGCGGGCTGCGGTAAGCGGCGCGGGCGGCGATGGCCATGTCGCGCGCGGTCGAGTATTGACCCGGCTCCGTCAGGCCATGGGGGTTTCTAAAATGGGAGTTTCGCATCCCTAACGCCGCGCATTTCTGATTCATGGTCCCAGCGAAGGATTCCACGTCACCACTCACGTCGCGGGCAAGGGCGCGGGCGACGTCATTGGCGCTCTTGATCATCAGCACTTTGAGAAGCTCGCGGCGGGTATAAGTCTCGCCAGCTTTGAGGTTGAGTTTGGTGGGTTCGCACGCACCGTCGCTGGCGGCAATGGTCACCGTTTGATCAATGTTTCCGGCATCAAGGACGCAAAGGGCGGTCACGATTTTCTGAGTGCTGGCGACTGCCCGCGGCGAATCCGCATTTTTTGCGTAAAGGACACGACCGCTAACAACATCAATGACGATCGCGCTTTGTGCGGCAATCGGCGGTGGTGGATTCCGAGGAATCGCAGCGATCTGCAAGGGCTGGCCAGCCGGGGTGGCCTTTGGAACTTGTCCGCTGCGTGCGTTGAGCGGTGGCGGCGGATTACCTCCACAGGAAGTGATCAAGCCCAAAAAAAATGATAGAGCGGCAAGCCGCACACAAACGCGATGTGACATGGCGTGATCATCTTCATCCGAGCCTGCGCATCAAGCCGGGAATACGGGCGGCGCAGGAAAAGTCCGGTTTACTGGGCGATCGGTGGCAACAGGCTTCCGTCCAGCTCGCCACCCGGCTCGGGCAAGGTGGGTTCCTGGAAATCCACGGGACCGTCGAAGAACCAGAAGCTGCGCTTGCGGGTGTTTTGGTAAGCGAGCGCGCGTTCCTTGCCGGTAAGAAGCTTTTTCAAATCTTTTTCCCGGACCTCCACGACCTTGACGCCGGGTGGGTTGATTTTGTTCAAGGCCATCGCCGAAAGTTCTGAGACTTTCGAAGTAGTGGCGGAGGTCGTATTCTTGACCAGCGCTACCGAACTTGCTCCAAACTTGCTCATCGAGCTGCAGGAGGTGGAGGCGAACATCAGAGCGCTCACAGGGAGGAAAATACACCAGGAGGAAGTTTTCATAATTCAACAGCAGGAAAAGTTACCATGAAATTATGCTCGATGTCCATGACTCGTTTTCGGGGTTAATAATCAGCATTTGTTAAGTATTCAGGCAGAGCGAACCGCATGCTTCGCAAGCTCGCCCAACAGAATGAAAAAAACAGGTTTCCGAACCGAATCACCTTGAAGCCACTGGCCCTGGGTGATTGCAATGCGAACGCGCCATGTCGCTTTTTTCCTTCCTCAACCCGGCCAAGGACTTCGCCCTCGAAGTGGCGGTCAAGCTGTGGTTCAACCACACCCATCCATGCTACGGACACATGACTCACATCCAGATCGACTCCACCGCCAAAACCATCCACGTTGAACTCGATCTGAAAGGCGAATTCTTGCCACTGAAAATCGACGTCGCGAACTACGAACTGACCACCGAAGCGGGTGAGACGTTCATCAAGTTGGGAGACATCCAAACCTCCCGCGAGTGGATTGACCATCTCATCAGCAACTACCTGCCGGTGGAGAAAAAACGCTTCAAGGTGCCGGGCGCGGTGAAAGCGCTTTTGTAGAGGCTTCGGAGTTCGCGCTTCAGCGTGCTCTTCGTCTCAACTTTGAAATGAAATCCGGCTCACTCCAGCCGCCAGGCGCGCCGGATCCGAGTGCCAGCCACTGGTCGAGGATTGCAGGGCAAAACTGTTGCGGTAGAACGCGTCGGAAATGATCATCGCGATGCAGGCCGCCAGGCCAGAACTGTTCGGCAAGCTGGGTGCCTCGTGGGTGATCCGCATCCGCAACAACCCGCGCATGGAAATCATCGAAGAACTCCCGCTCACCGCCGCCGACCGTGCGGCAGGCGTCACCTGGCAGGGCCGGGTGAAATTGGGCGACAAATGGCAGGGCGAACCCATCCGCGTGGTCAAGGTCGAGGTGAAAGGCAAAACCCCGCTGATTGTCACCGGTCTGGAAATGGAGGCCGAACTCATCGCCCTGATCGATCGTTATCGCTGGCAGGTCGAGTTGTTTTTCAAGTGGTTCAAGAGCATCCTCGGCTGCCGTCACTTGATGGCCGAATCGCCCGACTGAGTGGCCATCCAGATCTACAGCGCGCTCATCGCCGCGTTGATGTTGCAACTTCCCACCGGCAAGCGCCCCGGCAAGCGGGCCATGGAACTCATCCGGCTCTACATGATGGGCCATGCGGAACTCGACGAGGTCATCACGCTGTTAGCTCCTGAAAAAACAAAAGCCTGATCACAAACAGGTGGAACCGCCGTGAAGGTGGTTGCCGGGACTTGTCGTGCCCGGATTTCAAACCCGGGATACCGCCATTTCGGCCAAACGCAAATAGGCTGCGACAGATGTCGGAAAAGTGAGACAAATTCACGCCCAACATCATCTCAAAGCACCCTGCATGCCGAACAGTTTTGACCCGCTCCCCAACAAAAGCGGCCCGACTGATCATCCACAAGGAAAACCCATTAACCTTGAAGCATCTCAGCCGGACCGCCTGAAGTGTCGCGACATAAGAGAATAAGCAAAAACCGTGCCAATATTTGGACGGGCGAAATTATTTCTCAGCCCGATTTTTCTCTACTGCTTCGAGCAGGATCCTCAAAGCCCCGCCTGAAATCCAAATTTCATAGACCAAGCAAAGAAGTGAAATTGCCTTGAGACTCAAGGCCACGAGAAAGACGATCATCGCCGCCCTCGGATGCCCAGAGATCACTCCCAACATCGAGATGACGCAGAGCAGCAAGCTCACCGCCCCGAACAACTGCATCGTCCGGATCAAGGTCAGGCGTCTTCTTAGATTTTCAATCTGTGCCCCGGATGTCGCATCGGCATTTTTGATCCAATCCCCGTGGAGATGGCGGATCAATGCGGAGAGGTGCAAAAAGCGATTGGTGTAGGATAAAAACAGCAAACTAATCGCAGGAAACAACAGGGCAGGAGTGGAAACCTCAAGAGTCACGCCGCACCCTATGCCCGGAACCTGGCGCAAAGGAACGTAAAATTCTTTGGATTCCTTTGAATCGAGCGGTACCGTTTCCCGTCAATGACGCGATTCGTTGGGGGTAATCCCCGCACCAAAACAACTCGAATGACGTCTTGACGGGAATGGATCACAAGCGGGCATGGCGAGGCCCTTGAGATTTCGGTATCCGGGTGCAATCGATCATGGGATGGCGCGTGGTGATAGTGGGAAGACGGAATCATACTTATTAAAAGCGCAGCTTATAAAATTTCTAGTTGGCGAAGGCCGGGAGTGTCTCCTTGAGAATGGCGGTGATCCGCTTCCGCTCAGGCTCCTTCAGATAGTCGAACTCGTCCTGCGCCTCCGCTCCGTCCAACACGGCCCGGAGGCGTTTCAGTGTGGCGGACTTGATGCGCTCAGGAAGCTGCGCGAAGGCAGCGGCGCGGCCTTCTGGATGGCGTCGGTATCTACCATATCACCTCACTCATTTTTATTTTTTTAAATTTCTTT
>Ga0163144_10022995_pt1 | contig 12333 bp, 9 predicted proteins | sample OliLak19BULKMAT1_FD_123175 | JGI IMG/M metagenome (GOLD analysis project Ga0163144, IMG submission 123175) | Freshwater microbial mat bacterial communities from Lake Vanda, McMurdo Dry Valleys, Antarctica - Oligotrophic Lake LV.19.BULKMAT1 | ecosystem: Environmental > Aquatic > Freshwater > Lake... | reverse complement strand
TCGGCTGTTCCTTCAGCTCCTGCATCTGTTGTTGGAAATCCATCCGTATGTTTAAGCACTAATCCAGTGTTTTCAACTGCTGATAATGCTTTGGCATATAGCTGGTCTGTATCTAACACAACTGTAAGCTTTACCAGCGGACAGGCTACACCAACTGTAACTACATCACTTGCTCCTTCTTTCACCGCAGCAACACTATCTGTGACTGCCGGAAGCGATTGCGGAGTAAGCGCTGCAACAACTGCTTCACTTGTTAAATCGGCTAATCTTAAACCGGTTTTAACTGGATCAGTTACTTCTACAGTAGTGAATGTTTGCCCTATCATGGGTACTGCAACAAATGTAACTCATACTATTCCTGCAGTTGCAAATGCTGCTACGTATACATGGACAGTTCCAGCGGGTGTAACTCTTATATCCGGACAGGGAACAACCACCATCGTTGTTAATTATACCGGTGCTTATGTTTCCGGAAGTATTGGCGTAAAAGGAGTTTCTGATTGCGGCAATGTGCTTAGCACTGAGAAAAAGTTGACTCCTGTTAAAGTTAAGCCTAAATCTCCAGCGCTAATAACAGGTCCTACAGGTACATTGGCTACGAATGTTTGTTCTATCATGGGAACAGCAACCAATGCAACCTATTCCACTCCTTCGGTTCTTTATGCTACTTCCTATTTATGGACAGTTCCTGCGGCTGGTGCAACTATTGTATCAGGCCAAGGTACTACTACAATCACTGTTAATTACTCTGCTGCGTTTGTAGGAGGGGATATTTCAGTGGCAGCAGTATCCGGATGCGGAACTAGTGCAGTTAAAAAGCTCACATTAAAAGCTCCTGTAAAACCAGTTACTCCTCTTGCAGTAGTTGGCCCAAAGGCTCTATGTGGATATGCTAATACGCTGGTAGGCGTTGATTACGCAATTGCTCCAATACTGGGTGCTACATCTTATTTGTGGACAGTTCCAGCTGGGATGACAATTCAATCCGGTGGAACCAGCACCAATATGCATGCAATTATTGATACAATTGTGTTTTCTGGCTCTGCCGATATTACTGTATCATCTGTTTCCGGATGCGGAAGCAGCATTGCAAGAACATATTCTGTAACTGAAGGACACATCACTCCAACTACTGTGAGCGGTTTCGCTCTGGTATGCGGTGGTACTACTACTAATTACTCTGTGCCGGTAGTTGCTAATGCAACTTCTTATAACTGGACAGTAATTGGTTCAACTACAGCAACAGTTTGTACACCTAGCGCAAATACTGCAAGTATTGCATGGGGCACTAAGGGCGGTAAAGTTTCTGTGACCATCACTGGTTGCGGTGTAACTTCTGCTGCTTTGGCTAAGCCTTATGAAGTAAAGCTGGGCAAATGCAGATTGGGAGTGCTTGTTACGGATGAAATGATGAGCACTTATCCTAATCCATCTCAAGGAAGCAATGTAACAGTTGCTCTAAGCGGATTGGAAGGTATGAATGGTGCTTCAGCTCTCCTCGTTATGTATGATATTTTGGGCAAACCGGTTTATACCAACCAGAATGTTTACAACGATGGGTTTGAAGATGTAATCAATACACAGGGAATAGCTCCTGGAATGTACATGATCACAGTTCAGATCGGAGAAGAAGTTTATACTCAAAAGGTAATGATATCGTCACATTAATTGAAATTTCCCATCGGTTAACCAAGAAATAACACTTGGTTAACCGGACGGGAAAACTCATGAGCCATCTTTGTACAAAAAAATACATGAAGAAGATCCTGATAATACTACTCCTGATGAATGCAGCGGTTGTTTTTGCACAGAAAGATTCGGTTACAGTTAAGTCGGTTGATTCAGTAGCAGTAAAAACCGTGAGTAACCCGGATAATCAGAACCCCGACAAGCAATACGAAGGGATTTCTGTTTCTCCATCTACATTGAGGTTAGCAGTTAAACCGGGAACAACTCAAAGCAGGGAAATCAAAGTGGTTAATGATTCAAAAAGTAAGATCACGTTTCAAATAGCATATTCTGATTTTATGATGGGAAGGAGCGGAAAGCCAATGCCGATAAAGCCGGAACAGAGCAAATACGCTCTGTCTAAATGGCTGAGCGCCTCACCTTCTTTTTTTGAATTAAAACCCGGAGAAACACAAAAGATCACAGTGACCATTGCTGTACCTGGAACAGATGAGGGAAGCGTTGCCGCATGGACTATCATGATGATAGACCAGGTGGCGGAAAGGCCTGCTCTCAGCTATAAAGGCAGCGACAATACGGTGGCACTGGGTGTTTTGCCAAGCATTGGTTTTGGAGTGTATGTATATCAGAATCCTCCTAATGTAAAAACGAATGAGATCGAGATACAGAAATTTGCCTATTTGGATTCTATCGGTAGGAAAAATCTTTCCCTGAAAGTTAAAAATGTAGGTGATGGCATAGGATTTTGCACTTCGTATGTTGAACTTACAGGATTAAGCGATGGGAAAAAACAAAAGCTCAATGTAAAGCAATACACCATTTTACCGGGATTTTACAGGGACTTTTATTACGAATTACCTAAAGGGTTGCCAAAAGGAAAATATTCTGCCGTGGGCGTGATCGATTACAGCAATGAACAGGAGATCAAAGCCGCGGAACTTGAGTTTACAATTGAATAAAAGATCGTTAAAAAATTATAAAAATGCGAGTCAACAACCACATATACATATTTAGAGACATAATCGCACACGATATATTTTGCAAATACAAGGTATTATGCAGGATGAGCGCTGGTGTTCCGCTAAGTAGAACCTGAAAGATAACAATACACACAAAATAATTATATAAAACGAAAAAAACCATAATAATGAAAAAACTAATTTATTCAGCCGCATTGTTCACAATGGTTGCTGCATTCTCAACTTCGGCTTTTGCACAATTGCAAGACGAAAAAAACGTAACCATCAACATGGAGCTTCAGCCAATCCTTAAATTGGAAATGACTTCTCCTGATCAGGTTGATTTCGTATTTGATAACATCGCTGCATACGCTGGCGGTATCACAAAATACGGAGCAACTACGTTAAAAGTAAGCTCTAGTGTTAGCTGGGATCTTTATGCTGTTGGAACTTCTACTGATGCTGCTAACGGATTCATGGACAACCAAGTTGTTTATGGTAACACAGCGGATGCGAATGCTTTAACAACTCTTCCATTGGATATCCTGGAACTGCACTCAAGCGTTGACAATTTGGCTGCTTCTTCCGACTATTTTCTTCCTTTTCAACCACTGGTTGCAGGAGTAGTTGCAACACCAGGTCAGAACAACATCGATATCGCTGCAGCGGTAACTCCATATGATGCAAGTCTTGTTACAGCAACAAAATTCCTTCAAGGAGGTCCTACCGATGCTGAGTTTGGTGATGGCGGAAGCTATTTGACAGCACCGCTGGTTCCAGCAGGTACTACAAATTATCTGTTTTCTATTGATTATCGCATCATTCCAGGCCTTCCTGTTATTTTCCCTACTTCAGCAGCTGCTTTAGCATCTCCTGCTTACGCTAGAGCTGGTGTTTACACTATGAGCGTGAAGTATGTTTTGATCGAGAATCAGTAAGAGTTTTAACATTCATTTATTACAGGGATTACCCCCAATTTGGGGGTAATCCTTTTTTTTGCATATCAAGCGGCTCTTCCGGTTATTGCGTTTTTTTAATAAAAAATAAATTGTGACTTTCACTCAACTGTTCCTCTCTTTTCTACTGATAATTAATTGTCAGTCTTTCTCCCTGTTCGCGCAGTGCGGCCCGCCCCTTTCTGCCAATTGCCTGGGTATTCCCGGCAGTGAACTGATCTGCTCAACTTCAGGCAATGTTAATTTTACCTTCGATAGCTTCAGCGAATACAATGCCGGCATCTCTCTGAGCGGATCAACTGTTTTACGATTAAAAGTATTGCCTAACAATGCCAGCTGTAAATGGATATTGCGGGTCTATGTTGATAATAATCCCTTGGGAGGTACTCCTGCGGATGAATGGGAAACAAATGTACCCTACGGAGTTTCGGGTTCTAAACCAACTTTGGATCTGCTGGACCTGAAAGTTTACAATGGCTGTAACACCCCTCTTTTCAGCGGCATATACAGGTCTTTTGGAGCAGCCAATGGAGAATACCTTGATATTATAAATAACGCAGGTATTATTCCCGCAGGATCCTGCATAACCAATGTGAATGGTGCAGGCAGCTACCTCACAAATTACAATGAATACAATTTTACCATTGATTATCGAATAGTTCCGGGTTTAAATTATAAGCCGGGCATGTACCAGATATCACTGCGGTTTTGCCTGGTTGAAGATATTTAGTGATAAAAAAATGATCCAACTGAATCATATAAATTTTTTTTTCTGCAAAAAGAGCTTGCTTTTTTTGTTGGTGTTTTTTTCGTTCAGCTTTTTGCGTGCACAAGTAAGCCCATTCAGAAGTGCCGTTAACCCTCCGGGTGCAGTTACAACTTCCTTTCTTGCCACGGATATTGAATTGCAAACAAGCGATATTGTAAGCAACGTGCTTAGGATTGTAAATAGAAGCAAGGAGGTTGTTCGTTTTACAATTGATATTGCTTCGCCTGATAAGTGGAAGCTTTTGGGTAAATCCGATAAGGTATATGCCCTCAGCTCTTTTGATTCTGTATTTATCCCCGTGCGTTTGATCCCAAGCCTTATAAAAGGCAGTACGCACTATATTATCAACGCATTCCTGGTTTCTGAGGACAACAGCCAGCTTGGGAATGCCCATTTTTTTGCACATACCAAGAAGGTGGTTAAATGGGATGTTGCAGTTGGCCCAAGAGAGAAAATATATTTTTTAAACAATGAAAAGTCAACTGCGTTCAGCCTGAGCGTGTTTAACGAAGGCAATGAGCAGCAGGATATATTATTAACCATGAATGAAACGGGAAAGAATATGGTTGTTTCTGATACCAATAATAAGATCATAGATAAAAAATATCATAACCTCAATCTGAAACCGCAAAGGGACACTACTTTAAATTTCAGAATAAGTTATTTTGAAGGCCTCCGTAACCAAAAACGAATTGATGCGGATAATTTTACAATACGGTCGCTGGATGATGAAAGAAAATATACATTATACATTCAAACCCAGGAGTCGCGACAAGCATCAAAAAATATTTTTAAAAAGAATAAAAAACTTGAGTTCATCCGGCTGGGTAACCGGAAAAAAGTAAATCCTTACGGCAGTTCTGTCTTTCCGTTGGTTGCTGAAGCTAATATTTACAACGTTCTCTCCGGGCAGCCCATCATGAACCTGTTGTTACGGGGCAGCACCATACTGCCAAACAAAGCTAATCTGGTATATTTCACGCAAACCTCCTATAATTCCTATTTCTTAAGCAAGGGAGTGTTTTTCAGCAATGTATTTTACGTGGGGTATTTTCATCCCACACGCGGAAGCGTACAAGTGGGTAATGTAGGAGGCAGCAATGTGGTGTATGGGGTAACCACTGGTGGAAAAGGAATTAATGCAAGCTTTAATCCCGACAAACATCACACCCTGGGGGCCTTTTTAACAGGCGATCAGAATACATTTTCTTTTCAGAAAAGATTATCCATGGGTATATCACATAGGGTAATTTTAAATAATAAGATAAGTATTAACTCACAGATCGGGAGGAGCCTTAACAAGCAGGCAAATACCGAGATCGATTTCTGGAGCATCCGCACTACGATCCCGCTTTTTAAAAATCACCACATCGGAGCAACGGTAACAGGCACTACCACCAATTATGCAGATACGCTGAAAAGACGGGGCAGGGGCTATAACCTCAATTATAGCGGAGATTTTTTAAAAGGGAAGCTGCATAATAATATCAATGTAAGATCTATTTCCAAATACCTGGGTGCGGCAATCAACTCCCGTTTATTGATAACAAGCAGTATTATTTATGACCTGAATAAAAAATGGAATATAATCCTTCAGGATAATTACAATAGGGTAGGGGTTACCTATTTTAAAAATTCCCTCCCTGTTCAGGGCTTCAATTCTATCTTAAGTAATCAGCTTTTATTTGCCCGGAAGGGGACTGCCGGAAAAATAATGCCCGGAATTTTTTACAGCAAAATGAATATTTCCGGGATAAGGTCGAATGCAAAAGGAGCAGGTGTTGATTATAATTTATTTGAGACTGTTTCAAATCTGCGTTTCAGCACTTCGCTGAGAGGTTACTATTATCAATTTGAAGATTTCAATAACCTTCCCCAGTATTTTACTTTTCAGTTCTCCTCCCTTGTTCAGTATAAAACCGTCTCTGCCAATGTGCGGTACATGTACGGGCCAACCGGAGCGGATACAAACATTTTTTCGGGAGGGCTCAGCTATCCGCAAAATGTATTTCTATCGGTTCAGCACCAGTACCAGTTTTCCAACCAGCGGTTTTTACTGCAGACCAACGCCAACTATTCTTATTACAATCGTTTTTATACACATTCTTTTGGCATTTATCCTGAATTGTATTACACCACACTTTCGGGATGGCGCTTTAGACTCAGTTTGGGTTATAACATCAATTCCAATAATTATTTGAAAGCAACCAATTTCACCAATCCCAATGCGAATCCAACGGGAGAAAACGACCTGGCTCCCAAGGTTAATAAGAGTTACAATATCAGCATCGGCATCAGAAAAGAATTTGGGATCCCTATCCCTAAATTTCTTTCTAAAAAGAGATTTACTGATATAGAATTTATCGCCTTCCTGGATGTGAATGGAAATCGCAAAATGGACAGGGATGAAGTGCCTCTGGAGAATATCGTTATCAAGTTGGGAGAGAATGATATTCTGTCAGACGACAAAGGCAGAGCTTTTTTACAAAACATAGAAGCCGGCACATATAGATTCACAACTTTTTCTCTGGTTGAACTGGGAGGATGGTTTTCCATCATTTCAGATTCATTGGTTGTAAACAAACAAAAAATACAATATATTCCCTTTGTGCGCGGAGTTAAGATATATGGGAATGTGATCCTCGACAGGGAAAAGTACGCCAAAGAAATGGAAACCAATATAGAATTATCAAGGATACGTATCACCGCAACTGATTCCCTTGGAAACACCCTGAACACACTAACATGGAAGGGAGGAGAGTTTCAGTTGTATGTTCCTTACGGCAAGTATGTATTGACTATGGATGAAGTGGTTTTAAACGGGCGGTTTGCCCTAGCACAGAACAATATCAAAATAACTTTAAAAGAAGGAATGGAAAGCCTTTATACTTCATTCTATATTATAGAACGAAGAAGAAAAATATCTACCAAGAAATTTGATTCAAAGGGTCAGGAAATAAAGGAAAAATAATTTTATAAAATACCGTAGCAATAATGATATTTAAAATTGGTTTTTTTACAGGCTTTCTATTTTTGTTTTCAGGTACGCTTTCGCATGCCCAGACTGGCATAGACAGCATTATCGTGGAGAAATATTATGTTTCAGATGGAGCCGATGCAACGGGCAGCGTGGGTGTGCTTCCGGCCGGATCTGTTACTTACCGGATATATGTAGACCTGCAGCCGGGATATAAATTCCAGGCCTTGTACGGTGTTCCCGGCCATGAGCTTCGTATTGCTACTTCAACAACATTCTTTAATAACGAAGACAGAGGCGCCAAAGTGCCGGATAATATAAGTGTGACCAATACAAAAAGAAATACAGTCATGCTCGATTCCTGGTTCTCCGTAGGAGCTAACGCTGTTGGGAAAGCGGGTGTTCTTAAAACCGAGGATACAGATGGATGTATAGGTAATACAAATGCGTTACTTCAAAATGCCGATGCAACAGCAGGTATTCCTGTTAAGATTCAGGATGGCATGATCCCCGGTACACCCGAACCTGTTACGCTGGTTGGGTTTACCACGGAACTGGATGTCTTTAATAACATGAGCCAGCTTGGTAATTTATTCAGCACTACCAATGGATCTATTGCTTCCCTTAATGGTTCGGTGGGGCCAACTGCTTTTAACAGGGTATTGTGCGGGCAATTCACAACAAACGGGGCTTTCACTTTTAAATTGAATATTCAGATAGGCACACAGGGTTCAGGTGTGGAAAATTATGTAGCTGAAAATCCTACAGGTAACGAAGTGTCAATTCCCACCCTGATCTATCCTGTTCCGCTTTCTCCCACCGTAACCATAACTTCTCCGTTAAACGGTGCAACTTTTATTACTGGTGATCAAGTGGCCATTACAGTCAATGCCGGGGATGGAGATGGCACGGTGGACTCATTAGAATTTTTTGTGGATGCTGTAAAAGTAGGAGCGGATATCAGCTCTCCATACCAGTATAACTGGACAAGCACTTTAGGAACCCATACCTTAACAATTGTTGCTACGGATAATGATGGGCGATCTACCACATCTGCTACCCGGACTATAACTGTTGCAAACAATGTTTCTCCTGCCGTGAGTATAACAGCTCCGCTTACCGGTGCAACCTTTACAAGCGGAACAGTTGTTTCTGTCACTGCCATTGCCTCCGATGCGGATGACACCGTTGATTCAGTAGAGTTTTTTGTAGATGCAATAAAAGTGGGGGTTGACCTCAGCAGCCCATACCAGGTAAACTGGGTCAGTACCGTAGGGTCACATACCTTAACTGCTGTAGCAAACGACAGTCATGGTGCACAAACAATTTCCGCTGATGTAACAATTACTGTTGCGAATATTCCGCCCATGGCAAGTATAACAGTTCCCTCAAACAACACAACCTATACTACTGGCACAATAATTTCTATTTCTGCAAATGCTTCTGATGCCAATGGAACAGTAGACTCCGTAGAGTATTTTGTGGATGGTATAAAAGTGGGTGTGGACCTCAGTTCTCCGTACCAGTTTAGCTGGACTAGCACGGTGGGAACGCATACGTTAACAGTTACGGCCACCGATAATGATGGTGCAGTAACCACCTCTTCGGTCATTCTTGTGAATATCACCAATAATATTTTCCCGGTTGCAGTTATTACTGCTCCTGTAAATGCAGCCACCTTCACAGTGGGAAATATAGTTCCTGTTGCTGCAAGCGCTTCGGATGCTGACGGCACTGTTGATTCCGTAGTGTTTTTTATAAATGGCTTTAGGGTTGGATCGGATCTTATTCCGCCTTACCAGATGAACTGGAGCAGCACAGTGGGGACACAAACCATCACTGCCGTTGCAACGGACAATGAAGGAGCAACAACTACCTCCGCACCCGTTATTATAACAGTGATGCCTGTGAATGTACCTCCATCGATCAGTATTACTAATCCTTTAAGCAATGCGTCTTTCACCACGGGAGATACTGTGATGATAACTACCTATGCATCGGATGCGGATGGGACAATTTTAGCAGTAGCCTTTTTTGTCAATGGCGGATTTGTGGGGAGCGACAGCACCGCACCGTTTCAATTTAAGTGGGGGAGCACCGTTGGAGTAAAAACCTTGCGGGCGGTTGCCATAGATAATTCATCCGCACAAACAATTTCTCCTACCATATCAATTACTATCCTGAATAATCTTAATCCAACAGTGAGCATTCAATATCCACTGAATAATGCAACTTTTACAGCCGGAGATATCATTTCCATAGGCGCAAATGCTTCGGATGCGGATGGGGTAATCACGCGGGTAGAATTTCTTCTCAACGGAACATCTATTCACATTGATTCTACCGCAGCTTATCAATTTAACTGGCCCAGTTATGCCTGCATTGGATGTCATCTTATGGCAATTGCAACAGACAACAAAGGAGGGCAGAAGGCATCAGGACAAATAACAATTACAGTTAAAAATAATGTGGCTCCAACTGTTATGATTACCACTCCCGCAAACAACTCAACGAAAATTGGCCCGGCATCTCTTGTTATTCAGGCTACGGCAGCAGATGCGGATGGATATGTTGATTCGGTGGAATTTTTTGTGAATGCGGTTAAAGTGGGTGTTAGTTCCTCTCTTCCTTATGAATGTACATGGTTAAGCGTAATTGGAAAGGATACATTAACAGCCGTAGCCACTGATAATCATGGTATGCAAAAAACTTCATCCCAGGTAATAATTACTGTAAAGGATACGAGTACATCAGGAATAGGGGATATGGATTCTTCCAATCCCTTGTTTAACATTTACCCCAATCCTGCAAAGCATATTCTTACAATGGAATTTTTTGTTTCTTCCCGGCAGAGCGATGCCAATAGTTATTCTATATATGATATAGAGGGGAATGTGCTTTTTCATAAAGAACTTGGAAGGGTCTTCATAAAGCAAACAGAAAAGATTGATGTCTCCTCATTTACAAGCGGGCATTACATACTAACATTATCAATAGATGGATTTACTTCTTCCCGGCAAATAATTAAAAATTGATAATGCACCTGTCTGCAGGTACTTGTTTTTTTTTGAATTATTTTTTATATTTCTCGATGTATTTGTGCGATGACATTTTATATACTTCTGTTGAAGAGGTAATGCTTATTTCATTTTGCTTTTATTCCGGGATAATAGACGCGCCCCACCTTTGTGCAAAATAAAAAACAAATTTTATGATAAAAAACATTTTTTTAGCATTGACAAGTATTCCCTTGCTGGTTCTTATTTTTAGCATTATTGTTTTTTATGGAGATGAGAATGAAAAAAGTAAGCGAAAGCGCATGAAGAATATTCGCCGACTAAAAAACCGTCTTGTTTCAAGAATAGATAATCCCGATGCATACGAAGGAGAGGATTTAATGGAAAGAAAAGAAACTGTGTCATTGCGTAAAAAAAGACAAACAGAATTTTCCGATAATGTAGGAGCGCAGGTGTTTTAAAAAATGTCACGAATGTATTTTGTACACCCGTATTTTGAAGCAGCATTACCTCCTTTTAAAATTAATTCTTCTCAAATACTTTTTATTTTATGAATGAGACAAACATTAAGAAGGGCCAGGGCGATTTGAGGATAAAACGCTTCCAAAAGATCAGTAAACTTATTGAAGATGGCAATGCAGGTATAAACCAGAAAGGAAGAGTGGTGGATATTCGTAAATATCCTGGTGCAGGGAAGATCCATGCTACATCCCCGCAAGCAAAGCAAATTATTTTTTTATCTGCGATATTGGATTAGCGGTTAAAGTTTTATTATTTGCTTAATTCCGTCAGGGTCCGGTAGTTAGGTTATGCCATTGCCCCTTATTGTAAATTTTAGGTTAAATTTTAACTGTTTTAATGTAAGGCATATATAAAATTAATATTAAGATAATATTCGTATAAACATAGTACTAACTCTTATTCGGATATTCACGCGTTATTTGATCCATTTATTTATGAAATACTTTTTTAGTGTAATATCTTTTATTTCTCTCGGTACTTGTCTTTTTGCTCAAACAAAAGAAGGGTCCGGAAAGGCCGATGGAGCTTTAGAAGGCATAATCGTAGAGAAATATTATGTGGCTGATGAAAAGGACATCGCGGATACCTCCGGTGGAAGCTTACCGAAAGGTTCTGTGACGTATAGGATATATGTAGACATGAAGCCGGGCTATAAACTGCAAGCGGTTTATGGGGTTACCGGGCATGATCTAATCATTAAAACAACCACTACCTTTTTCAATAACCGCAGAGGAGGGAAAACGGGGGATCTTATAGATGATAAAGCGATCAATGAGAATACCCTTGCGCTGGATTCCTGGCTCACCATGGGCTCGGCTACTAAATCCCATTTTGGTGTTATAAAAGCAGACGATAGGGATGGTTCCGTAATAAAAAGAGCAACCCTTGATAAGGCCGATGGCCTCACGGTAAATAAACCCCCGGCACTTATTAATTATCTGCTTGACCTCGGTTTTTTTGAAGATGCAAAAGCCCCGTCTTTGTTTTTTGCCAACAACGGGTCATTAGCTGCTTTCAGCAGCGTGCAGGGGCTTTCGGATGATAACAAAGTACTGATCGCTCAGTTAACAACCAATGGGAAATTATCCTTTGAGCTGAACCTGCAGGTAGGAACCCCCAATTGCACAGTGGAAAATTATGTTGCCAGGAATCCTGTCGGTTCTGAGATCAGCTTTGGAGGGCTTATATATGGACAGTAAGAAGTATCGCAATGTTAATTCTATAATAATTAAAAATTAATTTTTAGATAATCTAGAATTTACCATCTCTTAAACTAGCATGCCCATTTTTGCAGCAGATATTAAACAGTAAATAATCATATAAAACAAACAATCTAAAAAATTAAAAATGAAACACAAAACAATTACGAAAATAGTAGCAGCTGCAGCGATGGCGGTTGTGTCTATAGCGCCAAGTTTTGGCCAAACAAATTTGGGAGCATCAT
>Ga0163144_10022994_pt1 | contig 12333 bp, 9 predicted proteins | sample OliLak19BULKMAT1_FD_123175 | JGI IMG/M metagenome (GOLD analysis project Ga0163144, IMG submission 123175) | Freshwater microbial mat bacterial communities from Lake Vanda, McMurdo Dry Valleys, Antarctica - Oligotrophic Lake LV.19.BULKMAT1 | ecosystem: Environmental > Aquatic > Freshwater > Lake... | reverse complement strand
ATCGTAAAATGTTCGAGCAGATGGGCAGTCAGTTTGACGCGGTTACCATCTCGACTCCGGACCATTCACATTATCCAACCGCGATGCTGCCGATGATGCACGGCAAACATGTCTTCGTCCAGAAACCCATGGCGAATACCATTTGGGAATGCCGGCAGATGTTGCTCGCGTCGCGGAAATATAAAGTTGTAACGCAAATGGGGATACAGGGACACACCTTTGAGGGGCAGCGATTGCTCAAGGAGTGGGTTGAGGCGGGAGCCATCGGGGATGTCCACCAGGTTAGGTACTGGACCAACCGGCCGATCTGGCCTCAAGGAGCCGGGTTGCAATGGGAAGCGGGCGAGGTGCCGTCGGGGGTGAATTGGGACGTGTGGCAGGGGACGGTGACGCCGGAGCGTCCGTTCAGCAAAGATCTCCATCCGTTCAAGTGGCGCGGCGCGTGGGACTATGGTTGTGGTGCGCTTGGCGATATTGGTTGTCACTTGTTTGATGCGGCTTTTTGGGCGCTGGATCTCGATGTGCCGAGCATTGTGACGGCGGAAGCGATGACGCCTTTTGACGAGAATGTTGCGCCGACGCAGTCCGTCATTCGCTACAAGTTCACGACGGCCCAGGGGCGCAAGCTGCGCACGCCGGTCGAGTTTTTATGGTCGGATGGCAGCTTGATGCCGCCGCCGCCCGTGGAGCTCGACGCCGGGCGCACGCTCGATGCCACCATGGGGCAGTTGATCTTCGGTTCAAAGGGGCAGATCTACTCGCCGAGCGGCTATTGCGAGACCTTGCGACTTCTGCCCGAGGCCGCGATGCAGGCCTTCGCACCCAAGCGTCCGCCGAAGAAGTATCCCCGCGTGCCGGCTGGTCCCATCAAAGAGTGGGTCGACGCCATCATCAACAAGACGCAACCCGGGGCGAACTTTGAATACGCGGCGAAACTCACCGAGGTAGTGTTGCTCGGCAATCTCGCGATCCGCCTGGGGCGTCCGATCGAGTGGGATTCGAAGAACCTCAAGGTGAAGGGCGCGCCCGAAGCCGACCGGTTGATTAAACGCGAATATCGCGCCGGCTGGGAGATGCCGGAGCTGGACGCGTGAGGCCGTACGCCAACGGGGGGCGGTGCCGATAACAGCTTCAGTCGAGACTATATAACCCTAAATTCAGCAGTTTATTTTAACCACAGATTACACCGATGAGCACGGATACAGACGTTCGCCCGCCGCCGACAATTTATTTTTTTATGACTGTCACCGCGCGCGCGAACAGTAGGTTCTGATCCCATGCACGTTCGACGTCCGTCTGTTTTCTGTCGGTTTCAACCGGTCCGGCGTTGGGCCTTCTACGCCGTGATCGCCGGTTTGATGGCGTTCGCGGGCATCACGCGGATGGACGCGGCGGCTGAAGTGATCGTGTATAAGAAAGTCGGAGACACGGAACTGAAGCTCCTGGTGGAGAAACCGGCGGGTTGGAGTGCCGGCGATCGGCGTCCGGCGATCGTGTTCTTCTTCGGTGGCGGTTGGGTGGGCGGCAACCCGGAACAGTTTCGGAAACAGAGCGAGCATCTGGCCTCGCGCGGCATGGTCGGCATTCGCGTGCAGTATCGCGTGATCCCGAAAGGCGACAAAGGGCCGCCGCTCGACGCCTGCGCCGATGCGAAGTCGGCGATGCGCTATGTCCGCGCCCACGCGGCGGAGCTCGGGATCGATCCGGCGCGGATCGCGGCGGCCGGCGGCTCCGCGGGCGGACACCTCGCCGCCTTTGCGACGCTGGTGCCCGGGCTCGACGACCCCAAGGATGACCTCAAGGTCTCGCCGAAAGGCAATGCTCTCGTGCTCTTCAATCCCGTGTTCAACAACGGTCCGGGCGAGTGGGGCCACGAGCGACTCGGCAATCGCTATCGGGAGTTTTCGCCGGCGCACCACGTGACGAAGGATGCGCCGCCGGCGATCGTGTTTCTCGGCGATAACGACGCCCTGATTCCGGTGCGCGTGCTCGAGGACTTCGAGGCGAAGATGAAAGCCGTGAACGTGCGTTGCGACACCCGGGTCTTTCCTGGCGCGGCCCACGGCTTTTTCAATAAGGATGTCGAAGGCATCCCCGGCTTTTCCGCAACGCTCGCTGAGACCGATCGCTTTCTGACGTCGCTCGGCTGGCTGGAGAAGCCGGTTGCGAAGACCGGCGCACCGTGCCCGAACGTGGTGACGGAATTCTTGATGCGGATTGGACCTTTCAATTTTGTCCCTTCGGCTTTCAATCGATCCTCTAGGAATCGGGCCGGGTTTTTATTCGCCTGATTGTTTTTCAAGCCCCTTCGATCCCTCGACTCCCCATGAATTCCACCTTGCTCACCCGTCGTACGTTTCTCACCGAAGTCACCGCTGCGGGTGCAGCGCTGGCGCTCGCGCCTCGGCTGGCGGCGGCTACGGGGCCGGCGCTGGACTTTCGTAGTACCTGGCAAGTGATGCCTGACCGGCCTTGGGCCGGGGCGGAATACTGGACCAATCCGATGCAGGATTGGCGGGTCGCGGGAGGGCGAATCGAATGCATCAAGGCGGCGCCTGCGCGCAACGTGCATGTCTTGACCCGGGCGTTGGTGGCGGGGCCCGGCACCCTCACCATGAGCGTGCGGCTGGGGCGGGTCGGCGACGGCGCGCTGTCCGCCGGCAAGGCGGCGGCGGGTTTTTCCATTGGGGTGCAGGGGCCGCTGGAGGAGTACCGCAACAATCTCATTTTCGGGAATGGTCTCGAGCTCGGCCTTCGGGCTCCGGGCGAGCTTTTCATCGGCCGCGGTGCGCAAGCCACGACCGCGCCGGTGGCGCTGGCTGATCTTACGAGTGTGGAGCTTCGCGTGGCATTGGAGAGCCCGACGGATGGTGGTCCGGCCAAGCTTAAGCTCTCCGCGCACGATCCTGCCAATGGCCGCTTGTTGGGGGAGATGGAGCGGACGAATCTTCCGTCCGCTCCCTTGGTGGGGAATCTGGCGCTGGGTGCGAATTTTGGAAACGCACCGGCTGGTCCGGCGGCCCCAAAGAAAGGCCCATCGATCGAGACCGACCGTTGGTGGTTTGCCGACTGGCGCATCGCGGGATCCAAGGTGGCGGCGCACTCTGAGCGGGCGTTTGGCCCGTTGTTCTTTAATCAGTATACCCTGCACGCCCGGACTTTGAAGATGACCGTGCAGCTGCCGCCGCTGGGAGCGCGAGACGACACGCGGGTGCGTTTGCAGACGCAGCGGGGTAACACCTGGACGACGGTGGCCGAGGCGGAAATCCATCGTGCCGCCCGGACGGCCACGTTCCGGGTCGAGCGTTGGGACGACTCTCTGGATATACCCTACCGGATCGCCTATACGTTGCGCACCACGGACGGCGCCACGACGGAGCACGTCCTTGAAGGTATGATACGCCGCGATCCCGCGGATCAACGCGTGCTCACGGTGGCGGATATCTCCTGCAACGCCCATTACGCGTTTCCCAATACAGCCTGTTCGGCGAACGTAGCGAAGCTTAATCCCGATCTCGTCGCGTTCACTGGGGATCAATATTACGAATCGACTGGCGGTTATGGGGTCGATCGCAGCGGCGGGGATGCCTCGCTCATCGACGTTTTGCGGAAGTGGGTCATGCATGGATGGACCTGGCGTGATCTCCTGCGGGATCGTCCGAGTATTTCGATTCCCGACGACCACGATGTTTATCATGGGAATCTTTGGGGTGAGGGCGGCGTCGCCGCTCCCGGCCAGGACGGTGCGGCTGAGTCCAAGGGTGGCTATAAGATGACGGCGGATTTCGTCAATGCGGTGCATCGGATGCAGACTTCGCATCATCCTGATTCGCCGGCGCAGCCGGGTAAGCAGGGGATCACGGGTTATTATGGTCCGCTCACGTGTGGCCGCGTGAGTTTCGCGATTCTCGCCGACCGCCAATATAAATCGGCTCCGGATGGAAAAGTGCCGCCGACGAACACGGGGCGGGCTGACCATGTGCGGGATCCAAATTTCGATCCGAAGTCGGCTGATCTTCCCGGGCTCGAACTCCTCGGTGAGCCGCAGCTCGATTTCGTCCGTAGTTGGGGTCGCGATTGGCAGGGCGCCGACATGAAGGCCGCGATCTCGCAGACGATCTTCACGGCGATGGCGACGCACCACGGACGTCAGGACGATTACCTGCGGGCGGATTATGATACCAACGCGTGGCCGCAAACCGCGCGGAATGCGGCGGTGCGTGAGTTGCGCCGGGTCTTTGCATTTCATATAGCGGGTGATCAACATTTGCCGGCGGTCGTGCACTATGGCGTGGATACGCATCGTGACGGGGTGGTGGCGTTTGCGTCGCCGGCGGTGAATAACCTCTATTCGCGTCGTTTCAAACCGGATGACACGGGCAAAGTGTTGGGCGATTTCCGTGATAGTTTTGGACATCCGTTGACCGTTCTCGCGTGCGCGAATCCGAAGGAGACTTTCCGACCGGGCGTGTTGGAAGCCGAGATGGACAAGTCCGCGGGCTACGGCGTCGTCCGCTTCGACAAAGTGGCGCGCACGATCACAGTGGAGTGCTGGCCTTTGCTCGCGGATCCCACCCAACGCGGCACGCAGTTTCCTGGCTGGCCGGTGGTCGTGTCCCAGCTCGACAACTACGGGCGCAAGGTCACGGCCCAGCTCCCGAAACTGGAGATCCGCGGCATGGCCCGTCCAGTGCTCGAGTTGGTCGAGGAGGCAACGGGCGAAACCCTTTATAGGCTGCGGCTGCCGTCGCTCACCTGGACTCCTCCGGTCTTTGCTCCGGGTGCTTATACTGTGCGCGTGACGGAACCGGAAACAGGTAAGCGTTTCGAGCGGCGGGGCGTTAATGCCAAGGCGAACAACGCCGAGACCCTGCGGGTCGACGCGTGAAGGCCTTGCGTTAATGGTGGAACCCTGGGGGCACGTGATCTGGCCGGTGTCCGAAAAACCCGTTGATTCAATCTAGCGGATTACGCCGCGCGATCTCGAGCTGGGTGGAGACGCGAGTCTGGGCGGCATGAGCGCGTCGGGCGACGTTGAGTTCTTCGAGTAATGTCTGCCGTTGGGCCACACCGAGATTAAGTTTGCCAGCAGCGAAGTGCGAGCGCGGTCGCGTCCTCATTATTCAGCACGGCGATGCGCATTTCGTCCGGAAGGTCCGGGGCACGTTTAATCAGTTGGGTTAGGGTCTCACGGAGATTTCGATCGGCGAAGGTCGTCCATGTTCGTTTTCAGAGGGGGGGCCGGGTAAAAAAACGGGGCGCCGACGGCAGACGGCGGGAGCACAGCGACCGCACCGTACGCTGCGATCCAAAGCTCCGGCTGTGTAGATCCTGGCATTGAATGGGCAGGCATTGGGGAGATGGCGGTTCGCCGGGTCGGGGCTCGCGGACCGCGCAAGTTATGCGTGAGAAATCGCAACCTCCGGCTAGGTAAACCACTCGTCATTCGACGACCATCAATCAGTCTTAGGGGCAGATGTGATGTTTTCCCCAACGCAATTGAGGTTGCCCTTATCTTGATGAAAAAGGTTTCGCGTCACGCCCGGGCGAGCGCAGCGCCGAAGAAGCCGGTGCGGCCTTTGGTATCCCTCCTCGCCGGCGTCGAACAGGCGAAGTTGGCGGCGCTTAAACGGAACCTCGCGGAGAGCCAGAAGTGTCGTGACCATCTGGCGGTGATGGTGCAATCGGCGATGGACGCGATCATCAGCGTGGATCGGAACCGGCGCATTGCGTTGTTCAATCCTGCTGCCGAAGAAATGTTTGGAGTGAAGGCGGCGGCAATGGTAGGACAGCCGTTTGATCTCCTGGTGGCGTTGCCGCGACACCGCGGGCACGTTGCAAAGGGCCGGAGGGTTGGTGGACGGGAGATAAAGGAGCCGCGGACGGGCGATGTTCAGTTATTAACCGCGAAACGACCTGATGGCAGGGAGTTTCCGGTGGAGGCAGTCATCACGCCGTCCGGCGGTGCAGCCCGGCGGGCCATGACGGTCGTCTTGCGCGACGTCAGTCAGCGGCTTCGTGAGGTGGAAGGGTTTCTTGAAAACGAGAAGGTTTTCCTGGATTTTTTCACTGCCGCCCCGCTTGGTTTGATGTGGGTGCGGCCAGATGGTTGTGTCGAGCGCGTTAATGAATCCCAATTGGAGATATTGGGACGACCGAGCCAGGAGGTGCTCAACCGTCCGGTCGCCAACTTTCATGGCGAACCGGCGGTGATCGGGGATGTGTTGGCCAAGGTGGCGAAGGGGCAAACAGTAAGGAACTGCCATACGCGCGTCGTGCGAAAAGATGGTTCGATCCGGTACGTATTGGTGGACGCGAATGGGCTGTGGAAATCGGGACGTTTGGTCTACTCGCGTTGGTTTGTTCGTGACGTCACGCGGCGGAGTGAGTTGGAGCGTGAGATCCTTGCGATTGCCGAGCGCGAGCGGGAGCGAATTGGGCAGGAACTCCATGATGATCTGTGTCAGCAATTGACGGCGATCGAGTACAGGAGCGAAACGGCGGCGACCGCGCTCGAGATCGCCCAACCTAAAGCAGCTCAAGCCGTGCACGAAATTGCCCAGTCCTTGCGACGTGCGATTGAGCACGCCCGGGAGTTGGCGCGTGGCTTGTCGCCCCGGGCAGTTATGGGGAACGGCGGACTGGCGGTCGCTTTGCAGGATCTAGCCGAGCGGACCGGAAAGATTTTCCGCCGCGACTGCCGTTTTCGTTGTACGACACCGGTGCGGATGGAGGACCAAGCGACCAGCATTCATCTCTTCCGAATTGCCCAGGAAGCGATTGGCAATGCGATCAAACATGGCAAGGCCAGCCGCATTGATATCCAGCTGGCGGTGCTCGGAAATGATCTTGTACTTGGCGTCCATGACAACGGTTGCGGGTTGCCGGAGCAGCCCAAGCGGGGCCGGGGAATGGGGCTGCGCATTATGCAATATCGTGCAGGCGCGATCAACGGATCGATCGTCGTGCAACGTGAGGCGGTCGGAGGCACGGCGGTCGTTTGCACCGTGAAAGAGGCGTTTTACCCTAACATTCATGAAGGTGAGGGTTGATGCCTAGATCGAGTCCACCACCTCAGCGATCCGTCGTTCTAGTCGCGTTTGTAACGATCTGTCTTTTTAAGTTATATCAAATCTAAGGTTGTATGAAGCTTGAATCTCAAGGTTCCGCGGCGACGAAACCGAAAAGGATCCTGGTCCTGGATGATCATCCCATGACTCGCCGCGGGGTGGCGGAGCTGATAGGTCATCAGCCGGGTTTGGCGGTGAGCGCGGAGGTCGGAACTGCGAAGGCGGCATTGGTGGCCGTGGAAACCGATCCACCCGACCTCGTATTGTGCGACCTCTCCCTGGCGGAACGGAGTGGATTGGAGCTGATTAAGGATCTGCACGTGCTCCATCCCGAGGTGCCGGTGCTGGTTTTCTCAATGCATTACGAAAGCCTCTACGCGGAGCGAGTCCTCCGGGCTGGAGCGCGTGGCTATATCATGAAGAGCGAAGGCGGCACCAAGCTCGTGGATGCCATTCGTCAGGTGCTCGATGGGGGAGTCTACCTGAGTCAAGTGATGCGCGACCGGGCAGTTTACCGGTTTGCTCGCGGGCCCGCGGCGATCAAGGGAGACAACACCGCCGCGTTGAGCGACCGGGAATTGGAGGTTTTCGAGCTGATCGGGCAGGGGATCGGCACGCGGCAGATCGCCAGTCGGCTTCATGTTAGTTCAAGCACGGTGGAAACCCATCAGGCGCACATCAAAGAAAAGCTCAGCCTGAAGAGCGCGCCGGAACTTGTCCGGGCCGCGGTGGAATGGTTTGGGAACCGGAGTGCGTAGGATGTCGGATTCGGAGGTCGGGGTGGTTACGGTCGGGACCCGTGCTACGCGAGTCGCCGCCGTCTGGGTACGCAGGGGTTCCATCGATCATGCTCTTGGGCCTGTGAACCGGAAGAGAGGCGGGTGGTGGGCATGACGGATGCAGAGAGGGCCAATACCCTGAGCGGATCGGTGGCTGGGGCTTTGACCTCGTATCGTGGATTCCACGATGCGGAGTTCAGATCGGTGACGATTCCGCGGTGACGGCTTTCATCGTATGCTAGGCAGCATGATGCTCCAGATTCTTAACGAAAACCTTGTTCACGCGCCGCGGAGGTCCGAAGCGGGCAAGCGACGAACGTTTGGCCGCCAAGGGCGTGCTCAGACAAAGGCGCAGCATGAGGCTGCGTTGATTGCAGTGCTTGCTCGATCGGCGTGGGTGAACGAAGGGCGCAGACCTGGTTGCGAATCGGAGTACTTTGCGGAAGTCGCGGCGCAGTTTCGTGCGACCCGAGCTCTCCTCGAACGGGAGTGCAAGGTCCGACTGTCCGCCGCTCCCCTTTTCCAATGATATCCGTCGTCCAGAGCAACGCTGGTGACGCGCAAACGGAGATCGTCCCACGGGAGGCACAGCAGAACCATTTACTGGTGGAGCGTCTGCGGCGGTCCGCCGTCTTTCGGGACTACCGGCGGGCGTTTGAGACCAGCATTGGCCTGCCTCTCGAGTTACACGCTCCGGGAACGTTCGGGTTGGTCCACCGGGGGTCTCGGCGGGAGAATCCCTTCTGTGCCCTTATGTCCGGGAGCAATAAATCCTGTTCCGGTTGCTTGGAGTTGCAGCGCCGCGTACGAGAGCATGCCGTGCTCCAAGCGGGAACCCTGACTTGCTTTGCCGGCCTGAGTGAGTCGGCCGTGCCGGTGCGCGTTGGCGATAAGGTGGTGGCGTATTTACATGTGGGCCAGGTGTTGCTGCACAAACCGTCCGAGGCGGAATTTGATCGGACCGTGCAGCAGTTGAGGGAATGGAATGCCAAAGTGGACCTCGCCCGAGCCCGTGACACCTATTTTTGCACGCGGGTGGTGGAGCGAAAGCATTACGATGCTCTGCTCCGAATGATCACGATTTTCGCCCAACAGCTTTCGATGGTGAGCAACCAGCTTGTGATGACGTCGGAGCAACCGGATTCCCCGGTAATCCTGAAAGCGAAACGTTATATCGCCGAACACGTGGATCAGGAACTCACGCTCGGCCAGGTTGCCCGGGCGGTGAACACGAGCACGTTCTACTTTTGCAAGTTGTTCCGGAGGGCTACGGGGCTGCACTTCCTCGATTATGTCGCGCGGGCGCGCGTGGAAAAGGTCAAAACGTCCCTCCTGAACTCACACACCCGGATCAGCGAAGCGGCCTACGGGGCCGGGTTCCAATCGCTCTCGCAGTTTAATCGGGTGTTCAAGCGGATCGTAGGCAAACAGCCGCGCGCGTGGCGGGAAAAGCTTCCGCAGTAGGCCGGCCGACTCGATTGCGGAGCAGGGCATTTCGGACACGGGGTCCGAAGCTGCTGGTCTGCGTTTTCAGCCGTAAGAACGTATATTCCCATTTTTCACATCATCGGGTACTGTTCGTAGAGCGGTTGGAGTTCCCGATATTGGGGCTGCAGAAAAGCGATGAGATTGATGAGTTGGTCGACCGTCATGATCTCATTCACCGACGGCATGGGCGACTCCTTCGAGGGAGGATCGGGCCGCGTAATCATTTTCTCCGAGATGCTTTGGGACGGGTGGATAATGGCCGTCACGAGCCGTCCATAGGTCCGTACTTGCGCCACTTCTCCCCCGAGGACGACGATTTTTTCCGGTGGCTGAGTCGGTGGAGGCAGATCTGCAATGCCATCGACGCGATGACACGTATAGCATTTCAAATCGATGAAAGCCTGCTTGCCCATCGCGGGATTGCCCGTGGGAAGCTGGAACCCACGCCCTGAAGTCGCGGCGGGTCGGCACCCGCTCAACGCCAGCGCTGCACAGCCGCCCATGAGTGCCCAAAGGCCAATCCGGGAAGCGGGACGGCGGTCGTTGGCCGGGTGGAGGGATCGTTCGTTTTTCATGGCTGATCCTTGGTCATTAAGGTTGATGGCGGACACGCGGGTTTAAGTCCGTCTGTCGTAAAGGCCCGGTAATCGCCAGGGGACGGCCTTTATGAGCTGAATATACGCTTTTGCCCCGGCCGCGTCTCCGCAATTATTGGCGTCCAGTGGGCAGCAATTGCAGCGCGACTGCCGGGAGCAGATTGCGAATCACCGCGGCCGAGGCGAACCGAGGGACGAAGACACTTTGCCTTTTCGCAAGCGGGCCAGCCCGATGGCGGCGCCGGCCACGCGGTTCGTCCCAGTCGAGAAATCGACCGCCGCGATGACAGTTTTCATCGGGCCGGAAACGGGAAATTATTTTAGAGAGGTATCGCCCTGGGGGGGGCGGAGTGGATGGACGCCGGCCTCTCCCGCGCCGGGTAAGACGAGTTTCACCCGCATTCGTGCAAGGCGTTGGAGGTTCTGCCATTCTTCACGAAGGGGCCACCAGTCATAGAGATAAATTTGAATGGGCCGCCACATGGCGACCCACCCGGCGATAATGAACCCCTCGCTGACGATCCCGGCCGCGGTGTTGTCTGCGAGGCGACCGGCCAGTCCGCTTGCGACCAGGCACACGGCGAGAAAGATCAGTCCGATCGAAAGGCTCACGTGTCCATGGCGCAATAGAAGGCGGAATTCCCGTTGTTTGATCTCAGCGCGCGCGGCGAAGTAATGTTGGACGGCACTCTCAACTTCGCCGGCACTTTTCGGCTCGGGCTCCGCCGACAAGTGAATTGTCAATTCGATGCGGGGATTGCGGGGCAGCTCGCGTGACCAGCTGACAATAAATTCCTCGGCATCGTGATCCAGATCGCGATCGAGGAAGGGCGATGGATCCATCGAGTTGAACAACTGCGAGAGGTCGCGCAGTTTTAAGTTGATGCGGGCGGGATGATGACTGGTGGTCACGAGGACAAAGGAGTACACTTATATATTCGAGAAGGTAAAGCGGCAGTTGAAAACGAGACGAGGTGAACTCGCGCTCGGCGGAGTTTCGGCATCCTTGGTGGGGCGCGCAAGGCTCGCGCCAAGCTTGCCGGTTCGGATATGATCAGGTCGCTGTCGGGAGAAAAAAATTAAACACCGTGAGGATTGCTATCATCTCTTCATAGCAAGGTTAAGCCGGACTCAGCGCAACGCGATGATTGCGGAGGTGGGTGCGAAACTTTTTTTATTATCGTGAATCCTCCGAAGTGATGGCGATACGCGGTGCCGGAACCGGGCGTGAGAAGAAAGGAAAGAGGCAACGTGTTGCTGTTGCTGCTGCTCGCGACGACAAAATTCTCCGGCCCTCACCCGCATTGCACCAAGCCCCATCGTCCCGGATCGACCAGTTTCATGTCGCATATGCGACATGAAACTGGTCGATCCGAAAACGATCCTGGTCGAGGCTTTTTTCCGGTATCCCGTCTCCTCAAGCCTGTGGAGGGCGAGGCGTGCGTTTCGCGTCTTGGCCTGAGTCAGTTGACCACCGCCTCCGACGCGTTCTGCGCGGCAGCGGTACGATCAGCGATTGCGCACGGATCGATTCGTAAATCGTAGAGCGGCTGAGTGCAGGCTGTTGGCTCAAGACGTCGGCGAGGTGGTGCCGCTCCCGTCTGATTGCGTATCCGGGAGTGAAAAGTGCAGCCCGTGCGCCGCGGCTCCTCTGCACGCTCGAATTACGCGCTGTGTGATCGGCCGGATTGCGGCTTCCTTGCTCGACCGAATTGTGTGCGGCTTTGTTTGTTCGACCAAAACGATGTCGCATATGCGACATCGTTTTGGTCGGTCGTGGTGGGCCACGAGGCGGCAAGATCACTGGATCGAACTTAACCGATCAGGATCACTCTTGATCAGACTGGAGTCGATCGCTCCAGGGAATGGTGTCTCCAGCAGGCTGTTGAAAACGGCCGCAGTTATTGGCCGCACTTACTTCAGTCGTCGGCCGCGAATTTGCCCCGACTTTTTTCCGTTAATCGGGACGGCTCAATTCCACGCAGCTCGCCGCGAGGATGGATGCCGCCCGCTGTTATTGGGGCGAAGCCCCTTTCTGTGATACCTCGGAGCTTGCCCCGGGGAGGGTTCATTTTAAAAAAACTATTCCAGGTATGCATTTCATGCCCCTATACCCGATTGTTTTTCCCCGCGGGAGATTCGCGTCCACGGTCGGCGCGGATTCCGAGTCGTTGAGTGACGAAATGACCGTAAGAGGCATCCATGAACGTCTGTTGCGCCGCTCCGATGGCGTTCTGATTTTTCATTCCGGGAGTCACGTGCATACCTAGCAGCCCGTCGGACTTAGGCTGCCCAAGGCGTCTATAGCAGCATATATGACTTCAGATTCGGATTGAATTGAGACTATCGCCTTACAGGCGGTGCTCTATTGAGACTGGGGCCTAAGTCCGACAGGCTCCT
>Ga0163144_10022991_pt1 | contig 12334 bp, 7 predicted proteins | sample OliLak19BULKMAT1_FD_123175 | JGI IMG/M metagenome (GOLD analysis project Ga0163144, IMG submission 123175) | Freshwater microbial mat bacterial communities from Lake Vanda, McMurdo Dry Valleys, Antarctica - Oligotrophic Lake LV.19.BULKMAT1 | ecosystem: Environmental > Aquatic > Freshwater > Lake... | reverse complement strand
GGCGCGGCTGGGGGTGTGAGGCAAGACATCACCCAGAATCACGGCATGCCGGTCGCGTTGGCGGCGGCCGGGCGGTGCCGGGACGGATTGGGGTTGGGAAAGAACCGGCCCGCGGCTCAAGCGGGGAGGATAGAGGGAGGCGGGCGATGCTTCAAGACGGATAGCCGAATCGAACCGGGAACGCGGCGAGCCGGGGATCTCGCTCACTTCGGGGATTGCTTGTCTTGGGACTCCGAAGGTTGTTGCGTGGGTGTGGCTTCCAAAGCATGAAAAATAGGATCCGATACCCAGAATCGGCCCCACTCCCGACCGGTTATTTCTTTCAGCATTCCGGCTTTCACCAACACGCCGATCGCCTTGCCGGCGGTCGGCGATGTGACCCCCAAGACCTGTGCGGCCTTGGCCACTGTGGTGTATGGATTGATGAAGAGTTCATCCAAGAGCATGAGCGCTTTGGGGTCTTTTCCGATCTTCAGACGGAACGCGGTTCGCAGCTCAATGATCGCGTGACTTTGAGCGATCGCGTCTCTGGCTGTATCTCGCACCGCGACGAGGAAATACTTGAACCAGCCTGACCAGTCTCCGTGGGTTCGGATTCGTTGGAGTTCCGCGTAATACTGGGCCCGGTGCCGCTCGATATACGAGGATAGATAGAGGAGAGGCGTGCTGAGCCTGCCTCTTTCCACGAGAAACAGGGTGATCAACAATCTGCCGATCCGCCCGTTCCCTTCCAGAAACGGATGGATCGCTTCAAAGTGTTCATGAATGAGGGCGCACTGAAGCAGATCTGGCATCATGTTCCGGCGGTTCATGAACCGCTCCCATTCCGCCAGACAATCTTTCATCTCGGGGTCGTGAGGTGGCGGAACATACGTTGCGTCGTTGAGCCCGCAACCGGGTGGGCCGATCCAATTCTGACTGCGGCGAAACTCACCGGGTGTCATCTCTTGCCCACGTACATCCTTCATCAGGACCGCGTGGAGGTTTCGTACCAACCGTCCGGATAACGGAAGAGTTCGGATTTGCTCGAGCCCAAAGTTGAGCGCGGCGACGTAGTTCCGCACCTCCATGACGTCGCTCCCAGGAGGAGTCCGTTTGGGCTCGATTTCGTCAAGCAAGAGGTCGGAAAGGTCGGCCTGCGTGCCCTCGATTTTGCTTGAGGCGACCGCTTCTCTTTTGATGTAGGGTGCAATGAAAAGATCCGGATTGGGCAGGTAGCGAGCAATTCCAGACAATTCCCCTAGGGCTGCGTCCGCATTGGAAAGCAGCAGGGCGAAATCGGCCGAGTACTTGATGGAGGGCGGGAGAGGCTTGGGCAGGAACGCCCAATATCCTTCGAGCGTCTTTCGTGGCAGTCCGGCCTCACTCGACTGAAAGTCCTGAGGTTTCATGCGTTAGGAGTGTATGAAAGGGATTTTCAAAGACAAAGGAGCTTTGTAAAGTTTGGGCGATTTTTTTAAAAGCCTCGGGGTCCATTGAAATTCTCTTTCAAAGGTCCTTCCACTCGGAAAACACTGGGCAAAGGCCGCAGGTTGCTTGACGGCAGGGATCATCGGGCGGGTTTGCCGAACCCAGATATCCGACGCGCTTGCCGGCGAATTTCTAGGGGCCGGAAACAAGGGCGGGCAAAGCGCGAGCAGATCAGGAACTAACACCCCCGCCGGGCGGCCCGGAACCCGATGGGGCACCGGCTGTTTCTGCGGGATTCGCGGCGGCGGGCAGCACGACCACCTCCACAGGCGTCGGCTCGCGTTCGAGCCCAGGCTGAAGCGCCATGTGAATCGGCCCGACCTTGACGGAGAGGCCGAGCCAGCCGCGAATCTTCCGAGGCGCGGCTATAGCCCGTGGCAACATTCCGCGACCCCGTTCGGGGCCGCAGAACTGGAGCGCGGGTGCTGCGAGGGCAATCGGCGTTCCCACCGCAGAAATCCGCCCGGCTTGGCAACTTTTTCAGGACTGCGCCGTACGAAGGCCGGTATTCTGTGCGACGATTGGTCGATGCCCATGCCGAACTCCCCCATCCCCTGCTCGCCGGCCCGCCGCTTGGCCGGGGCCGTGGCCTCGGGTGCATTGATTGCGTGCACCGCCGGGTGCGGGCGGCCCCCCGCCGAGGCCGCTCCCCTCGATCTGGTCGGTTCATGGGGCGAGGTCGGTTCGCGGCCCGGGCAGTTTTCGTACCCGCGGGCGATGGATTGTTCGGATGAGAGTTTGTGGATTGTCGACAAGCAGGCGCGGATTCAGCGCATCGACCCCGCCACCGGGCACGCCCTCGGCGAGTGGCAGATGCCCGAGTGGGAGATGGGGAAGCCGACGGGCCTGACGGTCTGGAACCCGGGGCCGGTGGAGGGGGACGAACTCATCTTCGTGCCGGATACACACTATTTCCGGGTGATGGTGTACCGGGCCTCAGACGCCAAGCCGGGGGTGCACTCGGTGCGGACGTCGGCGGGCACGGCCGAGCCGGGGAGTGAATCTGCGGGGGCCAAAAGCCCTGCTCCGGTGGCCTCATTCGGTGAATATGGGGAGGGGGACGGGCAGTTCATCTATCTGACGGATGTGGTGGCGTTGCCCGGGGCGGATGGGGCGATCTCGACGCTGTACGTGAGTGAGTATGGCGGGCACGACCGGATCAGCGTGTTTGATGTGACGGGCGATGTCGGCGCGGGAACAGGCGTTTTCACGTTCCGGAAGAGTTTTGGAACGTTCGGTTCGGGATCCGGGCCGAACGTTGAGTTCAACCGGCCGCAGGCGATTGAGGCCGACGTAAAGCGGGGTTGGCTGGTGGTGACGGACGCGTGCAACCATCGGGTGGGGGTTTTGACGCTGGAGGGGGAGTTGGTGCGGTGGATCGGGACTGCCGGGAGGGGCGGGGGTGAAGCGGGGGGTGGGGGGGGGCTTGGAGCGGGCGCGGGTGCCGCAGCGGAGTTCCTGTATCCTTATGGCTTGTCGCTGCTGCCCGATGGCACGGCCTTGGTGTGCGAGTTTGGGAACAACCGTGTGCAGCGGATTGATCTTGAGAGCGGTAAGAGTTTGGGGACGTACGGCGTGGCCGGGCGTGGGGCGGGTGAGCTTTCGACGCCTTGGGGTGTCACGGTGCTGGATGGAAAGGTGTACATCCTTGATTCCGGGAATAACCGGGTGCAGGTGATCAAGCGGCCGGGGGCCGGGTTGTTCGGGCTCGGGGAGAAGCGAGGGAGAGACGAGACGGCACGCCGCGAAGCCGAAACGGGGACGAGTGCGGAAGACGGGGAGTCGCGTGGTGTGGTTCACGCGGCCTGGAGTCATGGCTGATGCCGGTTGCGCTGCCCATTCCGGCGTTTGATGTTTCGGGATTAGCCGGTGGGTTGGCCGGGCTGCGGGTTCTGGATGTGTCACCGGTGGCGTCGCTGCTGGTGGGGCCGGTGCAGTTTGATGCTTCCATCTGGTTGTTTCTGATACCGCTCTTGGGCGTGGTGGCCTTGTTGATGGGCGCGCGGAGTTTGTCGGGGTTGGGCCCGGTGACGAAGTGGGTGGCGATGTCGGTGCGGCTGATCGTGATCGCGGTGCTGGCCGCGGCCTTGGCGGAGCCGCAGTGGCGGCGCGAGAGCAAGGACGTTTCGGTGACGGTGGTGGTGGATGCGAGCGAATCGGTGCCGCAGCGGATGCAGGACGACGTGACGACGTACCTGCGAGAATCCGTGGAGAACTCCAAGAAGGTGGAGGACCGGCTCGGCGTGGTGGCGGCCGCCAAGAACGCGTTCATTCAGAGCCTGCCGAGCAAGTTGAACACCGACCCTGATCGGCAGAACGTGGGCGCGATCGACGGGACGAATCTCGCGGCGGCGTTGCGGCTGGCGATCGCGGTGATGCCCAAGGACGCCGCGAACCGCATCGTGCTCGCGACCGACGGCAACGAGACGGTGGGGAACCTCTTGCAGGCGGCGGAGACGGCCAAAGCCTTGAAGGTTCCGGTGGACGTGCTGCCACTGAAGTACAAGTACACCAATGAGGTGATGGTGCAGCAACTGGTGGCTCCCGCCGCGGCCCGCGAGGGCGAGAACATCGCGTTGCGGGCGGTGCTGCGGGCGGTGACGGCGGCTCGCGGGCGGCTCGTGATCCTGATGAACGGGGAGATCGTGACCAGCGAGGTTGTGGACCTCCGCCCGGGCCTGAACGTGCTGAGCCAGACGGTGACGGCGCAGAAGAGCGGGCCGCAGAAGTTCGAGGCCGTATTTGAGCCGATGACCGAGGGCGGGCGCGTCGTGGGGGACGAGATCGAAGAGAACAACAAGGGCCAGTCGGTCACGTTTGTCTCGGGCGAAGGCCGCTTATTGGTGCTGACCGAGACCGAGCAGGAAGCCGCGGCCCTTGTGAAGGTGATGACGGAGGCGAAGATTCGGGCCGAGGTGCGGCCCAGCGCAGATGCGCCGCAGACACTGACGGACTGGAACGCGTTCGATGCGGTCGTCCTCATCAATCAGGCGTCGTACGGCTTCTCGCAGAAACAGCAGGAAGAGCTGCGGCAGTATGTCCACGACACCGGCGGCGGACTGGTGATGATCGGCGGCCCAGACAGTTTTGGGGCGGGCGGTTGGATAGGGTCGCCGCTGGAGGATGCGTTGCCGGTCAAGTTGGACCCGCCGCAGAAACGGCAGATGCCGCGGGGCGCGTTGGCCTTGGTGATGCACTCGGTGGAGATGCCGGAAGGGGTGTTTTTCGGCAGGAAGGTGTGCGAGCAGGCGGTGAATGCGCTCTCGAGGCTCGACCTCGCGGGGATCATCGAGTACGGTTGGAACGGCGGGACCGAGTGGGTGCATCCGCTGGCGCCGGTGGGCGACGGATCGGCAATCAAGCGGTCGATTCAGAAGTTGATGTTCGGCGACATGCCGGATTTCTCGCCCTCGCTGGAGATGGCGCTGACGGGGCTGACGGCGGCCGCGGCCGGCCAACGGCACGTCATCATGATCTCCGACGGCGACCCCTCGCCGCCTTCGTCCACACTGCTGGACAAGTACTTGGCGCAGCGGATCACGATCTCGACGGTGGGGGTGTTTCCGCACGGCGGCGGAGATACGAGCCGGATGCAGTGGATCTCAAAGTACACCGGCGGGCGGCACTATCACATCGACACGCAGAAGGCCTTGGCGACCCTGCCGCAGATTTTCATCAAGGAGGCCCAGACGGTGCGTCGCAGCCTCATCTGGGAAGGGCCGCCGTTCCAGCCTTCGGTGGTCGGGCTGACGGAGACCATGCGGGGCATGGGGAGCGTCCCCCCGATCAGCGGGTATGTAGTGACGGCCGAGCGGGAGGGGTTGTCGCTGATCACGCTCAAGGGCAAGGAAGGCGACCCAATTCTGGCGCAGTGGCAGTATGGCCTGGGCAAGGTGGTGGCCTACACGAGCGACGCGACCACCCGCTGGAATGCCTCGTGGGTGGAGTGGAGCAACTTCCGGGCCTTCTGGGAGCAGCACCTCCGCTGGGCGATGCGACCGGGCGGTTCGGCGAACGTGAAGGTGATCACCGAGAACAAGGGCGACCATACGGTGATCACCGTGGAGGCTCTCGACAAGGCGGGCGAACGCCTGAATTTTGCCCAGTTCAAGGGGCGGTTGGCGGGGCCTGACGGAGCGGGAATCGACGTGAATCTGAGCCAGGCGGGCCCGGGCCGGTACCAGGCGACGGTGCCGACGGCCGACGCCGGCTCGTATGTATTGAGCCTGCGGTACGCCGCCCCGGACACCACGCAGGAAGACGGCGTGATGGAGGGAAGCGTGCAGGCGGCGGTGAACCGACCCTTCGCGGACGAGTACCGCACGCTGGAGGACAACACGCCGCTCCTCACGCAGGTGGCGCAGATGACCGGCGGGCGAGTGCTCGAGGGTGATTCGAGGAAGGACGATCTGTGGAGCCGGGAAGGGCTCACCATGCCGGTATCGCGCCGAGCCATCTGGCTGTTTGTGGCGCTCGCCGGCCTGACGCTCTTTCTGGTGGATGTGGGCGTGCGGCGCGTGCGGATCGATATCCCGGCGATGGCCCGCTGGGTGGGCGCGTTGTTCGGGCGTTCGGCGGTCAAGACCGGGACGCCGCTCGGGAACCTGAGAGCGGCCCGCGAGCAGGCCCAGAAGAAAATGTCCGAGCGGATGGCGGGGGCCAGCCTGACGCCGGAGCAACTGGCGCAAGAAGCGAGATCGGCGGCCCAGCGGGCGACCCAGGAAGCGGGGAAGGGCCGCGAGACGGCGAAGGCGAAGTTCGAGGCCTCGCCGGAACAATTGAAACGGAGCAAGACCGAGATCGCGATGGGCGGGGCGGACGTCAAGCCCGAAGCCATCAAGGCGAAACCCAGACCGGTGGACGGTGGTACGAATCAACAACCGGGCGAGGGGATGAGCCGGTTGATGCAGGCGAAGAAGAAGGCGCGGGAGGAGATGGGCGATGGAAACAGCAAATAGCAAGTATCAGATTGCAAATGAAGACCGGTAGCACGTAGGGCGAACGCGAACGAGAAGCACAGGCGAAGGGATTGAACTATGGCGACGGCATCGATCGAAACTCCTGCGGAAGTGAAGGCCCAGTGCGAGCAGTTCCGCACGACGTTTCAGCGTCTGAAAGCCGAGATCGGCAAGGTGATCGTGGGGCACGGCGAGGTCGTGGAGGCGGTCCTGATGTCGCTCTTTGCCGGGGGCAACGTGCTGCTGGAGGGCGTGCCCGGCCTGGGCAAGACGCTCCTCGTGCGGAGCCTTGCGCAGACGCTGAGCCTGCCGTTCTCACGCATCCAATTCACGCCCGACCTGATGCCCGCGGACGTTATCGGCACGAACATCGTGATGGAGGACCCGGACACGGGCCGGCGCAAGTTCGAGTTCCAGCGCGGTCCGATCTTTGCGCAGGTGGTGCTGGCGGACGAGATCAACCGGGCCACCCCCAAGACGCAGTCGGCGCTGCTCGAGGCGATGCAGGAACGCAGCGTCACGGTCGCGGGCGTCTCCTACAAACTCGACAAGCCGTTCATCGTGCTGGCCACGCAGAACCCGATCGAACAGGAAGGCACCTACCCCCTTCCCGAGGCCCAACTCGACCGGTTTATCTTCAAGGTGGTCGTCGGCTACAGCAAACTGGACGACCTGATGACGATCCTGGACCGCACCACCAGCATCGCGGACATGCAGTGCGAGAAGATCCTGGATGGTTCGGAAATTCTGGAGATGCAGAAGCTCGTCCGCGGCGTCATCGTGGCCCCGCATGTCAAGGAGTATGTGGCGCGGCTGGTGATGGCGACTCACCCCGAGGGGGAGTATGCCGCGGGCGGTGTGAATGGGGTGACCAATAAGTACATCCGCTGCGGGGCCAGCCCGCGCGGGGCCCAGGCGTTGATGCTGGGCGGCAAGGTGAAGGCCCTCATCGATGGCCGCTTCCACGTGAGTTTCGCGGACCTCAAGGCCATCGCGCCCATGTGCTTGCGGCACCGCACGCTACTGAACTTTGAGGCCGAGGCCGACCGCATGGACCAGGACGAGATCGTGGGCAAGGTGATGGAACTGACCCCGACGGAGCCGCTGGCGATGGCGCGATAGCGGCAAGAAGTGGTTGAGTTTTATGATCGAGACTGTCCATTTTCAGGTCCGCGTTGGCAGGGCGTCCATCGTCGCTGTCCTGTACGCCCGGGTGTTCATCGTGACGGTGCTGGTCGCGGCTCTCGCCCCGTTGGTCGGCTGCGCCAGCCGCGGCCCCACGCTGCACGCGAATCTTTCGACGCCGGAAATGCACGAGCGGATGGCGGCGCACTTTGAACCCGGGATGACGCGGGGTCAGGTCGAGGCCGAACTGGACGTTCTGAAGCAGCGTGCGGACCGGCGAATCTGGCGGGATGAGCCCCCGGCGATGCTGGCGCGGGTGTACGAGCCGGGTGGGTTCTGGGTGACTGAAACGCACGACTACGTGGAGCTGTACGACTTGGTGTTCAACTTTGATGGCTCGCTGACGCTGGTGGATTGGACGGCGACACCGTTCACGTTGCGGTATGACTATGGGAGGCCGTACCAGTGGGAGGGCGGTCCGCCGCGGGGCTTCCCGCTGGAGCCGTTGCCGCCCAAGGAGTGGCGGTAAGCGAACAAATAGAAGGAAAAGTGCGCACGGGCGGGACGCCCGTGCCACCCAAGACAAACACCCATGCTCCGTACCGCCAACCAACACCGCGCCAAAGGCCTCGAGGACCTCCTCGCCGCCGATCTCATCGCCAAGCTCGCGCCGCTTGATATCGCTTCCAAGAAGGTCTTCTTTGGCAAGGCCAAGGGTGAGCGCCGCTCCAAGAAGCGGGGCGAATCCGTCGAGTTCGCCGATCACCGCCCGTACGTCACGGGCGACGATACCCGCCACATCGATTGGAACATCTTCGGCCGCCTTGACAAGTTGTTCTTGAAACTGTTTCTGGAAGAGGAGGATCTTTCCCTCCACGTCGTGATCGATTGCAGCGAATCATCGGATTGCGGCGAGCCCAGCAAGTTCCAATTCATGCAGCGGGCGGCGATGGCCATTTCCTACGTCGGGCTCGTGAACCTCAACCGCGTGGCCGCCACGAGTATGGGCGGCTACATCGAGACGCCGGCGACGGGCGAAGAACCGGGCGAGGGCGGCGTGATGGCGGCCGGTCTTGGCCAGGCCGTCTCGTCGAGCATCCGTGACCTGCGCGGGCGTCGCCGTGTCCACGACCTCTCGCGCTGGCTGTGCAACCTGCGGCCCGCGGGGAGTTTTTCGTTCCGCGAAGCGGCCGAGCGCATCGCGATGTCACGCCGCGGCAAGGGCGTCATGCTGGTCTTCTCGGACTTTTTCTTCAAGGACGGCTTTGAGACCGGGCTCAAACTCCTTGTCGGCCGCGGCTACGACGTCTACTGCATCCAGGTGCTCAGCCCGCAGGAAGTGGACCCGCCGCTCACGGGCGACCTTCGCCTCAAAGACGTTGAAGATGGTGACTTTGCCGAGGTCACGATCTCTGCGCCGCTTTTGAAACGGTACAAGGCCAACCTCGCGGCCTACTGCGATTCCCTGCGAGAGTTTTGCTCGCGGCGCGACATGAACCTGCTCACCGTCAAGAGCGATACTCCCATCGACACGCTGATGCTGGACTACTTGCGGAAGCGGGGAGTGGTGAAGTGAGAACAATGGCAGATTGGAAATTGCAAAGGGCACATCGGACCCAGAAACCGTGCGGCAACTCCGGCGTGCTCTTTGGGTCTTCTGATGTGCCATGTGCCATTTGCCATTTGCCATTTGGAGCGCAGCGATGACCTTCCTCACACCCGGCCTCGCCGGCATCGCCGCGGCGATCGCCGTGCCGAGTTTGATTATTCTGTATTTCTTGAAACTGCGGCGGCGCGACCTCGAGATCTCCACCACGCTCCTTTGGAAGAAGGCCATCCAAGACCTTCAGGCCAACGCCCCCTTCCAGAAGCTCCGCCGCAACATTCTCCTCATCCTTCAGTTAATTATCCTGGCCGGCGTCCTGCTGGCCCTGGGGCAGCCGCAGATCAAGAGCCAGATGTTGATCGGGCAGAAGCAGATTATTCTGATCGACCGTTCGGCCAGCATGTCGTCGACTGACGAAGACGATGGCAAGGGCGGCACGCAGAGCAGGCTGGACGCGGCGAAACGGGCCGCCGTGGCGCTCGTCGATTCGTTGCGCGAGGGCTCTCTCATGGGCCGGGGCGATGCCGACGAGGCCATGGTCATCGTCTTCGACGTTACCGCCGAGGTTCGGCAGCAATTCACCGGAGACAAGGCCGCGCTCCGCCGCGCGATCGAGGGGATCGAGCCGTCCGACAGCCCGACGCGGATCGAGGAGGCGATGCGGCTTGCGCTCGCCCACCAGCCCCGCCGGTTGGTTGAGGGGAAGGCGGTTGAAGGCTTGGCGGGCGGGGCACCGGTGACGTTCAACATTTATTCCGACGGCCGATTGCCCGATGCCAACTCGGCCAAGCCGGGGCCCGAAAATAAGGTGGTCTATCACCGGGTTGGCCGTATCGACGCCGCGAACGTCGGCATTGTGTCGTTGCGGGCGGATCGGTCGTTCGATAATCCGGCGAAACTGTCGATCCATGTGGGCCTGACGAACAATGAAACGTCGCCACGGGCGGTCGATGTGGAACTCGTGGTCGATAGCCAAGTGGCCGGCATCAAGCCCACGACGGTCAACGCGGCGACGCGGGACGACGGCGGGGTGACGCCGGTGGCTGCGCCGGTGCCCGCGTCTGGCCCGGGCGGATCGACGGGGGCGACCGTCGCGGCGACGGCGAATCGCGAGGTTAGAACAACACCCGGTATCGGCGGCGTGGTCTTTCAACTCGAGCGGGCCGAGGGCGCGGTCGTGCAGGTGCGGCTGCGGGGCAGCGGCACCGGGCAACCGTTGGAGGGCGACGTCCTCGGGCTCGATGATCGCGCGTGGGTGGTGGTTCCGCCGGCCAAGCGGATGGCGATCGCGGTGGTTTCGGACAAGGCGGATCGGTTCGTGTTGACGTCGATCCTGGAGGGCTTGCCTCTGTCAAGGCTCACCGAATTGACCACCAGCCAGTACGACGACCTGGCGCGCCAGGAAAAACTGGCGGAATACGACGTTGTGATCCTCGACGGATATGTCCCCAAGTCGGTGCCCGGAGCCACGGGCGAGGCGGGCCTGCCGCCGGGCCGGTTCTTGCTTCTTGACAGCGTGCCGACCGTCGGGACCGGGCTGACGGAAGTGGGCGCGGGTGGGCCCGCGGGGATCATCGACTGGGCCCGCGACCACCCGACCCTTCGGGCCGTGACGCTCGACACGCTTACCTTGGGCGAATCCCGCAAGATCGAGATCGCGCCCGGCTCGCCGGTTTCGGTGATCGCCTCAGCCGACATCGGGCCGGCGATCCTCGAACTCTCCAAGGCCGACACGCGGGCCCTGATCGTGACCTTCGACATCGGACAATCGACCTGGCCGTGGGATGCGGGGATCGTGGTCTTCTTTGGCGCAGCGGTGAAGTACTTGGGCGAGGATGGCGGCGAGGGCGGGAGCCTGCGGCAGGTTCAACCCGGAGCCGTGCTTTCGGATCGATTGCCCTCGGACGCGACGGAAGTTGAACTGAAAGGCCCGGCGAATCTTTCCCAGAGACTGGTGCCCGCCGCCGACGGGCGGATCGTCTTCGGGCCGATTCAGAAAACCGGCGTGTACACCGTGACGTGGCGGGGGTCGCCGGGTCCGATGGACCTCAAAGACGGCGAGAACGCGGTCCGGGTGTATTCGGCGAATCTGGCGGACGGGGATGAATCCAACGCCGCGGCGACGGACTCGATTCCCCTGGCGTCGGACGTGGTGCAGGCGGCCGGTGAATCATCGGCGAACGCGGATAAGCGGTTGTGGCCTTGGTTCATCCTGGCGGCACTCGCGGTGATGATGCTGGAGTGGTTTGTGTATAACCGCAAGGTGCATGTGTGAAAACGGTGGCGCGTTGCCGGCTCCCTGGAGCGGGAAGGTCGTTCTTAAAGTGCGCCCGTTGCGCGGTCGTGTGTTTTCTTATGGCGGGGTGCTGCGTGACCACGACACGGGCCCAGCCAGCAGAGAGCGACGCTCCCATCGGTGGAAACGTGGTGGGAGAGGAACTGCGCGCGAAGGCTCCCGACGCCGCCGTGACCAATGACAACCGGCCGAACATCGACCTGATCGAATGGGGTTGGGGGCGGTTTGAGGAGGGCGTTCCGGCCGAGACATTCGTGCCGCTGACCGTGTGGCTTTCGAGCGGGGAAGAGGCCTGGAGCGGGACGCTTCGGCTGACGTACAGCCAGGACCGGACGCAGCAGACCGTGATCGCCGTGCCCGTCAGCACCACACCGGGGCGTTCGACGCCGGTCGAATTGACGGCGGTCTTCCCAGCCAGTTGCGAGGGGGCGGTCGCGGAACTGGTGGATACCAGGCGGCGGGATCGTCGGACGTTCTCCACGTTCCCGTCATCGCTGGAGTTGCCGTTCCCGATGGCGTCGTCATCGTCCAACCGGATCCTGGTGGTCGGCGAATCCAATGCGCGAACCCTGTGGGAACGCCTGACGGTCGATGAACTTGAGGGCAACGAGGAGGCGGTGCGGGCGGGGCAGAGCCCGCCCGCATACAACGCGGCCTGGCGACATGGCACACCCGCCGACGCTCGCGAGGCGTATGTGAAGCAGGCGGTCGCGACCAACGTCCGACCGGAACGCCTGCCGTACGCGTGGGCGGCGTACGAGGGCGTGGCGCTCGTGATATTGGGCCAGGACGCGTGGGGACGAATGGACCCGCGAGGCCGCTCGGCCCTCCAGACGTGGGTGTGGAGCGGGGGGCGGCTGCTGCTTGAGGCCGACGGCG
>Ga0163144_10022990_pt1 | contig 12334 bp, 9 predicted proteins | sample OliLak19BULKMAT1_FD_123175 | JGI IMG/M metagenome (GOLD analysis project Ga0163144, IMG submission 123175) | Freshwater microbial mat bacterial communities from Lake Vanda, McMurdo Dry Valleys, Antarctica - Oligotrophic Lake LV.19.BULKMAT1 | ecosystem: Environmental > Aquatic > Freshwater > Lake... | reverse complement strand
TTTAAGAATGAATCGGTTGACATCAACGTGCTGGCGAATGACTCCGATTCGGACGGAAGTTTGAATACCAGCAGTGTCGAGATTGTGCTTGTTCCATCGCCAAGTGGCACAGCCACAGTGCTGGCAAATGGTTCAATCCGCTTTACACCTGCCACCAACTTTGTAGGTTTGGCGACGCTGTCTTATGTTGTTAAGGATAACATTGGAACGGTCTCCAACGTGGCCAAGGTTGATATCCGCGTACAACGCAGCAAGTGGCAGAACCCACGTCTGGCACTCGATGTGAATGCGGATACGTTCATCTCGCCAATTGACGCTCTGTTGATCATCAACAAGCTCAACGACCCGACGTTCGAACGTAACCTGCCACTTTCCAACTTCGTCGCACCGCCTTTCTTGGATACAAGCGGCGATGAGCGGGTCTCCCCTCTGGATGCTTTGCTGGTTATCAACTACCTCAATGCAACTCGTGGACAGGCTGGTCAAGGCGAGGGCGAGGGCGAAGCAAACCTGTCGGCTACGACGTATGCGATGATGGTGACTCCGCAGCAGATGATCTCCACCATTGGTACACAAGTAGCTCAGGAAGTCCAAGCCGCGCTGGCTGAAACGCTCAGCGGCATCGCCGCAGAATCTGCCGCCGGCAAGCAATCCACCGGCAATGCGAATTCCTCGCTGCTGGGCTGGACCGGCATCGAAGACGATGAAGATGCGATTGAAGGGCTGTTCTGTTCGAGCGACGAGGACCATGATTCGCTTGTCAGTGCCTTTGATGACTACTTCGAGAGCATCGGGCCCTACATGCCTGAATAGGCTTCGCTAAGGACCAACTAACTTTGGTGCAGAAAGCCTTCAGAATAATTCCTGGAGGCTTTTTGCTTTTAATTGCTGTCAATCGCTCACGGGCTTGTTTAAAATCTAGCCCGACTGAGGAGGGACGCTTACTGTAGTAGCGACCACTTTTCAGAACTTAGTGATGGGGAGCATTATTCGATGGTTCAACCAACTGCTGTGCAAGAGCGACGAGAACGGTACGTGGAAGTGCTGCGAGCAATTAGTGAGTTGGATGAATTCACTGCGAAAGAAGTGCAAGCGAAATGTATTGAAGCAAAAGCGGCTTTTATCACGCGGCTACTCAAGCAGTTGCAGCGTGAAGGATTGCTTCAAACTCGTGTCGGATTGAAGGCAGATTCGTACATATGGACTTCGATGAAAGCGTCATTCGCGGACGACGAATGGATCGCGAGGCAAATTGACGGTGATCAAGTCACGCAAAGTCCGCTGGAAGATCGCCCGCGAGAGAGATTGCTGAACTTGGGTGCAGAGAGTCTGCGAACTAGCGAACTACTGGCGATTCTGATCCGGTCAGGGCGAAAAGGGGAATCGGCAGTGCAAGCTGGTCAACGTGTTGCAAACCGATTCAGCGAGCGACTCGACACGCTGCGAACTTTGTCGCCAATTGAATTGAAGAAGGTGAGCCCTGCGGTTTCGGAAGTTGCTTTTTGTCAGATCATGGCAGGAATTGAGCTTGGGCGGCGGGTTGCGGAGTCGCTTCATAGGCATGGAGTTCGAACCGAAAAAATCAATAGCACTCAAGCTGCGGTAGAATACTGTGCCCGTCACTTTTCTCGATTAGTTGATGACGGCTGTCAAGAAGAGTTTCACATCGTGACGCTCGACACTAAGTTACAGCCCATTGCCAAACATCAAATCACGGTCGGAACGCTTGACGCAAGCCTGGTGCATCCTCGCGAGGTTTTTCGAGTAGCGATCCGCGATGCGGCTTCGTCCATTTTATTGGTGCACAATCACCCGTCGGGCGATCCCACCCCCAGCATGGAAGATCGGATGGTTACCGATCGGCTCAAGCGCGCTGGCGAACTAATTGGAATACCCGTCATCGACCACGTAGTGGTCGCGGCTCGCGGCTGCGTCAGTTTAGCGGAGGCTTAAATCTCGCGTTAGCGCGATCTGGAAAGATCCGCAAGAGGGGCATTCGAAATAATTTCCGAATCGGCAGAAAATGACCAGTCCGCAAGGTTGACTTGAAATATCGCCACAAATATACTGCGAGCTAGTAGTACAAACCTCCCATTTTGACTTACAAGCTGTAACGGCACATCCTTGACGAGGGTTATGATGATTCGAACTCGATTTGCGCTTCTCCTCCTCGGCCTTTGTGGGTCTGTTCCGCTTGCGTCAGCGCAGGAATCTATCGGCGATCTAACCAAGGGCGTTTTGGCACCTGCCCCAGTCCCTGCTTTCATTGATTCGCTGTACGTCAATCAGTGGATAGCATTGAACGCGAACGGCGGTATTTCCGGAAAGCTCGTTGGCCTCGATACCAGCGGCACTGCAGCACCGCGTCCTGCGGTTGAAGTTGTGTTAGTTCAGAACGGCAATGCTGTTGCTAGCACGATGACAGACTCTTCTGGAGCCTTCGTTCTGCAAGGCTTAGTTCCAGGCACATTTACCTTTGTTGCCAAGAGTGATTTCACTTTCGCAACTTTCGGTTTGAATGTACTGCCAACTGCCAGCGGATCGCCAAGTTCGCTTAACGTTTGTGCGTCGACCATTCCTTACGGCCAAGCGTTTCAAATTATCAGTGAGAGTTGGGTTCCTGGAAACAATACAGTTGTGAGTTCGACGTTCGAACGCGATCCGCTTGGATCGAATCGCGGAATGGTTACGACAACCAAAGTGAATCTTCAAAACGGTGACCTCGTCGGCAAAGTGTCGCGCGCCGGTCTGCCTCTGAATGAGCAAGATCTTTCGGGTAATGTCGCCCACGTTTTGCAAGGTGGCCGCAAAGTCGCTGACGCGCCTGTGAGCCGCAACGGTTCATACCGAATCAAGAACTTGCCCGCAGGTGTTTATGATCTGATCATCGTTGGCAAGAATGGAACTGCCGCAGTTGGATTTGAAGCTGTCGAGTCGAAAGCAGTAACGAGCACGACGTCGCTTAGTCAAGTGCGTTTCGTTGCGTTGCAAGAAACAGTGGATTCGCTGAACATCGAATTGGCTAACCCAACCGACCTGCCAAACATCGAAGAAGTTGCTCCACAACCAATCGATGAATTCGTAGGGCCACCGATGGATATGGGTGCTCCCATGGGTGGTGGATTTGGTGGCGGCGGCGGTGGTTTAGGTGGTGGTGGTGCAGGTGGTGGTGGCGGACTAGGTGGTGGTATCGGCGGTTTGCTTGGCATCGCCGGCTTGGCCGTTGGCGTTGCAGCCCTATCTAGCGATGACGATTTTGACCCTGGTCAAGCTACGATAATCGTCCCTTAGTTCTGAACTGAAAACTAAAGAATCTTCGAGCCACTGTTTCATCACAGTGGCTCGTTTTATTGACAGGCAGAGCATTCGCCTACGATCGAATTGCAGTTACAATTGTGGGCTCCACAGCAATAATTGCCGATAGTTGCTGTGGAGACTTTCATCACTTTCTGCTCGGATGATAAACGTGGCCAAAGAGAATTTTTCCCGGTATCAGCAAAACGTTATTAAACGATTCTACGACAATCGCGATGCAATCGCTTTTCAGCGGGCGCAGGAATTGGTAACCGAGCTGTACCTGACAGAAGGTAAGAAACGTGAGAAAGTTTGGGATGCGTTAGCCAAGAACCTAGAGAAGATTGGCGTGCCTGTTGACCAGATCGCTCACTTGAGAACGCAAGACAAACCGGAGCTGGTTGCAAACCTGATTTCCGAGAAAGCCTAGCAGTTTGTAAAAGCTGATCTGGCGGCAGTCTACTAGCCGTTTTCAAACCGTTTGCTGGACTTGCTGTGTTACAAATCGCCCAAAGCACTTAGATGGTACGGTTGACGGACTTGACGAAGACGGGGCAACTTCTAGACTGATTGCTCGCGAAAAGGGGTCATCTTGCGGAAGCGGATGACCGATAGCTTTACGACACTGCCCAGGTGGCGAAATTGGCAGACGCGCAACGTTGAGGTCGTTGTGGGGGCAACCCCTTGCTGGTTCAACTCCAGTCCTGGGCACTTTATTCTTCGATAGCTTCATCTGAGCAGCGCGGCCGATCGTGCTCGGCTCGATTCCCTTGTCTTGCGTCTACGGGCTTGCGTCTACTGGCTTGCGTCTACTGGCTTGCGTCTACTGGGCGGTTGGTTCTACTGCCATGCATCCAGCCCAATTACCGACCGAACATCTTCTGGCGGCATGTAGCGTCAAGATGCTGCGGCGTGGCGGTCCCGGAGGTCAACATCGCAACAAAGTGGAAACCGCAGTTGTGATTGAGCATCTCCCTTCTGGCATTCGAGCAGAAGCGAACGAGCGACGAAGTCAGTCCGATAATCGCCGGATGGCAATCCAGCGATTGCGGTTGCTTCTGGCGATTGAATTTAGAACGTCGCTGGAAAGTGACGCGAGCGGAAAAGCCGTACTAGGCCAGCCCAGCGAGTTGTGGGTGAGTCGGTCAAAAAATGGCCGAATTCATGTTTCCGCCGAGCATGACGATTTCCCAGCGATGCTGTCTGAGTTGCTCGACGCACTATGGGCGTTGCGGTTCGAGATGGCTGCTGCGGCCGAGCATTTCGGTGTTTCAAGTTCACAGTTGATCAACTTGATCCGTTCATCGCCGGCTGCGTTGCCGGCGATCAACGCAGCGCGAGCTGAGTTGGGATTGCATCGACTGCGATAGTAACCGAGACGGAAATGAGCAAGCCGCTGCTAACTTAACAGCGGCCTGCATAGTTCATCGCGTTTACGCTCGGTTGTCAGATCAAATGCTTAACCAATTAGAAATTGTAGGACTTGTTGCTCGAGTCGAAGTCGGTATTTGTCATGCTTGGATTGATCTTGATATCGCGGTAAGTGTACTCTTCCAGCAATTGCTTTTCGCCACCTTCCTGCGCTGGCCATTCGTAAGCGGCGTAGCGAACTGGGATGTTCAGTTCATCGTCGATGAAAATCTCAGCTACGTGAAAATCAAAGTAAGGACGAGCTACCGGATGCGTCACGACCAGGACCGTGCAAGCTCGACCTCCGACTGCAGCGCCGGTATGAAAATCGACTTTGCACTCCCCTTGCTTGCGGTCGCGTTCCCCTTTTTCAATCAACTTCACAACCAGATTCTCAAAACCGAAATCGGTGATCGGATAGCGTTGGCCTTGCATGGCAATCATGCCATGTGGGTCAAGATTCATCGTTGGCAGAAACCGACCTTTCATGCCGCCTTCATGCGCGACGATGTTGCCACCGTTTGCGCCCTCAACAAACAGCACTTCACGTCCCTTGGTGGTGGCTGGCTTGAGGAAGGTCATATAGACGCTGAAGGGCACCTTGACGATGCCGTTTTCAACTTTGCGATTGCGGACTTTGGTGAACATGAACTCATGCTCGCCCAGAGTTCCGTTGACACGTTCGCGTTTGATGACGATGGCAGAGTAATCGGCGATAGTACTGCGAATGTGATCGAGACTCTTGCGAGCAATGACGAGAGCTGGATCGAGCGGATGTGCGTTCGCATCTGGAGCAGTCGGTTGGCTATCGTTTTTTGAAATACGATAAACCGGCTCGCTTTTAGTCTGAGGCTGCTGCGCCCACACAGCAGAGGTGACCAAGGCAGAGCCAATAAATGCAGAGTTGGTTAGAAAATTTCGACGATCAACACGTCTCATCGGCTCGCCCTTCCTTGGGATACATAACGAGTGAGTTTAGTTCGCGCGGCTACGGATAGCGCCTGGCGATTCATTCGCTCGGGCTCTCCAGTGCTATTTATCGAACGCTCGCAAGTGCGAAACGAGTTCAATGCAAATGCAACTCGCTACGCTCATAGCCGTCGAAGTCACGCGGACTGGAAAGAGCCTAACAACCCTTACAGTCGGTCACCAGTGAAGGCTAACTACACCCAGACTCTAAGATCAACAATACCAGTTGGAACAAAACCTAGCGATGGCAATTACGGCTACCTTCAAATCCTTCCCGCCGACTGCCAAACAGGTCTAAACGGACTGATCCAACTCAAGTTGTTTAGCTAGCTCTTCAAACTCCGCTTTTCGTTGGTCGCTGACTTTCGGATACTCGAGGCCCGTCGCTTCGACGCGCGAGCAAATAATGTCCGCCACTGCGGCTCGGGCGTACCACTTGTTGTCGGCTGGGATGACGTACCAAGGCGCGACCTTGGTACTCGTGGCCGATAGCATCTCTTCATAGGCCTTTTTGTATTCCGGCCAGAGCTTGCGTTCTTCCAGATCGCCTGCATTAAATTTCCAGTTCTTGTCGGGCTGTTGCAAGCGTTCCAGCAGCCGTCGTTTTTGTTCGTCAGGCGAAACATGCAGGAAGAACTTAATGACTTGAGTCCCGTTGCTGGTGAGGGTCCGCTCGAGTGAATTGATTTCTTTATAGCGGCTGGTCCAGAGTTTATCGAGCGCTTTGGGCTTCAGTGACTTCAGGTCCGGTAAACGCTGAGGAAGAAGGAAATCGGGATGAACGCGTACAACTAAAACTTCTTCGTAATAGGATCGATTGAAGAGACTGATGCCGCCGCGTTCGGGCAAGTAGTGCATGGGACGCCACAAGAAATGATATTGTAGTTCGTTTGTGTTGGGGGCTTTGAATGCGTAGGCTCGACAACCGAGCGGATTTACTCCATGCATAACGTGGCGAACAATGCCGTCCTTGCCGCTCGCGTCCATGCCTTGCAAGATGATTAGCAACGAGTGGCGATCGTCTGCGTAGAGTTTATCTTGAGCTTGTTGGAGATCGCTGACATCGACCGCCAGCGATTCTTCTGCAAGTTCGCGATTCTCGAGTTCTTTGCCGGCTTTGGTCGAGCTCTTTGCCAGATTGATTTTTTGTTCTGGCTCGACAGCGAATTTCTTTACGTCGAAGCGGTGTTTCTTGCCCATGGCTTGTATTTCTCTTGAATTGGCTCGGGATGTACTCGCTCTAGTTTAATTTGTTATTAAGCGGAGCGGGGGCGGCCTGATGAAAATGAACTGCCACCTGAGCCTGAAGCACTAGCCCGGATATTGCACGCGAACCTTAACGATCAGCCGATGGGCGTTAGCCCCGGTTTATGGAAGCTACGCGAACTGTGGGCTAACGCCCAACGACTAATGCAATATCCGGGCTAGCCGATTCCCTTAAGCCTGGTTTTACGGCGATACTTGCCTTCCCGGCAACGCCTCAGGCTCAATTTTTATCAGGCCAGAGCTAAGGCCTGTGCTCACATTGGACGCAAGTGAGGCTTTACCCGCGAAATCCCGCCGAAAAGCGATCCTGGCTGACAGTGGGCTCGTCCTGTTCGTACACGCTCGATGGCTTTAGAATCATCATGCCGACTCCCCTTGTTCAATTGCAGGAACTCTTCACTGACCGCCATGACCGCTCGCAAAATACTTGTCACCGCAGCTTTGCCGTATGCTAACGGACCGATCCATATTGGACATTTGGTCGAGTACATCCAGACCGATATCTGGGTTCGATTCCAAAAGCTGTTCGGAAATCGTTGCATCTTCATCTGTGCCGACGACACGCACGGAACCGCAATCATGTTGCGCGCTCGCAAAGAAGGACGGAGCGAAGTTGAAGTGATTGCGGAGATGCAAAAAAGTCACGAGCGCGACTTTGCGGGCTTCGATATCGCGTTTGACAACTACGGTAGCACGAACAGTCCCGAAAACTATGAATTGGGCAAGCAGTTCTGGTTCTCGCTTCGAAAAGCGGGCTTAGTGGTTGAACGCGAAGTGAGTCAACTGTTCGATCCGGTGGCTGGAACATTTTTGGCGGATCGCTTTGTAAAAGGGACTTGTCCAAAGTGCAAGTCTGAGAATCAGTACGGAGACAGTTGCGATAAGTGTGGCAGCACATATTCACCGGCTGATTTGATCGACCCAAAGAGCACCGTGAGCGGCGCTACTCCAGTGATTCGTAGCGCGCTGCACTTGTTCGTCGAGCTCGAGAAATTGCATCCCTTCCTCGAAGAGTGGACGCAATGCGGCGACCATCTGCAAACGGAAGTCGCGAATTATTTGAAGGGTCATTTCCTCGGCGAGCCGCTGCGTGATTGGGATATTTCGCGACCCGCGCCGTACTTCGGTTTTGAGATTCCCGATGCGCCAGGAAATTATTGGTACGTTTGGTTCGACGCGCCGATCGGTTACATCGCAAGTACTTGGGAATGGTGCGATCGCAACGGCGAGCAACTGGATGATTGGTGGAAAAGCCCCACCACCGAAGTGCATCATTTCATCGGCAAAGACATCACTTACTTTCATACCTTGTTCTGGCCTGGCATGTTGAAAACGGCCGGTTTCAGTCTGCCGACCAAAGTGCACATTCATGGATTTCTGAATGTGGCAGGGGAGAAGATGAGCAAGTCCAAGGGGACGTTCATCAAAGCCGAAACGTATCTCAGGCACCTCGATCCAACGTGCTTGCGATACTATTTCGCGAGCAAGCTGGGACCGCGTTTGGATGATCTGGATCTGAGCCTGGATGAGTTCGTGAATAAAGTGAATGCGGACTTGGTCGGCAAAGTTGTCAACCTCGCCAGTCGCACTGCAAAGTTCGCTCAGCACACTGGGCTTTCGAGTGTCTACCCGGATGACGGCGGCTTGTTCGAACACGCGGCGCGAACCGGAACACAAATCGCCGAAGCCTACGAAGTTTGTGACTATGCCAAAGCGATGCGTTTAATCATGGAATTGGCAGACCGCGCGAATCCGTTCGTCGAGAATGCCCAGCCCTGGACATTGGCCAAAGATCTGACGCAACACGGTGATCGGCTGCGCGATGTGTGCACGATCGCACTGAATCTGTTTAGGCAGTTAGCCATTTACTTGGCGCCCGTTCTTCCTCGGCTCGCTGCTCAATGCGGCGAGTTGCTGGGTGAGCCGATTGAGCGTTGGAATCAAAGTCAACAACATTTACTTGGAACGACCGTCAACAAGTTCGAGCATATGCTGGGACGCGTCAAGAAAGAGGAACTAGAAGCGATGATTGAAGATAGTAAAGAAGCTGCACCTGTGAACGATTCCACAACCGCTCCTCCCGCAGTAGAGGCTTGGAACGATTCAGACGAACCGCTCAAGGCCGAGCCCATGACCGAAACCTGCTCGATCGACGACTTTGTCAAAATCGATTTGCGTGTTGCACGAGTCATCGCGGCCGAACAGGTCCCTGAGGCTCGCAAGCTGTTGAAGCTGACCTTGAGTCTCGGCGGCGATGTCCGCAAAACCGTGTTCGCCGGCATTAAAGCGGCTTACGAACCTGAACAATTAGTCGGACGTTTGGTCGTGTGCGTCGCTAACCTCGCTCCGCGTCAAATGAAGTTCGGTTTAAGCGAAGGGATGGTCACCGCGGCAGGTCCCGGCGGCGAAGAAGTCTTTCTTCTAGCCATCGATTCCGGCGCGAAACCCGGGATGCGAGTTCACTAAAAGCTAGTCACTCAAAGGAAGTCCTTTGTCCATTTTGGATTTTGGGTTGGATCGCGGGCGTCCCGCCCGCATTCTTCCAGCGTTTGCGGACGGGACGTCCGCGCTCCGAAACACGGCAACCCCGATTCTTGATCTGCACAAAGCTGGTTGAATAAAAGGCAAGTTGAACAAATGCAAGCGCTCTTTAAAAACGGCAAAGGCGGCGAGATCTCTCTCACCGCCTTTGCTTTTTGGCTTGCTAAGTTGCATCGCTTAACAGCGATCAATCTTTCTTGACTTCGAATTCGGCATCGATCGCATCATCATCGCCTGTTGCGCTTCCGGCCGCTGGACTTGCTCCACCAGCTTGAGCAGCACCAGCCTTTTCGTACAGCACTTTGCCGAACGCTTGGGCCGCTTGCTCAAGTTCGCTGGTGCCGTTACGAATCTCATTGACATCGCTACCTTCCGAAGCTTTGCGAAGTTTCTCGATCGCTTTATTGAGCGGCTCGCGATCGCTGTCGGTCAACTTGTCCGCATTCTCTTTCATCTGCTTCTCGAGCTGATAAATCAAGTGTTGCGATTTGTTGCGAGCTTCGGCCAGCTCGAATTGGCGACGGTCTTCTTCAGCGTTCTCTTCAGCGTCTTTCTGCATGCGTTCAATCTCGGTCTTTGAAAGCCCCGATGATTGCTCGATGCGGACCGAAGCCTCTTTACCGGATCCGAGATCGCGAGCCGACACGTGCAAAATACCATTCTGGTCGATGTCGAATTTGACTTCGATTTGAGGAACGCCACGCGGTGCCGGTGGAAGGCCTTCAAGATTGAATTCACCGAGCAAACGGTTTTGCTCAGCCATCTTGCGTTCGCCTTGGAACACGCGAACTGTTACCGCTGTTTGATTGTCAGCAGCGGTCGAGAACGTGTTCTTACGCTCGGCAGGAATTGTGGTGTTGCGTTCGATCAACGCTGTCATCACGCGACCTTCGGTTTCGATGCCGAGGGTCAGCGGTGTCACGTCAAGCAGCAGCACGTCTTTGCGATCGCCCGCCAGAACCGCACCTTGAATCGCCGCTCCGATAGCAACGACTTCATCAGGATTCACACCTTGATGCGGTTCTTTGCCGAAAATCGATTTAACGATTTCGCGCACTTTCGGAACACGCGTCGAACCACCAACCAAAACCACTTCGTCGATCTGACTTGGCTTCAGCTTGGCATCTTCAAGAGCCTGAATCACTGGCTTGCGACAGCGTTCAATCAGTGTGTCGACCAGTTCTTCAAACTTCGCGCGAGTGATCGTCATCTGCAAGTGCTTCGGACCGCTTGCATCAGCCGTGATAAACGGCAAGTTCAAATCGGTCTGCGGAACTGAGCTGAGTTCCTTCTTGGCTTTCTCGCAAGCTTCTTGCAAGCGTTGCAACGACATCGGCTCCTTGCGCAAATCGATGCCTGTATCCTTCTTAAAGGAATCGGCCACATAGTGAACCAGCGCTTCGTCGAAGTCGTCACCACCGAGGTGCGTATCACCGCAGGTCGAGATCACTTCGAAGACTTTGCTTTGCTGATCGCCATCGCCGGTCGATGCAACTTCCATTACTGACACGTCGAATGTTCCACCACCCAAGTCGAAGACAACAATCTTATGGTCGTGAGCTTTATCCAAGCCGTAGGCGAGAGCGGCTGCAGTCGGTTCGTTGATGATACGAGCCACTTCAAGGCCGGCGATCTGGCCAGCGTCTTTGGTTGCTTGGCGCTGCGCATCGTTAAAGTAGGCAGGCACGGTGATGACCGCTTTGCTGACCCGGTGACCGAGGTACGATTCGGCAGCTTCTTTTAACTTTCGAAGCACCTTCGCGGAAACTTCCTGCGGTGTGTATTGCTTGTCGCCGATTTGAATCTTGACGTATTCACTTTCGCCACCGATGACGGAATACGGAACCATCTTTTCTTCAGATTGCACTTCAGCGTGGCGACGTCCCATAAAACGCTTGACCGAATAAACGGTGCGGCGAGGGTTCGTGACCGCTTGACGACGAGCCGGTTCGCCGACGATGACTTCGTCTTTGTCAGTGTAAGCCACCACGCTAGGCGTCAGGCGGTTACCTTCAGCGTTCGGAATGACCTTGACTTCGGAACCTTCCATAATCGCCACGACAGAGTTGGTCGTGCCGAGGTCGATGCCGATAATTTTTTCGCCTTGAGCCATGTTGATCTCCTTCAGATTTTCAGTCGAGCAATTTTGTGTTGTGTTATCGTGGCAAAGCTCGGTTGCGACTGGATTTACGCCAAACGGGCAACCCCTGTTTCAAGGCTCTCCTATATTGCAACGGGCGTGCCAAAGCGTTTTTTTTATCAGTTGGCAGACGGATAGTGCGAACTTTGCGAGTTGTGCCACTTTTGCGAACCCAGACGAATGACTAAAAATCTGGCAATTGCCAAATTGACAGGCTTTGGGTCTCGATAAAATTGGTACACGACACTCCGAAGCAACGTCCACTGGAGTTGGGCCGGGGTAAAATTGAGACGCGAGCCGGTATCTTACGAAATCAGCTAACGAGGCTAATGCTCAATTCTCGGCGGCTCGCACACTTGGAGATCCTATGCCACGTCGTGTTAGGAAATCCCGTTACCTAACGATTCGCTACGTTCAGAACTTCGTATCACCTTCACTAACGCTATTCGATTTGTATCATGCCTCAAAAAACAAAAACTGGTTCTAAATCACCCGCCGCTTCAAGTAAGAGAACAGGTTCTAAACCGGCACCTCGTCGCAGCTCATCCGCTCGCACTTCGCCGGCGGAACAACTGCAACAGATCGATCGTCAGTTGCTCGACTTACTCGTCGATAGAGTAAAAGCGATGCAGCTCGTTTCCGAACAAGCCAAAGCTGAAGGCAAATCGCTGCCTTTATCGCAGCAGCACAATGATTGCGTAACGCTGGCGAATG